>Ga0136620_10000254_pt1 | contig 23826 bp, 26 predicted proteins | sample AntDrymUQ4162106_2_FD_104806 | JGI IMG/M metagenome (GOLD analysis project Ga0136620, IMG submission 104806) | Polar desert sand microbial communities from Dry Valleys, Antarctica - metaG UQ416 (21.06) | ecosystem: Environmental > Terrestrial > Soil > Desert | place: Antarctica: Dry Valley... | reverse complement strand
CAGGCACGAGCGCCTTCCCCTTCGATCAGCCATGAAGAGCATGAAATGAGCATCACCGAGCACGCGCTGCGCAACCTCGTCGCGGGCGACCTGGTCGACGCTGTCGACGGCGGCGTCCGCGAGGTCGTCAACCCCGCGACGGGAGACGTGATCGCCGAGGTGCCGGAGGGCACGCAGGCCGACGTCGACCGTGCGGTCGCGGCCGCGAAGGCGGCGTTCTCGGGCTGGCGCGACACGACCCCCGGCGAGCGCGCGCACGCTCGAAGGCCGTGCCGCCGGCGAGTACATGACGGGCTATACGAGCATGGTGCGGCGTGAGCCGATCGGCGTCGTTGGTCAGATCGCACCGTGGAACTACCCGCTGATGATGGCGATCTGGAAGATCGGTCCCGCGCTCGCGACCGGCAACACGATCGTGCTCAAGCCGTCCGAGCTGACCCCGCTGACGGCATTGCGGCTCGGTGAGCTCGCTGCCGAGGTGCTCCCGCCCGGCGTCCTGAACGTGATCACCGGCGACGGTGAGCCGGTCGGCGCCGGACTCGTGCGCCATCGCGACGTGCGGCTCGTATCGCTCACCGGCTCTGTGGAGAGAGGTACGGGCTCGCCGCGTCCGTCTGGACGCGCGATGCCGGGCGCGCGCTCAACGCGGCGCGGCTGCTCGAGTTCGGCTGCGTCCGGATCAACGACCACATCCCGTTCGCCTCGGAGATGCCGCATGGCGGCTTCAAGAAGTCGGGCTACGGCAAGGACATGTCGGTCTACTCGCTCGAGGACTACACCCAGATCAAGCACGTGATGGCGAAGCTCTCTTGATCGCGGACGCCGCGCCGCGGCCGTACTGGCTCGACCAGCCGGGCGCTCCCGCGGTGCGACCGCCGCTCGACGGTGCCGTCGAGGCGGACCTCGTCGTCGTCGGCGGCGGCCTGACCGGTCTCTGGACCGCGCTGCAGGCGGCCGAGCAGGGCAAGCGCGTCGTGCTGCTCGAGGGCGAGCGGATCGCCTTCGGCGCATCGGGTCGCAACGGCGGCTTCTGCGCGGCCTCGCTCACGCACGGGATCGAGAACGGACTCGCCCGCTGGCCGGCCGAGATGGACGCGCTGGAGCGGATGGGTCGCGAGAACCTCGATGCCATCCGGGCGACCGTCGAGCGCCACGGAATCGACTGCGGCTGGGAGGACAGCGGCGCACTCGCCGTCGCGACGGCGCCGCATCAGGTGCAATGGCTGGGCACGGGAGCGCAGCAGATGCGGCGCTTCGGCTGGGAGGCCGAGGTGCTCGACGCCGACGCGGTGCGGGCGCAGGTCGACTCGCCGACCTACCTCGGCGGGGTCTTCACGCCGCGCGAGTCGGCGCTCGTGGACCCGGCGCGCCTGTGCTGGGGGCTCGCGCGCGCGGCCGAGGATGCCGGGGCCACGGTCTCCGAGGGCGCTCCGGTCACCGCGCTGCGGCCCGACGGCGCAGGTGTGCGCGCCGACACGACGCACGGGTCGGTGCGGGCGCGCCACGCGCTGCTCGCGACGAGCGCGTTTCCGCCGCTGGTGCGGGCGATCGGCCGCTACGTGGTCGCCGTGTACGACTACGTGCTCGTGACCGAGCCGCTCTCGCAGGCGCAGCGCGACGCCATCGGCTGGCGCGCACGGCAGGGGATCTCGGACATGGGCAACCTGTTCCACTACTACCGCCAGACCGACGACGGCCGGATCCTCTGGGGCGGCTACGACGCGATCTACGACTTCCGCGGCGGCGTGGCGCCCGGGCGCGACCAGCGGCCGGCGACGTTCGAGCTGCTCGCCGAGCACTTCTTCGCGACCTTCCCGCAGCTCGAAGGGCTGCGCTTCACGCATCGCTGGGGCGGTGCGATCGACACCTGCAGCCGCTTCTCCGCGCTGTGGGGGCGCGCGCTCGGCGGGCGGGCAGCGTACGTCGTCGGCTTTCACCGGCCTGGGTGTGGGCGCGAGCCGCTTCGCCGCGGGCGTCGGGCTCGAGCTGCTCGACGGGCTCGACACGGAGCGCACGCGGCTGGAGATGGTCCGCAAGCGCCCGCTCCCGTTCCCGCCCGAGCCCGTGCGCTGGGCGGCGATCGAGCTGACCCGGCGCGCGCTGGCGCGGGCCGACGCGCACGCGGGCCGGCGCGGTCCCTGGCTGCGCACGCTCGACCGTCTGGGCCTGGGCTTCGACTCGTGACCGGATAGATTGCGGCCCAATGAGCGCTGAGATCATCGACGGCAAGGCGATCGCCGAGGAGGTGCGGCGCGAGGTCGCCGCCGGCGTGGCGGCGTGGGTGGCGGAGGGCAACGATGCGCCGGGACTCGCGACCGTGCTGGTCGGCGAGGATCCCGCCTCCGCGGTCTACGTGGGCGGCAAGCAGAAGGCGACGCACGAGGTCGGGATGGACGGGTTCGATCATCGCCTCGCAGCCGACACGCCGCAGGCGGAGGTCGAGGCGCTCCTCGCCCAGCTCAATGAGGACCCGCGGGTCTCGGGCATCCTGCTCCAACTCCCGACGCCGGCCCAGATCGACGGCAACGGGCTGACGTGGCTGATCGACCCCGCCAAGGACGTCGACGGGCTGACTCCCGTCTCCGCCGGGCTGCTGGCGAAGGGACGCCCCGGGCTGCGGCCGTGCACCCCGGCCGGCTGCATGGAGCTGCTCGACCGCTACGGCGTCGAGCTCGAAGGCGCCGAGGCGGTCGTGCTCGGGCGCTCCGACCTCGTCGGCAAGCCGGTCGCGCAGATGCTGCTCGCCCGCAACGCCACCGTGACGATCTGCCACTCGCGCACGCAGGACCTGCCAGCGGTCTGCCGCCGCGCCGATGTGCTCGTGGCGGCGGTCGGGCGCGCACGCATGGTGCAGGGCGACTGGGTCAAGCAGGGCGCCACGGTGATCGACGTCGGGATCAACCGCACGGACGACGGTCTCGTCGGCGACGTCGACTTCGACGCCGCCGCCCAGCGCGCGGCGCGGATCACGCCGGTCCCGCGCGGGGTCGGGCCGATGACGATCGCCATGCTGCTGCGCAACACGCTCGCAGCCGCGCGGGCGAGCGCGGCCACGCCGGCTTGATGAGCCGTCTGCGCGCCGGCGAGTGGGTCGCGGGCGCGGGCGGGGCCGGGCTGCTCGTCGCGTTGTCTCTGGACTGGTTCTCGGGCGCGAGCGCCTGGCAGGCACTCTCCGTGCTCGACATCGTGCTGGCGCTGCTCGCGCTCGTGCCGCTCGCGCTGTTCGTTCTCCAGGCGACGCGCGCGAGCCCATCGCTGCCGTCGGCGTTCAGCGCGCTCACGATCGTCGCCGGGGCGCTGGCGGCGCTCCTGATCCTCTGGCGGATCATCGACCAGCCGGGCCCGAACGACGCGGTCGGCATCAGGCCCGGCGCCTGGATCGGCCTTGCCGCCGCGGTCGTCGCGGCGGCGGCGGGTTTCCGCTCGCTGGGCGACGAGGCGCACCCGGGCGTCTCGCAACCGCCGATCCAGGATCTCCCGGCGCCGGTGCGGGCGCGCGCCGGCTCCGCCGACGGCCGTCGAGATTGAGAAATCACGACACTAGACTCTGCGCGCATGCTGAGCCGTGACCAGGTGCTCCACGTGGCCCGCCTCGCCCGTCTCGAGCTGAGCGACGAGGAGCAGCAGCGGATGAGCGAGGAGCTCTCCAAGGTGCTCGACCACATCGAGAAGATCGGCGAGCTGGGGGATCTCGACGACGTCGAGCCGACCGCGCACGTGACCGCGGTCGAGAACGCGTTGCGCGCCGACGAGCCGCGGCCTTCGCTGCCCGCCGAGGTCGCGCTGGCAAGCGCGCCGGAGTCGGACATGGGCGGCTTCCGCGTCCCGAGTCCCGGCCCCGCGCCGGCATGAACGAAGCGCTCTCAGTCACGGCGGCCGAAGCGGCCGCGCGAATCCGTGCGGGCGAGCTGGACGCCGCCGAGCTGTGGCACCGCTACCGCGAGCGCGCCGCCGCCGACGATTGCAACGCGTTCACGTGGGTCGCCTCGGACGGTGATCCACCGCAGGTCGCGCACGATGCGCCGCTGGCCGGCGTGCCGGTCGCGGTCAAGGACCTCTTCTGCACCGAGGGCGTCCCGAGCCAGGCCGGCTCGCGGATCCTCGAGGGCTATCGCCCGCCCTACACCGCGACCTGCGTGGCGGCGCTCGCCGGCGCCGGCGCGCCGCTGCTGGCCAAGACGAACCAGGACGAGTTCGCGATGGGCTCGTCGACCGAGAACTCCGCCTTCGGGCCAACGCTCAACCCCTGGGACCGCGCGCGCGTGCCCGGCGGCTCGTCAGGCGGCTCGGCCGCCGCGGTGGCCGCGGGCAGCTCGCCCTGGGCGATCGGCACCGACACCGGCGGCTCGATCCGCCAGCCTGCTGCGCTGTGCGGGATCGTCGGGCTCAAGCCCACCTACGGAGCGATCAGCCGCTACGGGATGATCGCGTTCGCGTCCTCGCTCGACCAGTGTGGCCCGCTCACGCGCGACGTCACGGACGCGGCGCTGCTGCTCGGCGCGATGGCCGGTCGCGACCCTTGCGACTCCACGTCGGTCGGCCTGCCCGGCCCGGTCGAGCTGCCCGGCCGCGGCGACCTGCGCGGGGTCCGGCTGGGGGTGCCCGCGGAGCTGACGGGGGAGGGGATCGAGCCGGGGGTGCTCGCGTCGTTCAACGCGACGCTCGACCTCGCCCGCGAGCTCGGGGCGACCGTCGAGCCGTGCCGGCTGCCGCACTCCCCGCATGCACTCAGCGCGTACTACCTGATCGCGCCCGCCGAGGCTTCGTCCAACCTCGCGCGTTACGACGGCGTGCGCTACGGGCTCCGCGCCGACGGCGCCGCGGACCTGCTCGCCATGTACACGCGGACGCGCGACCAGGGCTTCGGCGCCGAGGTCAAGCGCCGCATCATGCTCGGCACCTACGCGCTCTCGTCGGGCTACTACGACGCCTACTACGGCCGCGCGCAGAAGGTGCGCACGCTGATCAGCGCGGACTTCAAGGCCGCCTGGGAGCGCTTCGACTTCATCGCCACCCCGACCGCGCCGAGCGTCGCCTTCGAGCTCGGCGCGAAGACCGCGGACCCGCTCGCGATGTACCTCAACGACGCCTGCACCGTGCCGATGTCGCTCGCCGGGATCCCTGGGATCTCGATCCCGAGCGGATTGAGCGACGGGCTGCCGGTCGGCTTCCAGCTCGCAGGCCCGGCGTTCAGCGAGAACGCCCTGCTCGACGCCGCGTTCGCGCTCGAGCGGGCGATCGGGTTCGAAGCAGCGCCGTGGCGGGGCGAAGCAGCCGAGGCGCCGGCCGACGGCGAGGACCCTGGCCGCAGCGAGGCCCGTGGCGCGTGACCGCTTTCGAGCCCGTCATCGGCCTTGAGATCCACGTTCAGCTCAGCACGCGCACGAAGCTGTTCTGCGGCTGTGAGCTGAGCTTCGGCGAGCCGCCGAACACCCGCACCTGCCCCGTCTGCCTCGGGCTGCCGGGCACGCTGCCGGTCGTCAACGCCCAGGCGGTGCACTTCGGGCTGATGATGGGCCTGGCGCTCGGCTGCGAGATCGCCCCGCGCTCGATCTTCCACCGCAAAAACTACTTCTATCCCGACCAGGCCAAGAACTACCAGATCTCGCAGTACGACATCCCGCTCTGCTCCGGCGGCCGGCTGGGCGACGTGCGCCTGCACCGGATCCATCTCGAGGAGGACGCCGCCAAGCTCGTGCACATCGGCACGTCCGGCCGGATCCACGGCGCCGACGCTTCGATCGTCGACTACAACCGCGGCGGCACGCCGCTCTGCGAGATCGTGACCGAGCCCGACATCCACTCCGCCGAGCAGGCGCGCGAGTGGCTCACCCTGCTGCGCGTGACGCTGCGCCAGCTCGGCGTCTCCGACGTGAACATGGAGGAGGGCTCGCTGCGCTGCGACGCCAACGTCTCCGTGCGGCCGGCGGGCGCGGACGAGCTCGGCACCAAGACCGAGCTCAAGAACATGAACTCGTTCCGCTTCCTGGAGCGCGGCGTGAACGCCGAGATCGAGCGCCAGATCGCGGTGCTGGAGGGCGGTGAGAACGTGATGCAGGAGACGCTCCACTTCGATCCCTCCAGCGGCCGGCTGAGCTCGTTGCGCTCCAAGGAGGAGGCGCACGACTACCGCTACTTCCCCGAGCCCGACCTGGTGCCGCTGGTGCCGACCGGGGCGATGCTCGCGACCGCGCGCGACGCGCTGGGGGAGTTGCCGGCCGAGCGCACGGCGCGCTATGCGCGCGACTGGGCGCTGGCGGAGGACGCCGCGCGACTGCTCGCCTACGAGCCCTGGTGGGGCGATTACTTCGAGGAGGTGGCGACGGCCGCCGAGGACGGGCGCGGCGCCGCGAACTGGGTCGAGCAGTTGCGCGCACGGATCGGCGCGGAGTCCGATCCGGCGGTGTCGCACGTCACGCCGCTGGCGCTGGCACAGCTCGTGGCGCTGGTCTCCGCCAAGCAGGTGAGCGCCGGCGCCGGCCGTCAGGTGCTCGACCGGATGGTCGCCGGGGGCGGCGATCCGGCCGCGATCGTCGAGCGCGAGGGGCTCGGGTCGATGGACGGCGGGGACGAGCTGGGGCGGATCGTCGCGGCCGCGATCGCCGCCAATGAGGGTGCGGCCGAGAAGGTCCGTGGCGGCAACGACAAGGCGATCGGGCCGATCGTCGGCTTCGTGATGCGCGAGACCAAGGGACGCGCGGACGGCGGCGAGGTCGGCCGCCTGATCCGCGAGCAGCTCGGTCTCGGCCCGGCCTGACGGGAGCGTAGGATGGGTCGCATGGCTCGACTCATCCGCATGGACCGGACAGGGCACACGACGGTCGCCGAGTGGGCGGCCGGCGACGCGGCCGCCACCGACGCCGCAGTCGCTGCGTTCCGCGAGCAGCTCGATCTGGGCTACTACGCGATCGTCAGCACCGGCGAAGGCCACGCCGAGCAGGTGCGCGAGCTTCCGCTCGACGCCGACGTGGTGATCCTGCGGCTGCCGATCGCCGGCGGCTGATGCCCGCAGCGGCCGCGCCCGTGCTGCGCGAGACCGCGGCGGTCCCCTGGCGCCCGCGGGTCGATGCGGCACGGTTGCGCCGCCGCGGCCGCGGCTGGACGCTGAGCACGCTCGCCCACACGATCCCGTTCCTCGCAACGGCGGTGCTGCTGATCGCGCTCGAGCCGCTCTCGTTCCCTGTTGCGGCGATCGCCGTCGTGCACGCTTGGGGCATACCCGCGCTCTACGCCAACCGGGGCGCAAACGTCGTCCGGCCGCGGCCGCGGGCCGCCCCGGCATCGGAGCGGGCAGCACTGGGGCTGCTCGGCGACCTGCTCGGACACGAGGCGCGCGAACTGCATGCCCGCACCGGGCTCGCCCTGGAGCGCGGCCGGCTCGGCGTCTGGCTCGTGGGGGAGGCCGGCGCGCTGCTGGTGGCGCCGGGCGGCCGGCGCGTCGACTGCTGGTGCGTGAGGGTCGACGGCGAGCTGCCCTCGGGCGACCGCACCGCGCACCTGCTGCTGGCCCTACGCGAGGACGAGGAGGGCTTCGCGACCGTCGCCAACCTCGCGTTCAGCGGCGCCCTCTGGCGGCTGCGCCCGCGGCTGGCGCGGGCGATGCGCCCGGCGCTCGACGCAGCGCGTGCACGCGCCTGACCTGGACCGCGTGTCGAAGTTCAGGGTCTCCGGTTGGGGTCAGCGGCCCATACCGCGGCTACGTGGACGTGTCGATCATGGTCCACATGATCGCCTCTTCCACAACCGCGTCACCCCGTCGGGTGCTGCTGATCCCGTCCGAGCCGCGCGCAGGGCGCAACGACGCGTCACTGCGCCGTTACCGCCTCGCGAGGGTACGGCTCGAGGGTCGTGAGCCGGCACGCGGCGAGCGCTCCCGCCGCGTCGCCGCCGCCCCCACCGAGGGCTAACAACGCGCTTAGGTAAGGGCGGTACGATTCGCGCACCATGGAGAACTCAGCGCTCGGGACGCTCGGCAAACGCGTCGTCGCCTGGATCGTCATCGCCGCGGTGGCGATCCTCGCCGTCAAGCTCCTCATCGGGGCCGTGGCAGGCTTCGTCACGATGATCCTCACGCTGGTCCTGATCGTCGCCGCGGTGATGGCCTTGCTGTGGGCGCTGCGCCGCCTCTAGCGACCCTGTGGCCTACCTGATCGTCGCCTTCTCGTTCGCTCTGGCGGGCGGCTTGGTCGGCAGGCTCAAGGGCTCATCCTTCTTCGTCTGGTTCTTGATCTCCGGCGTCCTGCCTGTGCTCGGGCTCGTCGCTGCGCTGCTCTACCGGACCGAGCACGACGAGCTGCGACGGCAGTGCCCGGGCTGCGGCAAGATCGTCAAGCTGCACGACGCGCTGTGCACGCGCTGCGGAACCGAGCTGGAGTTCCCCGAGATCGCGATCGAGCCCGAGTCGGCCACCTCTGCGCGGTAAGCTCGGACGCTCGATCTGAGCTTTCAGAAAGGGGGTTCGAGCAATGATGATGCGAGCAGTCGACGCGATCATGGAGTGCCTCAGGGCGGAGGGCGTGGACGTCGTATTCGGCTATCCGGGTGGCGCGAACCTCCCGACCTACGACGCGATGTACGACTCCGGCATCCGCCACATCCTCGTGCGCCACGAGGCCGGCGGCGGCCACGCGGCCGAGGGCTACGCCAAGGCCTCTGGCAAGGTCGGCGTCTGCTTCGCCACCTCGGGCCCGGGCGCGACGAACATCGTCACGCCGCTCACCGACGCGATGATGGACTCCGTGCCGGTCGTGTTCTTCACCGGCCAGGTGCGGACGGACCTGCTCGGCACGGACGGCTTCCAGGAGGCCGACACGTTCGGCATTACGATGCCGATCGTCAAGCACTCGTTCATGATCCAACACCCGCTCGAGATCCCGCGGGTCGTGCACGAGGCATTCCACATCGCGCGCACCGGGCGCCCCGGGCCTGTGCTGATCGACATGCCGACCGACCTCACGCGGGTCGAGATCGACTACCAGCCGGTGGGCGAGGTGCGCCTGCCGGGCTACCAGCCGACGACCGAGGGCAACCAGAAGCAGATCCGGCTGGCGGCCAAGGCGATCGCGAACGCGCGCCGCCCCGTCATCTACGCGGGCGGGGGCGTGATCAACGCCGGCGCGTCCAGCGAGCTGACGGAGCTCGCGCTGGAAGACCGGCTGCCGGTGACCTGCACGCTGATGGGGCTGGGGGCGTTCCCGGCGCCGCACGAGCAGTGGCTCGGGATGCTCGGCATGCATGGGACGCGGACGGCCAACTACGCGATGGACGAAGCCGACCTGATCGTGGCCGTCGGGGCGCGCTTCGACGACCGCATAACGGGCAAGCTCTCCGAGTTCGCGCCGCGGGCGAAGTTTATCCACATCGACATCGACCCCGCCGAGATCTCCAAGAACGTGCCTGCGCACATCCCGATCGTCGGCGATGCGAAGAACATCCTCGGCCGTCTGCTGACCGAGTACCGCGGATTGGCGCCCGAGCCGGCCCGGCTCGCGGAGTGGTGGGAGCGGATCGAGCAGTGGCGCGCGCAGCACCCGCTGCGCTACGAGGACTCGACCGACACCGAGATCAAGCCGCAGTACCTCGTCCAGGCGCTGTACGAGGCGACCGCCGGCGACTGCATCCTGGCGACCGACATCGGCCAGCACCAGATGTGGGCGGCGCAGTACTTCCACTTCACCAAGCCGCGCCGCTGGATCCAGTCGGGCGGGCTCGGGACGATGGGCTTCGGGCTGCCCGCGGCGATGGGAGCCGCGGTCGCCCAGCCGGACCTGCAGACCGTCGTGCTCTCGGGCGACGCCTCGATCCAGATGAACATGCAGGAGATGTCGACGCTTGCGACCTACGGGATCCCGGTCAAGGTCGTGATCATGAACAACGGCTTCCTCGGCATGGTGCGCCAATGGCAGGAGCTGTTCTGGGACGGCCGCTACTCGGCGGTGGAGATGAACGAGTGGCCCGACTTCGTCAAGCTCGCCGAGGCGATGGGCTGCCACGGCGTGCGGCTGACCGACAAGACCACGCTGGTCGACGACCTGCGCGCGGCGCTCGCGCTCGACGGGCCGGTCGTGATCGACGCGCGCGTCACCCGCGAGGAGTCCGTTTACCCGATGATCGGGCCCGGCCAGGCCGCGCGCGACATGGTCGGCTGAGCCGTGGGCGATCCCGGAACCAAGGAGCTGCTGTCGCTCGAGGACCTCGAGGCGGCCTCGGGCGTGCGCACCGGGCGCAAGCACGTGCTGTCGATCCTGGTCGAGAACAAGCCCGGCGTGCTGACCCGGATCGCAGGCCTGTTCGCCCGCCGCGGCTTCAACATCGACACGCTCGTCGTCGGCCCGACCGATGACGACGCGCTGTCGCGCATCACGCTGACCGTCGACGGGGCGATGCACCCGATCGACCAGGTGACCAAGCAGCTGCACAAGCTCGTGAACGTGCTCAAGATCCGCGACCTGGAGCCCGACGAGGCGGTCGCGCGCGAGATGGCGCTGTTCAAGATCTCCGCCGACGCGGGCTCGCGCGGGGAGATCATGCAGGTCGTGGAGATCTTCCGCGCGAAGATCATCGACGTCCAGCGGCGGACGGTGATCGTAGAGGTAACCGGCACGCACGACAAGGTCGAGGCGTTCGAGCGCATGGTGCGCCCGTTCGGCATGGTCGAGATGGCCCGCACGGGCGAGATCGCCCTCTCGCGCGGCCGCGGCGAGACCTGACGGCCGCGGGTGAGCACCGCCCGCCCCGCCACCGCGCACGGCCTCGCGCTCTACGGCGCCGCGCGCGCCGAGCTGATGCTGCGCTGCGAGCGCGCCGTGCGGCGCGCACGCCGCGAGGGCGTGAGCGTGCTCGCGGGGCTCACGGTCCGCCTCGGCGCCGACGTCGACCCGAGCGCGGTCGTGTTCGCGTCGCGTGCGGCCGGCGACGACTGGTTCTGCTTCGAGCAGCCCGACCGCGATGGGGCTGCACTCGCGACGCTGGGGTGCGTCGCGCGGCTCGACCCGCCGGGAGCTGCGGTGTCGGCGCGCGATGGTCACGGGGGCGACGCGCGATTCGCGACGGCGGCGGCCGCCTGGCGCGACCTCGCCGGGCGCGCTGTCGCTGACGTGCCCGACGGCCCGGCAGGCGCGGGCCTGGTCGCCGTGGGCGGCTTCGCCTTCGCTCCGAACGGCGGCGCCGCCCCGCATTGGGCGCACTTCGGGGCGGCCGCCCTGACGGTTCCGGAGTTGGCGATCGCGCGTCGCGGGCGCGATGTGCGCCTGACGGTCGCCGCCCTCGCAGCGCCCGACGATACCCCGGAAGAGCTCGTGAGGCGGGTGGAGCGCCGGCTCGCTGCGACACGCGAGCGGCCCCTGCCGTTGCTGGACCCGGCACCGTCGGGGCGTTTCCGGATCGCCTCGACCGCGCCGCCGGAGCACTACGAGGCCGCCGTCGCCCGCGCGGTCGAGCGGATCCATGCCGGCGCCTTCGAGAAGATCGTGCTCGCGCGCGAGGTCGCGGTGCACGCGCCCGCGCCGCACGACGCCGCTGCGGTCTTCGGCGTGCTGCGTGCCGGCTTCGGATCGTGCTTCGTGTTCTGCGCCGGTCGCGGCGACGCCGCCTTCGTCGGCGCGTCCCCGGAGCTGCTCGTGCGCCGCGAGGGCCTGCGCGCGTCAACCGTCGCGCTGGCCGGATCGACGCGTCGCTCGGCCGACCCCGCCGTCGACGCGCACCTGGGCGAGCAGCTGCTGCACTCCGAGAAGGACCGCGAGGAGCAGGCGATCGTCACGCGCCGGATTGCGCGGGCGCTCAAGCCGCTGAGCGTCTGGGTCGCCGTACCGGACGAGCCCGGCATCGTGCGCGTCGCCAACATCCAGCACCTTGCGACCCCGATCCGCGCACAGTTGACGCAGCCGCGCAGCGTGCTCGAGCTCGCGGGGCTGCTGCATCCGACACCTGCGGTCGGCGGCGAGCCCCACGCGGCGGCCGCGCCGCTGATCCCCGCGTTCGAGGGACTGGACCGCGGCTGGTACGCGGGCCCCGTCGGGTGGACGGATGCGAACGAGGACGGCGAGTTCTGCGTCGCGCTGCGGTGCGCGCTGCTGCGCGGCGCCGAGGCGCGGCTGTACGCGGGGGTCGGCGTCGTGCGCGACTCCGACCCTGCCGCCGAGCTGGCCGAGACGGAGGTCAAGCTCGGGGCGCTGCTGCCGGTCGTCTCGGGCTAGTCGACGTCGCTCCGCGGGCCTGCGCGGTCCACCCGGCGCGGCTAGGTGCGCCGCCGGCGCCAGACCTCGAGCACCTCGCGCACGGTCGCGGTGCGGTAGGAGATGCGCGAGTCCAGCGGCCGAACGATCAGCTCGAAGCGGCCCGACTCGAGCTGCTCGAGCTCCGTGACCAGCGCGTGGAACCGGCGGCCCTTCTTGTCGACCAGCACGATGTCGCCGGCGCCGATCCCCTTCGACGTCTGCCGCTGCGGGCCAGGCGGTTGAGACGTTTCGCCGGGGATCTCGATCAGTCGCTCCTGTGCCATGGCCCGCGCAAGCTAGACGGCGACTCGGACGGCCTCCCAGATGCGCCGGTGCAAGGCCACGTTGCGCTTGCGGTCGCTGCGCACGGAGATCAGCGTGGCGCCGGTGCCGGCGAGCGCGCGGTCCAGCGCGGCGTTCAGCTGGCCGGGCGTCGAGACCGGCTCGTGCGCGAGCCCGTAGAGCGCCGCGGCGTGGCCGAAGTCGAGCCGGTGGGGCGTGGCAACATGATGCTCGAAGACGTCGCCCTCCGTCGCGACGGGTAGGAAGTCGAAGATCCCGCCGCCGTCGTTGTGCAGCAGCACGATCACCAGCGGCAGCCCCAGCCGCCGGGCGGCCAGCAGACCGCCGATGTCGTGCGCCAGCGCCACGTCGCCGATCAGCAGCACTACGCGCCCGCTCGCGCCGGCTGCAACGCCGAACGCGGTCGACACGGTGCCGTCGATGCCGTTCGCCCCGCGGTTGGACAGCACGCGCGGCGGATCTGCGCGGACTGGGAAGAACGTCTCGACGTCGCGGATCGGCATCGAGGAGGCGACCACGAGCGTCAACCCGGGCGGTAGGCGCGCTCCGAGCTCCGCGGCCACCCGCGGCTCGCTCAAGCCGTCCAGCGCGGCGGCGATCGCGCTCGCGGCGGCGCGATCTGGTGCCGTCCACGCCGTCAGCCAGTCGCCGCCGTCGCGGGCCGGCAGGCGCGCCGTGAGCGCCTCGAGCAGCGTACGCGGATCAGCGGGCAACAGCATCGCCGCCGCCCCGGCAGGGTCCTGCCAGGCGCCCTCGGGATCGAGCGCGATCTGGAGCGTGTCGGCGCTCAGGCTATGCAGCCACTGGCGCAGGGGCTTGGAAGTCGGGAGGTCGCCGACACGCAGCACCAGCTCGGGCGTCCGCGCCGCGCCCCAGGCCTGATCGCGCAGCAACGCGTCGTAATGGGCGATCGCGCACGAGCCGCGGCGCGCACCGGAGGTCGGCTCCGCCAGCAGTGGGAGCCCGGCGTGCTCCGCGAAGCCCGCAACGGCCGCGCCGAGCTGTGGATCGCGCTCCGCGCGGCCGGCCACGACCAGCGCGCGCGGACGGCGCCCGAGCTCGGCGGCGAGCTCGTCAAGCCCGACGTGATCCGGCGCGACAACCGCGGCGGCTCGCCTGACCCACGGCCGCCCGTCCGGTCGCCCACCACCGCCCGGCTCCTCGGGCGGCAGTCGCTCCTCGAGTACGAGCGGCTCGCGCAGCGAGAAGTTCAGGTGCACCGGGCCCGGGCGACCTTCGAGCGCGGTCCAGTACGCGCGGCATGCGAGCCCGCGCAGCCAGCGCAGGCGCTCGGGTGTCGCGGGCTGGTCGTCGACCTCGCGAAACCACTTGGCCGCCCCGCCGTAGAGCTTGATCTGGTCGATCGTCTGGCCGGCGCCCACGTCGCGCAGCTCCGGCGGGCGGTCGGCGGTCAGCACGATCAGCGGCACACGCGCCTCGTGCGCCTCGATCACGGCCGGCGCGTAGTTCGCGGCAGCCGTTCCCGAGGTGCAGGCCAGCGCGACCGGGAGCCCGCTCACCTTCGCAAGCCCGAGCGCGAAGAACCCGCCGCAGCGCTCGTCGATGTGCGAGGTCGAGCGCAGCCGTGGCTCGCGCACCAGCGAGAGCACGAGCGGCGTCGAGCGCGAGCCCGGCGACGTGCACGCCTCGCGCAGCCCGCAGCGCGCGAGCTCGTCGACGAACGCGCGCAGGTTCAGGTAGGTGTCGAGCGCTGTCATGGTTGTGGGGCGCGATGCCCGCCGAGCTGATCCTGGTGCATGGATTCACCCAGACCGGGCGGAGCTGGCAGCCGGTGCTGCACGCGCTCGGCGGACGGTACCGGGCGCTCGCGCCCGACCTGCCCGGCCACGGCGACTTCGCTGCCCGCCGTCCGGCCTCGTTTGCCGCCTGCGACGCGTATCTCGGGGCGCTCGCGGGGGACCGCCGGATCACGCTGGCCGGATACTCCCTCGGCGGCCGCGTCGCGCTCCACGCCGGGCTCTCGCTCGGGGACCGCGTCGAGCGGCTCGTCCTGATCGGCGCCAGTCCCGGACTGGCGAACGCGTCCGAGCGCGGTGCCCGCGCCGCCGCAGACGCGGCGCTCGCCGACCACATCGAGGCCGTCGGGCTGCAGGCGTTCGTGCGCGAGTGGGGCGCCCAGCCGCTCTTCGCCGGCATGCCGCGCGGGATCGCAGAGCTCGCCGAGGCGGACCGGATGCGCAACACCGCGGAGGGTTTGGCTGCTGCGCTGCGCGGGCTCGGGACCGGTGTCATGCCGTCGCTGTGGAACCGGCTGGAGGAGCTGACCGTCGCGGTGGACCTCGTGGTGGGCGAGCGCGACCTGAAGTTCCGCGCGATCGCGGAGCGGATGCAGGCCGCTCTGCCTGACGCCAGGCTGCACGTGGTGCCGAGCGCGGGACACGCGGTGCAGCTCGAGGTTCCAGGGGCCGTGGCGGACGTGTTGGCGGGGACGGAGGGGTAGGTGGCGGGCTCGGCCGCTACGTCAACGGCTCGCATTCAGGAGAAGGATCGACGGGAGTCACTCCGCGGGAGCACCGGCCAACGCCGGACACGTGTCTCGATTCCTGGCGCGACCAGCGTTGACGGCGTGAATCGCCGTCATCGCCGGACGGGCTTCTCGATTTGTGGCGCGACCCGAGTTGACGGCGCATGAACCGCAGCGGCACCTCGAATCCACCTCCTCATTGCCGCCGTTCAGGGCGCCCGCGCGCCCAGCAGTCCCGGGCCGCGCGGCACGGCGATGGCGCCGCCACGAGGCGCCAACACCTCCTTCAACCCCTCGAACGACGCCAACGTCGCCAACCCGCAGTGCGCCACCGGACCTGAAGCCGCCAGCGCCGCCGCGACGTGCACCCCGGCCGCCACGCCCAGCGGACCGTCGAACGTCGACGAGACGTAAACCGCGCTCCCCGCCGCCCGCGCCGCCTGGGCGTCGCGCAACACGCCCGTGATCCCGCCGCAGCGGGCGATCTTGAGGCAGATCGCGTCCGCCGCCCCCGCCCCGACCGCGCCCGGCTCCGCAGCCGTCTCGTCCATTGCGAGCGGAACCGGCGAGAGCGCCCGCAGCGCGCGCAGTTCCGCGACGCCGCCGAGCGGCTCCTCGGCGTACTCGATGCCGGCCGGAGACAGCGCGCGCAGATGAGCGAGCGCCTCGTCCACCGACGCCCAGGCGCGGTTGGCGTCGACGCGGAGCGCGATCGCCGGACCCAGCGCCGCCCGAACCGCCGCGACACGCCCGGCGTCGTCTCCGATCCCGACCTTGACCTTCACGCAGCCGAAGCCGGCACGCGCGGCCGCCGCCGCCTGGGTCGCCGCTCCCGCGCGGTCCTCGGCGCCGAGCGTCGCGTTGACCGCGATCGAGGACGCGGCGCCGGCCGCGAGCAGCTGGGCCACGGGGAGGCCGGCACGGCGGCCGGCCCGATCCCAGAGCGCGAGGTCGATCGCCGCGAGCGCCTCGGGCAGGCCGCGCTCGGCCGCGCAGGCATCGAGCAGCTCGAGGTGGCCGGCGCGCGGGTCCGCGTCTGCGAGCACGGACGCATATGCCTGCAGCGCCGCGACGACGGCGGCCAGCGGGACGCCGTCGTAGGGCTCCAGCGGCGCAGCCTCCCCGATGCCGAAGTCAGCGTCTCCCCAGGACAAGCGAACCTGCAACACGGTGCGCTCGCGCAGCTCGCCCCAGGCCGCCAGGATGGGTGTGCGCAGCGCGAGCCGCACGGGCGTGACGTCGAGCAGCGCCACCGTCAGCTCGCGAGCAGGCCGGCCGAGAGCAGCGCGCAGAACGCGAGCTGGAGCCGGCCGGTGCCCGCCAGCGCACGGTTGAGCGAAGGGCCGTCGGTGCGGGTCCGCACGACGCGTACCAGCGGCAGCGCCAAGGGCAGCGCGAGCCAGCAGAGCAGCAGCCACGAGGAGAGGGAGCCGAACAGCCACGGCAGCGGAGCGGTGGCGAACGCGCCCGCGATCATCGCGACGAACAGGCCGCGCACGCGCTCGCGCCCGAGTCGTACCGCGAGCGTCCGCTTGCCCGCGCGCCGGTCGGTCTCCAGGTCGCGCACGTTGTTGACGACCAGGATCGCGCTCGCGAGCAGCCCGACGGGGACGGCGAGCACGAGCGCCTCCCAGGCCAGCTCCTCGGTCTGGGCGAAGTAGGAGCCCGCGACCGCCACCACGCCGAAGAACAGGAACACGAACACCTCGCCCAGCCCCTCATAGCCATAGGGCCGGGGGCCGCCCGTGTAGAGCACGCCGGCGAGGATCGAGGCGGCGCCGACCAGCAGCAGCTCCCACCCGGCGGTTGCGATCAGGTAAGTGCCCGCGAGCACTGCGACGGCGAATGCCGCATAGGTCGCGATCAGCACCTGGCGCGGCGGCACCAGCCCACCGGCGGTGACGCGCACCGGACCGAGCCGGTCGTCGGTGTCAGCGCCGCGCCGCGCGTCGGAGTAGTCGTTGGAGAGGTTCGTCCCGACCTGGATGAAGAGCGCCCCGGTCAGCGCGGCCAGGAACGTGAGCGGCTTGAAGGTGCCGCCGGTCGCCGCCAGCGCAGTGCCGACGAGCACGGGCGCGACCGCGGCCGGAAGCGTCCGCGGGCGCGCCGCCATCAGCCAGATGCGGGCGGCCGAGGCCTGCTCGCTCACGCTCACGGCCGCTTCGGGAACCGCGAGAAGTCGGGCGCGCGCTTCTCCTTGTAGGCGTCGCGCCCCTCCTGCGCCTCTTCGCTCCCGTAGAACAGCAGGTTGGCGTCGTGCGCGAGCTGCTGGATGCCGGCGTATCCGTCCTCGTGGGCGTTGAAGCTTGCCTTGGCCAGCCGCAGTGCGAACGGGGAGAGCGCCAGCATCTCGCGGCACCACGCGACCGTCTCGGACTCGAGTCGAGCGAGCGGCACGACGGTGTTGACGAGCCCCAGCGCCAGCGCCTCATCGGCGTCGTACTGGCGACACAGAAACCAGAACTCCTTCGCCTTCTTCGGGCCGACCAGGTCGCGCAGCAGGCTCGCGCCGTAGCCTCCGTCCCAGGAGCCGACGCGCGGCCCCGTCTGGCCAAAGCGCGCGTTGTCGGCCGCGATCGTGAGATCGCACACCAGGTGCAGGACCTGGCCCCCGCCGACGGCGTAGCCGGCGACCATCGCGACCACCGGCTTGGGCAGGCGCCGGATCTGGACGTGCAGGTCGGTCACGTGGAAGCGCCCCACGGACGCTCCCTCGGGCAGGTAGCCGGTGTCGCCGCGCACGCGCTGGTCGCCCCCTGAGCAGAACGCCAGCGGGCCCTCGCCGGTCAGCACGATCACGCCGACCGACGTGTCCTCGCGCGCGCGCTCCAGCGCGTCGGAGATCTCCACGATCGTCTGCGGCCGGAACGCGTTGCGCACCTCCGGGCGGTCGATCGTGATCTTCGCGATGCCGTCGCCGGAGTGCTCGTACCTAATGTCGGCGAAGTCCGCGGCCGATGTCCAGCTGACGAGCACGGCGCCTGAGACTAGCCTCTCGCACCCCCATGGATTTCGGACACTGGCTGTCAGGTGCCGCAGGGCGCCAACCTGAACGCGTAGCCGTCGAGGATCGCGAGGAGACGGTGACGTACCGAGAGCTGCTGCTGCGCGCCGTGCGCGCCGCGGGCGCCTTGCACATGCGCGGAGTGCGCCGCGGGGACCGGGTCGCATTGACGCTCGAGCCGGGGCTGGCGTTCGTCGAGGCGCTGCACGGCTGCCTGCTGCTCGGCGCGCCCGCGCTCCCGATCGACACGCGGCTGGGCACGCGCGAGCGTGCCGCCGCGATGCGCGACATCGAGTTCACCGTGAACCGGCCGCTACGCGGCGACGCCGGCGTCTTCCAGCTTCCGGACGCGCCCGAGCGCGACGACGTGGCGCTCGTGATGCATACCTCGGGGACGGCCGGCACGGCCACGGCGGTGGAGCTCACCTATGGCAACATCCGCGCCAACGCGCGCGGCCTCGCCGGAGCGCTGGGGCTGGGGGAGGACGAGCGCTGGCTCGCGCCGCTGCCGCTCGCCCACGTCGGTGGCCTGATGGCCGTCCTGCGCTCGGCGCTGATGGCCACGACCGCGGTGCTCTCCCCGCCGCGCTTCGACGAGCAGGCGACAGGCGCCCTGCTGCGAGACGGCGCCATCACGATCGTCTCGCTCGTGCCGACCCAGCTGCAGCGGCTGCTCGATGCCGGCGCGACGCCCGGTCCCGCCCTGCGGCGCGTGCTGCTCGGTGGCGGGCCGATGCCGCGCGCGCTGCTTGTGCGCGCCCGCGACGCCGGCTTCCGTGTCTGCCCGAGCTATGGGCTGACGCAGGCCTGCTCGACGGTGACCGTCGCCGAGCCCGGCGACCTCGAGACGGCCGGGCGCCCGCTGCCCGGGGTCGGCGTGGCGATCAGCGACGACGGCGAGATCGTCGTATCGGGCGCGACCGTCAACGCGCTCGGCAGCCTGAGCACCGGCGACCTCGGCTCGATCGACGCAGCGGGCCGTCTGGTCGTCACCGGCCGCAAGGGCGCGACCATCATCAGTGGTGGCGAGAACGTCGCATCCGCCGAGATCGAGGCGGTGCTGGCCGAGCATCCCGGCGTCCAGGAGGCGGCCGTCTTCGGGCGCCCGCACGCGCTCTGGGGCGAGGCGATCACCGCGCTGGTCGTGCCGCGCGCGGGCGCCGAGCTGTCGCACCGTGCGCTTCGGGCCCACTGCCTCGAGCGGCTTGCCGCGTTCAAGGTGCCCAAGGCGTTCGAGCTCGTCGCTGCGTTGCCGCGTACCGAGTCGGGCAAGATCCGCCGCGTCGACTTGCGCTAGCGTCTGAAGCGGTGGCGCTACCTGACGACTTCCGGGCGGCGAGCCGCAGTCGCTGGAGCGGGCAGGCGGCTGGCTGGGAGGCGCGGCGTGACCTGCTGCGGACCACGACCATGCCGGTCTCGGCCTGGCTGATCGACGCGCTCGACCCCCAGCCGGGCCACAACCTGCTGGAGCTCGCCGCAGGAGTCGGCGACACCGGCTTGCTGGCGGCGGAGCTGATCGCGCCCGGCGGCACCCTGATCTGCTCGGACTTCTCGCCGGAGATGCTCGCGACCGCCCAGCGCCGCGCCGAGGAGCTGGGGGTCCACAACGTGCGCTTCAAGCAGATCGACGCGGAGTCGAGCATCGATCTCGAAGCTGCCAGCCTGGACGGCGTCCTGTGCCGTTGGAGCTACATGCTGATGGCCGATCCTGAAAGCGCCCTGCGGGAGACGCGACGCGTGCTCAAGCCTGGCGCGCGTGTCGCCCTCGCCGTCTGGGCCGGCGCGGAGGACAACCCGTGGAGCGTGCTGCCCAACCAGGCCATGACCGAGCGCGGCATCGGCATCCAGGGCGACCCCGACGCGCCGCACCAGTTCACCTGGGCACGCGAAGGACTGGTGACCGAGAACCTCGCGGCGGCCGGCTTCACCGAGCACCACGTCGAGGCGCTCGAGTTCACGATCGACTACAGCTCGACCGCGGACTGGTGGGACGCGCAGTCGGACCTCTCGACGCGCTTCTCGGCGGCGCTGCGCCAGGCCGGTGATGCCGACGTCAAGGCGGTGCGCGCCACGGTGGAACGACACGCCGAACGCTTCATCGCAGCTGATGGAACGCTGCGGATCCCTGCGCGCACCTGGGTCGCGTGGGGCACCGCCTAGTGCCCGCTAGTAGGGTGCCGCCCCCATGTTCTACGACGACGACGCAGACCTCGCGCTCCTCGACGGCAAGACCGTCGCGATCATCGGCTACGGCTCACAGGGCCACGCCCACGCGCTGAACCTCAAGGATTCCGGCGTCGACGTGGTCGTCGGTCTGCGCCCGGACTCCTCCTCGGTCGCCGGCGCCGAGCAGGCCGGGCTCGCAGTCGCGGAGATCCCCGAGGCGGCATCGCGCGGCGACCTGGTGATGGTGCTGCTGCCCGACGAGAAGCACGGCGACGTGTATCGCGAGCAGATCGCCGACGGGATCGCGCCCGGCAACCTGCTGCTCTTCGGCCACGGTTTCTCGATCCACTACGGCGAGGTCGAGCCGCCGCCGGACGTCGACGTCGCGCTCGTGGCGCCGAAGGGTCCCGGCCATCTCGTGCGGCGCCAGTACACCGAGGGCTCCGGCGTCCCCGGCCTGATCGCGGTCCACCAGGACGCCAGCGGGAGCGCGCAGGGGCTTGTGCTCGCCTACGCGAAGGGCATCGGCTGCACGCGCGGGGGCGTGATCGAGACGACCTTCAAGGACGAGACCGAGACCGACCTGTTCGGCGAGCAGGCGGTTCTGTGCGGCGGGGTCTCCGAGCTGGTGCGCGCCGGCTACGAGACGCTCGTCGACGCCGGCTATGACCCGCGCCTGGCGTACTTCGAGTGCCTGCACGAGCTCAAGCTGATCGTCGACCTGATCTACGAGAAGGGCATCACCGGAATGCGCTACTCGATCTCCAACACGGCTGAGTACGGCGACCTCACGCGCGGCAAGCGGATCATCTCCGAGACGACCCGGCAGGCGATGCGCGACGTGCTCGGCGAGATCCAGTCGGGCGCGTTCGCGCGCGAGTGGATCGCGGAGAACCGCGCCGGGCAGGAGAACTTCCAGCGCATGCGCGCGGAGGGGGCCGACCACAAGATCGAGCGCGAGGGCAAGCAGCTGCGCTCGATGATGGACTGGATCGACACGGAGTTCCACGCAGGTTAGGCCCTGCCAGAATGGGGGCGGATGGCAGACGGCGTCCCCAGAGGCTGGCTCCCGCCGACGGCTCCCGGCGCGGGCCCGGCGCCCCGCTTCGACGCACCGACCGAGCAGGCGCCGGCGCCGCTCCCTGAGCCGCCGCCCTCCGCTCCGACCTTCGTCCGCCCCAGCGGGGCCGCCAAGGGTGAGCGCAACACCGCAGCGGTCTGGGCGCTCGCGCTGGGGATCGGCGGACTCTCGCTGCTGCTGGTCTCGTTCGGCTCGCTGTTCATTCTCACGCTGCCGTGCTCGATCGCGGCCTGGGTGCTCGCCGTGAGAGCGCGCAGGCAGCTCGAGGGGGGCCTCACCCAGATGGGCGCCGGTCAGGCGACGGCGGCATTGTGGCTCGGCCGGATCGGGGTGATCGCCGGCGTCGCGGCGATGGTGGTGTTCGTCGCGCTGATCGCCTCCGGCTTCGACTTCGAGCAGTTCCGCCTCGACCTCGAGAACGAGCTCGACCAGCGCCGCGAGCGCCAGGGCGACGGCGACGCGGACGGCGTCCGCACGTGACCGCGAACCCGTACATCAAGCAGTACCTCATGACTGCAGGCCCGACGCCGGTGCCGCCCGCGGTCACGCAGGCGATGGCCGCGCCGATGCTCTATCACCGCGCGCCGGCGTTCGACGAGCTCTATGCGCGCGTGCTCGGCCGGCTGCCCGCCGTGTTCGCCACCGCCAACCCGGTGCTCGCGTTCACCGCGAGCGGCTCAGGCGCGCTGGAGTCGGCCGTCGCGAACCTCGTGCGCCCGGGCACCCGGGCGCTGGCCCTCGCAGCCGGCAAGTTCGGCGAGCGCTGGATCGGCCTCTGCGAGGCGTACGGCGCCGACCTGATAACGCACCAGCCGGGCTGGGGCGCCCGCATCGACCCGGCCGGGGTCGACCGCGTGCTCGAGCGCGAGGGGCACATCGACGTCGTTTTCGGCACGCTCAGCGAGACCTCGACCGGAGTCGTGCACGACATCCAGGCGATCGCCGAGGTCGTCCGTCGGCACGACGCGCTGCTCGTCGTGGACGCCGTCTCGGGTCTCGGCGCGGCGCGCATGCTGCAGGACGAGTGGGGCGTAGACGTGGTTGTCGCGGGATCGCAGAAGGCGTTGATGACCCCGCCCGGGCTGGCCTTCGCGTCGGTGTCAGAGCGCGCGCTCGAGGCCGCGCGCGCCCTGCCCGGTGGCCGCTACTACTTCGACTGGGCCCGGACGGCGAAGAGCCAGGCACAGGGCGCGAGCCCATTCACGCCCGCTGTGTCGCTGTTTCTCGGGCTCGACGTCGCGCTCGGCCTGATCGAGCAGGAAGGGCTGGAGAACGTCTGGGCGCGCCATGAGCTGCTCGCGCGCGCAGCGCGCGCCGGTGTCCTAGGGCTCGGACTCGAGCTGTTCGGCGACCCCGACGAGCGCTCGTCGGTCGTCACCGCCCTCGAGCTCCCCGGCGACGTCGACGGCGGCAGGGTCCCGGGCATCCTGCGCCGGCTCGGCATCACGGCCAACGGCGGCCAGGACGGGTTGAAGGGCCGGATCCTGCGGATCGCGCACTGCGGCTACTTCGGGGCATTCGACATCCTGACCTCGCTCTCGGGCCTGGAGCTCGCGCTCGACCAGCTCGGGCACGACGTCGACCACGGCGCGGGCGTCGGCGCCGCCCAGCGCGTCTTCGCCGAGGCCGGCGTGCTCGCAGCGGCGTGAGCGCACTCGGCGAGCGCCAGCGGGTCCTGGTAGCGGAGGAGATTGCCGTTGCGGGTGTGGAGTTGTTGCGTGAGCGTTTCGAGGTCGTGCTCGGCCTGGGCTGGTCGCGTGAGGAGTTGTTGCAGCGGATCGGTGAGTTTGACGGGGTCGTGATCCGTTCTGAGACGCGGCTCGATGGGGAGTTGATCGGGCGGGCGGGGCGGTTGCGGGTGATCGGGCGGGCGGGGATCGGGGTCGACAATGTGGATCTGGCGGCGGCGACCAAGCGGGGGATCGTGGTCGCGAATGCGCCGCAGTCGAATGTGATTGCGGCGGCTGAGCACACACTGGCTTTGATGTTGGCGTTGGCGCGCAATGTGCCCCAGGCGCATGCGTCGTTGGTTGCGGGGCGTTGGGAGCGGTCGCGTTTTGGCGGGGTGGAGGTGTTTGAGAAGACGCTCGGGGTGCTGGGGTTCGGACGCATCGGACAGCTCGTGGCTGCGCGGGCGCGGGGTTTCGGGATGCGGGTGCTGGCGTTTGACCCGTTCGTGTCGGCCGAGCGCTTCCGCGAGCTGGGGGTGGAGCGGGCCGAGGCGGCGCCGGACCTGTACGCGCGCGCTGACTTCATCACGCTGCACCTTGCGACGACACCGGATACGCGTGGTTGGCTGGACGCGGATGCGTTCGCGTCGATGCGCGACGGGGCGCGGATCATCAACTGCGCGCGCGGTGAGCTGATTGATGATGCGGCGCTGAAGGCGGCGCTTGACTCGGGCCGGGTGGCTGGTGCGGCGCTGGATGTGTTTCCGCACGAGCCGATCACGGATTACGCGTTGTTTGATGGTTATCCGAACGTGGTCGTGACGCCGCATCTGGGTGCGTCCACGGCGGAGGCGCAGGATCGAGCCGGGGTGCAGACGGCCGAGCAGGTGGTGGCGGCGCTG
>Ga0136620_10000253_pt1 | contig 23853 bp, 20 predicted proteins | sample AntDrymUQ4162106_2_FD_104806 | JGI IMG/M metagenome (GOLD analysis project Ga0136620, IMG submission 104806) | Polar desert sand microbial communities from Dry Valleys, Antarctica - metaG UQ416 (21.06) | ecosystem: Environmental > Terrestrial > Soil > Desert | place: Antarctica: Dry Valley... | reverse complement strand
GTACGGCAACGTGCTGCGGTTCCTCCCGCCGCTGGTGATGCCGGAGGACCTGCTGGTGGACGCGATGGACGTCGTCGCCGCCAACGTGTCAGCAGCCGCAACGTCATAGGAAGCGAGCGCTATGGCGCTCGCTTCCTATGACGTCGTGCGGGTGGTTCGCGTCAGCCCTCCCAGCCGCCGGAGCGCGCCGCCTCGGCAACCTGAGCCATGAACTCAGCGCTCGCGACCCGCAGCCCGAGGACCGGCACCCGCAAGACCGTCGCGCCCTCGATCGAAACCCGGTTCTGGCGCAGCGCGTCCGGGATGCTCGCCTGCACCCAGCGATGCTGGACCCCGTCAACCTCGACCACGACGCCGTATCTGTCCCACCATGCGTCGAGGTACGCATTGCCAGCAGGTGACGTCCGGAGTGCCTGCCGGTCCGGCTCGGGCAGCTTGTGCTCGCGACAGAGCCGGGCGAAGTCGAGCTCGCCAAGCGCGTGAGCGCCCGACAACAGGTCGAGGACGATCACCTCGAGAAACCGGCGGCGCTTGTCCCGACGTACCCGCAGCAGCGCCACGCCGACCTCCTCGGCGGTGGCCAGCCCTTGCTGCACGGTCATGGCTAGGAGAGTCGCAGCCTGTCGGTCGGACCTTGCCCACAACCCCGCGCGCACAGCAGCGATTGCGGGGCGGACTCTTCGTACGCCGGCCGTGATCACGTCGTCGGGCTGTAACCGGCGGGTCTGCCGCACGTTCAGCCCTGGTCGTCGAACCGCTGGCGCACCTCTGGGGATGGACACCCGGGTGTGGGTCGGCGTGGAGTTCTTGAGGCCGGCCAAGACGAGCGCAGAGTGTCCGTCGATCGCGGATCGCGGTCCAGCCTCGAAGGTGGCGTACCAGTACGGCCCGCGGCCGGTGAGCTCCCCAGTGTGCACGGCGATGGCCTGGCGTCCGTGAGCCCGCCAGCGCTGCGCGACCAGTTCGGCTCGGATCTGCCAGCGGGTGACACCTAGGCCGAGCAGCTGGCGACGGCTTACAACGCCGTCTTGGTTTCGGGCCAACACTCGTACATCGGCTCGTCGGTGCGTTCTTGCGCCTGGCTTCGGCATACCGACAACCTGGGCGAGTGTGGCCCCCGATGGCCGGCATCAGCGCGCCAACTGTGGACAACCCCGCAGGACGTCATAGCGCCGGAGCGCCCTAACCCTCGTTTCCTATGACGTTGACGAGGGCGCCTGGTCGCGCTGGCCCCAGGGGCTGCCGTACGCGGTGAGCAGCTCGAGGAACGGCTTCGCGTCGAACGCCTCCGGCCCGAGCACCCCGGCCCCCGACCATGTCCCGGCGGCGAGCAGCTCGAGGGCGACCACCGGGTTGACCGCGGTCTGCCAGACGACGCACTGGTGGCCGTACTCGCTCATCGTCCACGCGTTGTCGACCACGTGATAGAGGTACGTCGACCGCGGGTTGCCGTCCTTCCCGGTCCCGGTCACCCATAGCCCAGCGCAGGTCTTGCCGCGCATCTTGTCGCCAAGTGTCGCCGGGTCAGGCAGGCAGGCGGCGACCACGTCGCGCGGGCTCACCTCGACACCGTGGACGCGCACCGGCTCGGTCGAGTCCAGCCCGAGCAGGTGCAGTGTCTTGAGCACGCCGATGAAGTCGTCGCCGAGCCCGTACTTGAACGTCGCCCGCCGCGCGTCCACCCACCGCGGCATGAGGAGGACCTCCTCGTGCTCGACGTTCACGCACTCCACCGGACCGATTCCCTCGGGAAAGTCGAACACCTCCGGCTCGCTGAACGGCGCAGTCGTGAACCAGCCGCGGTCCCTCTCCCAGATCACCGGCGGGTTGAGGCACTCCTCGATCGTCGTCCAGATCGAGAACGACGGCGCGAACTCGTAGCCGTCGACGACCAGGTTCGCTCCGTCCCGCGTGCCCAGCTCGTCGATCTCGCTGAACAGGTGGTCGGCCGCGTACCGCGCGAACACGTCCGACATTCCGGGCTCGACGCCGATGCCGACCAGAGCCAGCCGACCGGCGCCCTCCCACTGCTGAGCGGCCGCGAACTGCTCGTCCCCCAGCTTGATCCCACACTCCTGGTACGGACGCTTCGGGTGGGGTCGGGACAGGCTCATCGCCATGTCGAGGTAGCCGGCCCCGGCCTCGTAAGCACCATCGAAGATCGGCATCACGAAGCGCGGGTCCACCGCGTTCATCACATGCGTGATCCGGTGCTCTCGGCACAGTGCCGCGATCGAGTCGGCAGACGACGCGTCGATGACAGCGGAGGCGAAACGCGCGTCACCGTGTGACTTCGCACAGTGGCGAGCACGGTGAGCGTCGTAGTCGGCCACCACGCACGCCTCGAAGAAGTCGCGTCGGGCCGCAATCGAGCAGAAGGCCGACCCAACGCCGCCGGCCCCCACGAGGAGGATCCGCACCTCAGCCCTCGAGGTTCGTCATGACGTGCTTGACCCGGGTGTAGTCCTCGAGGCCGTACATGGACAGGTCCTTGCCGTACCCGGAGTGCTTGAAGCCGCCGTGCGGCATCTCGGCGACGATCGGGATGTGCGTGTTGATCCACACGCAGCCGAAGTCGAGCCGCTTGGCCATCCGCATCGCCCGGCCGTGGTCCTTGGTCCACACGCTCGACGCCAACCCGTACTCGACGCCGTTGGCCCAGCGCACCGCCTCGTCCTCGTCGCTGAACCGCTGCACGGTGATCACCGGACCGAAGATCTCGTCCTGGATCGCCTCGTCGTCCTGCTTGAGCCCGGAGACCACCGTCGGCGCGTAGAAGTAGCCATCGCCGAGATCGCTCACGCGCTGCCCACCGGCGCCGAGCGAGGCATGGTCAGGCAGCCGGTCGACGAACCCGGTGACCCGGCTCAGCTGGTTCTCGTTGTTCATCGGCCCGTACGCGACATCCTCGTCGTCGGGGCGGCCCGTACGGGTGCTCCGCGCCTGTTCGGTGAGCGCCGAGACGAAGTCGTCGTGCACCCGTGGCCCGGCGAGCACCCGAGTGGCGGCGGTGCAGTCCTGGCCGGCGTTGAAGTATCCGGCCGCCGCGATGCCCTCCGACGCCGCCTCTACGTCCGCATCGTCGAACACCATCACTGGCGCCTTTCCGCCGAGCTCGAGGTGGACCCGCTTGAGGTCGTCGGCCGCGCTGCGCGCGACCTCCATGCCGGCCCGGACGGAGCCAGTGATCGACACCAGCTGCGGAACCTTGTGCTTGACCAGGGCGCGCCCGGTGTCACGGTCGCCGGTCACGACGTTGAAGACGCCGGGCGGGAAGAACTCCGACGCGACCTCGGCCAGAAGCGTGGTCGATGCAGGGGTGGTGTCGCTCGGCTTCAGAACGACTGTGTTGCCGGCGGCGAGCGCCGGCGCGATCTTCCAGATCGCCATCATGATCGGGTAGTTCCACGGCGTCACCTGCGCGCACACGCCGATCGGCTCCCGTCGTACGTACGACGTGTGGCCGGCCATGTACTCGCCGGCGGCCCTACCCTCCAGCACCCGAGCGGCGCCGGCGAAGAACCGGACCTGGTCGACCATCGGCGGGATCTCCTCGTCCAGCGTCAGCTGGACCGGCTTGCCGGTGTCTCGACTCTCCACCGCCACCACGTCGTCGGCGCGGCGCTCGAGCGCGTCCGCCAACCCGAGCAGCGCCTTCTGCCGCTCGCTCGGGGTCGTGTCCCGCCAGCTCTCAAACGCGGTCTCGGCGGCGCGGACAGCCCGGTCGACGTCCTCCTCGCCCGACAGCGGAGCGGTGGCATAGACCGCGCCGGTCACTGGGTCGATGACGTCGTACGTCGAACCGTCGGCGGCGTCGACCTGCTTGCCGTCGACGAAGTTGTGGAAGGTGCGCTTTTCAGACACTAGTTTGCTCCTCAGGGGCCATATCCGCCGTCACACGCGCGGTTACGACGCATCCTTGCCGCCCACCCAGCGTTTGGCAACGGGATCCGTCGGGGCGTGTCGGCGGCGGTTAGGGTCGGTCCGTGCCCGGCTCCACCACCGACCCGCTGAGCCTGGTCGACCTCGACCACGCGCTGCACGACGACGAGCGCGCGATCCGCGAAACCGTGCGGATCTTCGGCGCCAAGCGGCTGCGACCGCACATCGCCGACTGGTTCGAGTCCGGCACCGTCCCGGCCCGCGAGCTGGCACCGGAGCTCGGCGATCTCGGGTTGCTCGGGATGCACCTCGACGGGTACGGCTGTGCCGGCACCTCTACCGTCGCGTACGGGATGGCGTGCCACGAGCTCGAGGCGGTCGACTCGGGGCTGCGCAGCCTGGTCTCGGTGCAGGGGTCGCTGGCGATGTTCGCCATCCACCGGTACGGCAGCGAAGACCAACGCCAGCAGTGGCTGCCAGCGATGGTCAAGGGCGAGGCGATCGGCTGCTTCGGGCTGACCGAGTCGGACGCGGGCTCCGACCCGGCGTCGATGCGGACCTCGGCGCGTCGCGACGGCTCAGACTGGGTCCTCGACGGGACCAAGCTGTGGATCACCAACGGCACCGTCGCGGACGTGGCGATCGTGTGGGCGCGCAGCGACGACGGTATCCGGGGCTTCGTGGTGCCCACCGACGCCGCCGGGTTCTCCGCCCGCGAGATCGGGCACAAGCTGTCGCTGCGCGCATCGGTCAGCGCGGAGCTCGTGCTCGACGGTGTCCGGCTGCCCGCCGACGCCGCACTGCCGGAGGCGCAGGGTCTCGGCGCCGCCCTCGGCTGCCTCGCCGAGGGGCGGCTGGGGATCGCCTTCGGAGCCCTCGGCGCCGCCAGCGACAGCCTGGAGACCGCGATCGCGTACGCCGAGCAGCGCGAGGTGTTCGGTCGCCCGCTCGCGGGCTACCAGCTCACCCAGGCCAAGCTCGCGGACTTGACCGCAGCGATCGGCGCGGGCATGCTGCTCGCCGTGCACCTCGGTCGCCTGCACGAGGCCGGGCGGCTGCGGCCCGAACAGGTCAGCGTGGGCAAGCTGCACAACGTGCGCACCGCCCTCGAGGTTGCCCGCGAGTGCCGGACGATCCTTGGCGCAAGCGGCATCACCACCGAGTACTCGCCGATGCGGCACGCGAACAACCTCGAGACGGTGCTCACGTACGAAGGGACCACCGAGGTGCACCAGCTGGTCGTCGGGCAGGCGCTGACTGGCCGGTCCGCCTTCCGCTAGCGCACCTCGGTGGGCGCGGGCTAGTCGGCCAACCGGATGATGAACAGGCTGCCTGGGCCGGGGCCGCCCGGCTTGACGGTCAGCGTGCCGGCCGCGTCGCGGTAGCTCCCGGTCCCGCCGGTGATCGGCAGGTGGATCCCGGCCCGGAAGAAGATGGCACCAGCCACCTCAAAGGTGCCCGGCCCACGGATGAGCGTGCCCTCGCACATGAACGACCGGTGGTTGTACATGCATTCGATCGAATCGCGTCCGACCTGGTCCCCGTGCCGGATCAGCCGCTCCTCGAACACGAAGTAGTCACCGGAGCTGAAGTCGCCGTCGCCGTCGGCGTCGACGTCGCTGGACCGCACCTCCTTCGACCTCAGCCGGATCACGTGGTCGCTGTCCCGCGCCACCTGCTTGCTCAGCACGCGGTCGCCCGCTGCGAACTTCGTCGGCCAGCCGCGAACCCGCTCGTCGCCGTCGGCTGCCGCGCTGCCGCCGCTGGTCAGGGCCAGCCCGGACCCGACAAGGGTGAGCACCGCCGCGCCGGCGACGAGCTGCGCCCGGCGCGACCTCAGTCTGCTGGTGATGGTCATGACGTTCCCCTTTCGGCCCGCCACCTTCGGACGGGACCCGTCCTACAAAGGACCCATTGGGCCGGGTTCGCCATGCCCCAGTCGGGTGGTTGACCGTAGGTGATCGAATGTTGACTCTGCGTGTGACTCGGGTGCGCGGCGTCACCGCCGGTCAAGCAGTGGACCGGCGGGGTCGTGCGTGAGCCCGCCGCGGCGGGCGGCGATCGCGCTCAGCGCCTCCAGCACGACCCGGTTGGCGAGGTAGGCGGTGATCTCGGCGTGGTCGTACGGGGGTGCCACCTCCACCACGTCGACGCCGACCACCGGAAGCTCGAGGCAGATCCGGCGCACCGAGTCGAGCAGCTCGCGAGCCGACAGTCCCCCGGGCTCAGGGGTGCCGGTGCCCGGCGCGTGGCCGGGGTCGCACACGTCGATGTCGACAGAGAGGAACACGCCCTCGCAGTCGTCGGTCGCGATCGCGAACGCCTCGGTCAGGCAGGCGTCGAGACCGCGCCGGCCGATCTCGGTCATCTCGTACGACCGCATCTCCTGCTCGGCCATCCACGACAACGTGTCCGGCTCCGGCCAGTAGCCGCGCAGGCCGATCTGCAGGAACCGGTCGCCACGCAGGGCGCCGGACTCGATCAGCCGGCGCATCGGCTGCCCGTGCCCGTACAGCGACCCGAACGCGATGTCCCCGGTGTCGGCGTGCGCGTCGAAATGCAGCATCGAGACGGCACCGAACCCGAAGTGCCGGGCGACGCCGGTGGCGTCTGGGAGCGTGATCGTGTGGTCGCCGCCTAGGACCACCGGGATCGCGCCGGTCGCCGTGACCGTGTGGACCGCGTCCTCCAGCGCGGCGATCGAGCGCTCTACGTCGCCGGAGTACATCTCGACGTCGCCGGCGTCGCGGACCCGCAGGTCCCGCAGTCCGTCCGTACGCAGTGCGAGGTGCGGTCGCGAGCCGTCGAACGGCAGGTAGCACGCCTGCCGGATCGCGAAAGGGCCGAAGCGCGCCCCCGGCCGGTGCGACGTCCCGCCGTCGAAGGGGGCGCCGACGACCACGACGTCGGCGTCGGCCAGCGAGTCGCCGTTCGAGAGGTCGCACGGCGGCACCCCGAGGAAGGTGAGGTCCGGCCCGTGCTGGGCACCGTAGCGACTCATCGCACCCCCCACTCAACGGAATCCGTCGTCACGCCCACCCTGGCACACGGAATGGCTTGCTGTCATGGCCAACCACCGACGGATTCGCTTGCTGCCTCCGACGGCGCTCCGGCACACTGTCGCCATGACCGAGGCGATGGACGAGCGACCCGACCACTCCGTGCTGCAGCGCGCGGCGCACGACCACCTGTGGCTGCACTTCACCCGGCACTCCAGCTACCAGTCCGCCGACATCCCGACAATCGTCCGCGGCGACGGGGCGTACGTATACGACTCGCTCGGCCGGCGCTACCTCGACGGGCTGGCGGGGCTGTTCGTCGTACAGGTCGGTCACGGGCGCACCGAGCTCGCGGAGGCCGCGGCCAAGCAGGCCTCCGAGCTCGCGTTCTTCCCGCTGTGGTCGTATGCCCACCCCACCGCGATCGAGCTCGCCGAGCGGCTGGCGGGCTACGCGCCCGGCGACCTGAACCGGGTGTTCTTCACGACCGGCGGCGGCGAAGCGGTCGAGAGCGCGTGGAAACTCGCGAAGCAGTACTTCAAGCTCACCGGCAAGCCGACCAAGCACAAGGTGATCAGCAGGGCGATCGCGTACCACGGGACACCGCAGGGCGCGCTGTCGATCACCGGGCTCCCGGACATGAAGGCGCCGTTCGAGCCGCTCGTCCCGAGCAGCTTTCGGGTGCCGAACACCAACATCTACCGGGCGCCGGTGCACGGCGACGACCCTGAGGCGTTCGGGCGCTGGGCGGCGGACCGCATCGATGAGGCGATCGAGTTCGAGGGGCCGGACACGGTGGCTGCGGTGTTCATCGAGCCCGTACAGAACTCGGGCGGCTGCTTCCCGCCGCCACCTGGCTACTTCCAGCGGGTGCGCGAGATCTGCGACAAGCACGACGTGCTGCTGGTCTCCGACGAGGTGATCTGCGCGTTCGGGCGGCTCGGGCACATGTTCGCCTCCGAGCGCTACGGCTACCAGCCCGACATCGTCACCTGTGCCAAAGGCCTCACCTCCGGATACAGCCCGCTCGGCGCGATGGTCACCACCGACCGGCTGTTCGAGCCGTTCGCCGGCGGCAGCGCATCGTTCATGCACGGCTTCACCTTCGGCGGCCACCCGGTGTCGGCCGCGGTGGCGATGGCCAACCTGGACATCTTCGAGCGCGAGCAGCTCAACGAGCATGTGCGCGCGAACGAGGGCGCGTTCCGCTCCACGCTGGAGCGGTTGTACGACCTGCCGATCGTCGGCGACGTACGCGGCGACGGTTACTTCTACGGGATCGAGCTGGTCAAGGACAAGGCCACCAAGCAGACCTTCGACGACGACGAGTCAGAGCGGCTGCTGCGGGGCTTCCTGTCCAAGGCGCTGTTTGATGCAGGCCTCTACTGCCGGGCCGACGACCGCGGCGACCCGGTCATCCAGCTGGCGCCGCCACTGATCTGCGACCAGTCGCACTTCGACGAGATCGAGCAGATCCTGCGCTCCGTACTCACCGAGGCCTGGTCCCACCTCTAGGCCCCCGCGCCAGGCGACTTGTCAGCCTGGGGATAACCATTTGCCCAGGTCAGAGCGCCGTACGGCCGTGCAGCCGACTGACAAGTCGGGGAAGGTCAGGCGACGGAGCGGATGGCGTCGACCAGCAGGTCGAGGCCCTCGCGGGCGTCCGCCTCGCCGAGCGTGAGCGGCGGCGCGATCCGTAGGCAGTTGCCGTGCAGGCCGCCCTTGCCGACCAGCAGCCCGCGTGCCCGGGTCGCTTCGTGCACGGCCGCTGCGGCAGCTGGGTCGGGGTCGATCCCGCCCGGCACCACCATCTCGATGCCGATCATCAGGCCGCGCCCGCGCACCTCGCCCACCGCGGGGAAGTGGGCGACCGACTCGCGCAGCCCGTCGAGCAGCAACCGGCCAACCTGCGCCGCCTGCTTCTGCAGGTCGTGCTCGAGCAGGTAGTCGAGGGTGGCGTTCGCGGCCGCCGTCGCGAGCGGGTTGCCACCGAACGTCGAGATCGAGTTCGCGGTCAGGCAGTCCATCAGGTCTGCGCCGGCGACCACGCCACCGATCGCGGCACCGTTGCCGAGCCCCTTGGCGAACGTCAACGCGTGCGGACGCACGCCGTGCGCCTCGTAGCCCCAGAAGTGGTCACCGGTGCGACCCCACGCGGTCTGCACCTCGTCGGAAACGAACAGGATCCCGGACTCGTCCAACACTTCCTGGTAGGCGCCGAAAAGACCGTCCGGTGGCATCGCGAACCCGCCGACGCCCTGGACCGGCTCGGCGACCATGCACGCGACGTCTCCGGACGTCGTCGTCACCAGCAGCTCGCGCAGATCCTGGACGCATGCGGCGATGAACGCGTCGTCCGGCAACTCGCGGAACGAGCTGCGCAGTCGGTAACCGCTCTGCGCATACGTGACCTGGACCGGCGACAGACTCGACGGGGACCAGCCGCGCTGGCCGGTCACTCCGACGGTGGCGAAGCCGCGACCGTGGTAGCTGTTGCGCAGCGCGATCACCTGGTTGCTCCGCCGGGCCTGGGTCGCGAGCAGCAGCGCCGCCTCGTTGGCCTCGGTGCCGGAGCTGGTGAAGAACACCTTGGCATCCGGGATGCCCGACAGCCGGGCGATCTTCTCCGCGAGCTCCACCTGGCCGCGCAGCAGGTACAGCGTGGACGTGTGTACAACCCCGCGCGCGACCTGCTCCTCGATCGCGGCCCGGACCTCGGGCACGTCGTAGCCGAGCATGTTGGTGAGGATGCCGGCGAAGAAGTCCAGGTACGTCCGCCCGTCCGCGGCGGTGACCCGGCACCCACGCCCGGACACGATCTCCATCGGCTCGTCGTAGTAGAGCGCCAGCCAGGCGGGCATGACCTCCCGGTGTCGCTGCAGCAGCTCGTCGCTCATCGGTTCAGCCTTCCTATGAGTCGAAGCCGAGCCCCAACCGGTCGAGCGTACGCAACCACAGGTTGCGCCGACCGGTGCGGTCCGCTCCCGCCATCGACCGCCTGGTCGCCTCGATGCCGAGCCAGCGCAGCGGCTCCGGAGGGAACGGCAGCGGGTTCTTGCGAACCATCGACAGCCGGGTGCGCTCGGTGTCGGCGCCGGCCAGCAGGTCGAGCACGACGTCGGCGGCGAACTTGGTCGAGGCGACGCCGAGACCGGTGAACCCCGCGGCCCAGCCGACCCGCCGCCCCCAGATGGTCCCGTAGAACGCGCAGAACTGCGTCGAGGTGTCGATGACGCCGCCCCAGGCGTGGCTGAACCGCAGCCCCGCCAGCTGCGGGAACGTGGTGAAGAACTGCTCGGCGAGCAGCTCGAACGTCTCGGCCCGGTGCTCGAGCGCCCGAGCCTGCCGGCTGCCGTAGTGGTAGACCGCGTCGTACCCGCCCCACAGGATCCGGTCATCTCGGGTGAGCCGGTAGTAGTGGAACAGGTTCGACGCGTCGCCGACGCCCTCCCGGCCACGCCAGCCGATCGAGTCCCGCTGGGCGTCGGTGAGCGGCTCGGTGACCAGGGTGTAGTCGTACACCGGCACGGTCATGAGCCGCAGCCGGCGCAACAGCGGCCGGTACGCGTTGGTCGCCAGCACGACCTCGCCGGCCAGCACCGTGCTCTGCGGGGTGTCGACCTGAACGCCCGCGCCGCTGCGCCTCAACCCGGTGGCCGGGCTGTGCTCGTGCACCCGCACGCCTGCGTCGAGGCACGCCGTACGGAGGCCGTCGGCGAGCCGGGCCGGCTCGACCAGCGCGGGCACCGAGTCAACCAGCCCGCCCAGGTACGTCGGCGAGTCGACCCGGGTGCGTACCTGCTCGGCGTCGAGCAGCTCGGTCCCTTCGCCGGCCGCGGCGCGTGCCTCGTGCTCCTCCTTCTGCTCGACCAGCTCGTGCGGTCGGGTCGCCACGCCCAGGACACCGGTGCGCTCGAACCGGCAGTCGATCTGCCGCTCAACCACGAATCGCTCGATCGACGCAAGGTTCTCGAGGCCGAGCCAGCGCAGCGTCGCCATCTCGTCCGGCCATCGGGACACCCCGTTGCCCCAGCCGTGGGTCAGGCTCGGGTCGGCGAACCCGCCGTTGCGCCCGCTTGCCGCGTGCCCGCAGGTCGCGGCCTCGACGACCAGCACGTCCCGCCCGGGCTGGCGGCGCACCGCCTCGAGGGCGGTCCACAGCCCCAGGTATCCACCACCGACGACCAGGAGGTCGCACGTCGTCGACCCTGGCACGGGCGGCAGATCCGGTCGTGCCGGCAGCTCGTCCAGCCAGTACGACGTCGGCTCGGTCTCGGCGAGTGCCGATGCCCAGCGCCTGTCCGCCCCGGCCGTCGAAGCAGTCACACCTTGGCACCGGCCCGCAGGCTGCGGACCAGCTGAGGGACGACCACGAGCACTACCGCGACCAGGAACATGGCGGTGCCGACCACGTTGATCTGCATCGGGATGTCGCGCTGCGCCGCACCCCACACGTACATCGGGAAGGTCGTGGTCCGCCCGGCGTTGAAGTTCGTGATGATGAAGTCGTCGAAGCTCAGCGCGAACGCCAGCAACGCTGCGGCCAGAATCCCTGGGAACACCAACGGGAACGTCACCCGCCAGAACGTCTGCCACTCGTTGGCATAGAGGTCCATCGCCGCCTGCTCGAGCCTTGAGTCCAGCCCCTGCAGCCGTGCCTTCACGGTCACCACCACGAACGACAGGCAGAACATGATGTGGGCGATCAGGATCGTCCAGAACCCGAGCACCCCGCTGAAACCGGTGGCCACGAACAACGTGAGCAGCGAGGCGCCCAGGACCACCTCAGGCGATGCCATCGGCAGAAAGATCAGCACGTTGGCGGTCGCCCGACCGTTGAACCGGTGCCGCACCAGGGCGAACGCCATCAGCGTGCCCAGGACGGTCGCGCCGACGGTCGCGAGCAGCCCGACCTGGAGGCTGGTCACGAGCGACGAGCACAGCCCGTCCGGCTCACACGGCTGCTGCCAGTTGTGCAGAGTGAACCCGTCGAGAGTGTAGGCAGCCCGGCTCGCCGGGTCGTTGAACGACATCGCCACCACGACCGCCATCGGGACGAACAGGTAGGCCAGGACCAGCATGCCGACAAACAGCACCAGGTGGTCGGTGATCCAACGGCCGAACCGGACGCTCACAGCAGCTCCTCCGTCCCGGAGCGACGGATGTAGACAGCCACCATGACCACGATCACGATCATCAACGTCACCGACATCGCCGCGGCCGTCGGGTAGTCGCCCGCCTCGAACGAGCCCTGGATGACGTTGCCGATCATCGTCTGGTTGGTGTCCCCGAGCAGCTCGGCGTTGATGAAGTCCCCCGCTGCCGGGATGAACGTGAGCAGCGTGCCGGCGACAACGCCCGGCATCGACAAGGGCAGCGTCACCCGGCGGAACCCCGCGGCCGCGGACGAGTAGAGGTCGCCCGCCGCTTCGATGAGCCGGTGGTCGATCTTCTCCAGGCTGGCGTAGAGCGGGAGCACCATGAACGGCAGGAAGTTGTACGTGATGCCGGCGACGACGGCGATGCCGGTAGCGAGCAGTCGCCCGTCGTCGCTGACCAGGCCGAGCGTCTGGAACGTGGAGACAACGGTGCCGTTGTCGGCGAGGATCAGCTTCCACGCCAGTGTGCGGACCAGGAAGCTGGTGAAGAACGGCGCCACCACCAGGATCAGCAGCAGGTTCTTCCACCTGCCCGCCTTGAACGCGATCGCGTACGCGAGCGGGTAGCCGAGGAGCAGGCAGAGCACAGTCGCGCTGCCCGCGTAGAGGAAGGCGCGCAGGAACGGCTCGGAGTACTGCTCGAGACCAGTCGCGTAGTTCTGCGCCGAGACGACAACCTGGTAGCCGGTCTCGATGGTCCCGTCGGGGTCGTACATGCTGGTCGCGACCAGCTGCACCAGCGGGGTGACGAAGAACGCGAGCAACCAGATCGTTCCGGGCAGCAACAGGAGCAGCACGGTGAGGCGCCGACCTCGCCCGGTCGACTCCTGCTCCGGTGGTGTTTTTCCCGGCTCGGAGCTACGGACGTGCGCGACCGCGCTCACCCGACCCGCTCCTGGTCGAGAGACTCGACCCCCGCGCTTGCATCCTGTTGGTGGTCGAGAACGAACGCGTGCTCTGGCGCCCAGTGCAGGTCGACCTCCTGACCCACCGTCAGGGGTGCCCGCGCACCACTGTTCTGCTCGAAGACCGACACGCTCTGGCCCCACGGCATCGTCACGAGATACTGCGTGCTGACCCCGACGAAGCTCACGTCGACCACCCGGCCCCCACCGAGCCTGTTGCCGTCGGCCTGCTCCCCCGCAGGCGCCAGGTGCACCTTCTCCGGGCGCACCCCGAGCCATACCTGCCCCTCCGTCGCCTGCGCCCGCGCGGCGCGGACCGCCAGCTTGGTGCCCTGCACCTCGACGACAAGGTCCTCGCCGGAGCGGCCGGTGACCTCGCCCGCAAGCAGGTTGGACTGGCCGAGGAAGTTCGCGACAAATGTGGTCCGCGGGCTCTCATACAGCTCTTCCGCCGAGCCGAGCTGCTCGACCAGGCCGGCATTCATGACCGCGATGGTGTCGGCCATCGTCATGGCCTCCTCCTGGTCGTGCGTCACGTGGACGAACGTGACGCCGACGCCGGTCTGGATCCGCTTGAGCTCGAGCTGCATCTGGCGCCGCAGCTTGAGGTCGAGCGCCCCGAGCGGCTCGTCGAGCAGCAAGACCTGCGGCCGGTTGATGAGCGCCCGCGCCAGAGCCACCCGCTGCTGCTGCCCGCCGGACAGCTGGGCTGGCTTGCGCTGGGCAAACCCGCCGAGCTCGACCAGGTCGAGCATTTCGCGCACGGCGTGCTCGATACTCCCCCGGTCGCGGCCCTGGCGGCGCAGGCCGAACGCCACGTTCTCGTAGGTGGTCAGGTGCGGGAACAGCGCATAGCTCTGGAACACGGTGTTGACCGGACGCCGGTACGGCTTGGCCGTCGTGATGTCGGCGCCCCCGAGCAGCACCCTGCCGGTGGTCGGCTGCTCGAGCCCGGCGACCATCCGCAGCGTCGTGGTCTTCCCGCACCCGGACGGCCCGAGCAGCGCGAAGAACGACCCCGCGGGGACGGTGAGGGTGAGGTCGTCGACGGCGACGAAGTCCCCGAACCGCTTGGTCACCCCTTCGAGCCGAAGCTCGTCGCCACCGGTCGATTCTGTGGGCTCTTCGGTCACCGGATCAGCCTCCGATGACGCGAGTGAACTCCGTCTGGTATTCGGTCTCCTTGTCGGGGTCGAGGGCCATGAAGTCGTGCGTGTTGGCGAGCAACTGGTCGTCGGGGAAGATCAGCACGTTGTCGACCAGGCCGGGGGCGATCTTCTCCATCTCCTCCTGCGCGCCCTGGACCGGGCAGATGTAGTTGACCCACGCCGCCAGCTCGGCAGCAGTCGTCGGGTCGTAGTAGTAGTCCATCAGCATCTCAGCATTGGTCTTGTGGGTCGCCTTGTTGGGGACGAGGCTGTTGTCGCTCCACAGCGACAAACCCTCCTCCGGCGAGACGAACTTGATCGCCGGGTTGTCGAACTGGAGCTGGATGACGTCGCCGGACCAGGCCTCGCAGGCGTGGATGTTGCCCTGCGCGAGGTCCTGCCGGTACTCGTTGCCGGTGAACTGCCGCACCTGACCTGAGTCCTTGATCTCCTCCAGCCGGTCGAGCGCGGCATAGAACTCGTCGTCGGTGAAGTCCTCCGGGTCCGAGCCCTCCAGCAGGAGCATGAAGATCATCGTGTCCTGCATCTCGGTGAGCAAGGTGATCTTGCCCTTCAGGTCGGACCGCGTCACCAGGTCTTCGAAGCTGCCCACCTCGCCGGTCAGGTCCTCGTTGTAGGCGATCCCCGTGAGCCCGCTCTGCCACGGGACGCTGTACTCGCGGTCGGGGTCCCACGACGGAGAGCGGAGGTTCTCGAGCAGGTTTGCCTGGACCTGCGGGAGGTTGTCGCCGTCCAGCTTCTGCACCCAACCGAGCCCGATCATCCGGGCCGCCATCCAGTCGGTCAGCGTGAACATGTCGCGGCCGGTCTCCTCGCAGCTTCCGAGCTGGTCCCTGACCTTCGCGTAGAACTGGAGGTTGTCGTTGACGTCGTCGGTGTAGTCGACGGTGATGCCGGTCATGTCCTCGAACGCCGCGAGGGTGGCGTCGTCCTGGCTGATCGGGTCGATGTAGGCCGGCCAGTTGGACCAGTTGACCACCTTTTCAGACTCGGACAGGTCCTCGCTGACACACGACTCCGCGGTCTGGGTGGCGCCCTCGGTGCCGCAGGCGGCCAACAGCCCGCCGCCGGCCAACGACAGCGCGCCCATCGAGGTGCCACGAAGGAACGTGCGTCGCGAGACGGGCAGCGCGAGTCCCGGTCGGGGGACCAGCAGGGGCCGTCGGCGGTTACTCATCGGCGCGGTCCTCTCTCTCTAGTTGGCCAGTTAACCCGGTCCTGGGGCTGGGTCGGGGATGCGGCGGTCGAATCGTCGCATCGGTTCCCGGCGCGCACAAGCGATTCCGTTGCCACGATTGAGTCTCGCCACGGATTGCACCTCTAAAGTGCTTGTGCAGCGATGGTCTGGCCCGTCAGTATGCCGAACGTGACCCGGCGGGCGAGCGGCCACAACCAGGGGGCAGCCTCGCTGGACGGCACGTCCAAAGCCATTATCGAACAGCTCCAGCAGGACGGGCGCCGCCCGTACGCGGCGATCGGCAAGGCGGTCGGGCTGTCCGAGGCAGCCGTGCGCCAGAGGGTGCAGCGGCTGATCGAGAGCGGCGCGATGCAGATCGTCGCCGTGACGAACCCGTTGGAGCTCGGCTTCGCCCGCCAGGCGATGATCGGCATCCGGGTGGAGGGGGCGCTCGACGAGGTGTCGGACCGGCTCGCCGATATGACCGAGATCGACTACGTCGTGGTCACCGCCGGGAGCTTCGACCTGCTGGCCGAGGTCGTGTGCGAGAGCGACGAGGAGCTGCTGGAGATTCTGTCCAACCGGATCCGCACGCTTCCGGGCGTCCGCTCGACGGAGACCTTCGTCTACCTGCGGCTGCGCAAGCAGACCTACTCATGGGGTGTGCGCTGACGGCTACAGCTGACCGTACGAGCTCGCCGTACGTGTCGCTCTCGCTGTGGCACGAGACCGCCGACGACGACTGGACTCCACGCGCCCCGCTGCCCGGCTCCACCGATGTGGACGTCGCGATCGTCGGCGCTGGGTTCACCGGGCTGTGGACCGCCTACCACCTGGCGCGGACCGACCCGACCCTGCGGATCGCCGTCCTCGAGCGTGAGGTGGCGGGGTTCGGCGCGTCTGGTCGCAACGGCGGCTGGTGCTCGGCCCTGTTCCCGGCGTCAGCCGAGCGGGTGGCGAGGCCAGCCGGTCGAGATGCCGCGATCGGCCTGCTGCGGGCGCTCCAGGAGAGCGTGCGGACCGTCGGCGAGGTGGTGAACGCCGAAGGCATCGACGCGCACTATCACCGGGGCGGGATGGTCATGTTGGCGCGGAACGAAGTGCAGCTCCGGCGGCTGCGCGCCGAGGTGGATGAGGGTCGTCGCTGGGGCCAGACATCCGACGACCTGATGCAGCTCGACGCAGCTGCGGCGCGTGAGCGCTGCGCGGCCACGAACGTGCTGGGCGGGACGTACACCCCGCACTGCGCCGCCATCCACCCGGCGCGGTTGGTGCGCGGCCTCGCCCGGGCGGTCGAGCGGCGCGGGGTGCGGATCCACGAGCAAACCGCCGTCCACGAGATCTCGCCGGGCCGGGTCCGCACCGCCGCCGGAGTGGTGCGCGCAGATGTGGTCGTGCGGGCGACCGAGGGCTACACCCGGTCACTGGCGCGGGAACGGCGTCGGATGGCCCCGGTCTACTCGCTGATGGTCGCGACCGAGCCGCTGCCGGACGAGGTGTGGGCGGAGATCGGGCTGTTCGACCGGGAGACGCTCAGCGACGGACGGCACCTGATCATCTACGCCCAGCGCACCGCGGACGGTCGGCTGGCGTTCGGCGGGCGCGGCGCGCCGTACCACTTCGGCTCGCGGGTCCGCCCGGCGTACGACCGCGAGCCGAGGGTGTTCCGGCATCTCGAGGCGATCGTGCGGTCGATGTTCCCGGTGCTGCGGGACGCCGCGTTCACGCACCGCTGGGGCGGGCCGCTCGGGATCCCCCGGGACTGGTACCCGTCGGTCGGCCTCGACCGCGCGACCGGGCTGGCGTGGGGCGGGGGGTACGTCGGTAACGGCGTCGGCGCGTCCCAGCTGGCCGGCCGGACGCTCGCGGACCTGATCACCGGGCAGGACTCCGACCTGGTCCGGCTGCCCTGGGTCGGGCACCATTCCCCGCGGTGGGAGCCCGAGCCGCTGCGCTGGCTCGGAGTGAACGCCGGGCTCCGAGTGATGCAGCTGGCGGACGCGGAGGAGCGGATCACCCGGCGGTCCAGCGTGCTTGCCCGCGCCATGTCTGCGTTCCTCGGCGGCCACTAGCCCCCGCCCCAACGCCGATCCGCGGCAAACGGTCACGCGATCCGCGGCAAATGGTCACGCGATCCGCGGCAAACGGTTACGCGATCCGCGGCAAACGGAGCCCCGGCATGCTTCTGGAGGATCAGCTGCAGCTGCTCGCTCGGCTGACCAGTTCATCGACGCTGCCAAATTCCGGGCCAGCCGGGGAACTTCTCGGCAAGGTAGGCGAGATCCTCGAAGTAACCCGCCACTCCGTTCCCTGAGTCGAAGGAGAGGCCATGGGGGTATGGCGAATAGAGCCGTGAGTAGCCGGGCGCCCAGCGCCGTTGTCGTAATGCCGTCCGCTTCGTCCGACGTCAACGTGTCGGCATGGGGCGAAAACGGGACGCTGGCCACGGTCAGAGCAGCGGGCGCAGCGCGTCCAGCACCGCGGGGTCCTCGATTGTCGACGGGATCGCAGCGTCCTTGCCGTCGGCCAGTTCGCGCATCGACTTGCGCAGGATCTTGCCCGAGCGGGTCTTGGGCAGCGCCGGCACGACCGTGACGGTCCGGAACACCGCGACCGCGCCGATCCGGTCCCGTACGGATGCCACCAGCTCGCGCTCCAGCTCGTCGTTGTCGACGTCCACGCCCGCCTTGAGCACGACGTAGCCCCGGGGCACCTGCCCCTTGAGCTCGTCGGCCACGCCGATGACCGCGCACTCGGCGACCGCCGGGTGCTCGGCGAGGATCGCCTCCATCGACCCCGTCGACAGTCGATGCCCAGCGACATTGATGACGTCGTCGGTACGGCCCATGACATACACGTAACCGTCGTCGTCGACGTACCCGCCGTCGCCGGACAGGTAGTAGCCGTCGAACCGGGACAGGTACGACTCCACGTACCGGTCATCGTCGTTCCACAGTGTCGGCAGCGCGCCCGGCGGCAGCGGGAGGCGGACGCAGATTGCGCCTTCGGTGTCCGGCTCGCACCGCTGGCCCGACTCGTCCAGCACCCGCACGTCCCATCCGGGCACCGGCACGCTCGGCGACCCCGGCTTGACCGGCAGCGGCTCGAGGCCGCGCAGGTTGGCGACCATCGGCCACCCGGTCTCGGTCTGCCACCAGTGGTCGATGACCGGGATGTCGAGGCTGTCCGCCGCCCAGTGGTAGGTGTCTGGGTCGAGCCGCTCACCGGCGAGGAACAGCGTGCGGAGGCTGGACAGGTCGTGCTCGGCGCGCAGCTTGCCCTCCGGGTCCTCCTTCTTGATCGCGCGGAAAGCAGTCGGCGCGGTGAACAGCCCGGTGACACCGTGCTCTGCGACCACCCGCCAGAACGCACCGGCGTCGGGCGTGCCGACCGGCTTGCCCTCGTAGAGGACCGACGTCGCGCCGATCAGCAGCGGCGCGTACACGATGTAGGAGTGTCCGACCACCCAGCCGACGTCGGACGCGGTCCACCAGACCTCGCCGGGCTGCACGCCGTACACGTTGGTCATCGACCAGGCCAGCGCGACGGCGTGGCCGCCGTTGTCGCGGACGATGCCCTTAGGCTTGCCGGTCGTCCCGGATGTGTAGAGCACGTACAGCGGGTCGGTGGCCGCGACCTCAACGCACTCGGCCGGCTCGGCGGCGCCCGCCTTCATCGCCACCTCCCAGTCGATGTCACGGCCCTCGACCAGCCGTGCCTCCGCTTGCGGTCTTTGCAGGACGATGCAGAAGTCCGGCTCGTGTGCCGCCTGCTCGAGCGCACGGTCGAGCATCGGCTTGTACTCCACGACGCGGGTCGGCTCGATCCCGCACGACGCGGCGATCACCACCTTCGGCTTCGCGTCGTCGATCCGCGCGGCCAGCTCGTCCGGCGCGAAGCCGCCGAACACCACCGAGTGCACGGCGCCGAGCCGCGCGCACGCGAGCATCGACACGACTGCGGCCGGGATCATCGGCAGGTAGATCACGACCCGGTCGCCCTTGGCGACACCCAGCCGGCGCAGCGCACCGGCGAGCGCGGCGGTCTGCTCGGTCAGCTGCGCGTAGGTCCGCGCCTGCTTGGCGTCGGCCACCGGGCTGTCGTACTGGATCGCGACCTGTTCGCCGCGGCCGGCGGCGACGTGCCGGTCGAGCGCGTTGTAACAGGTGTTGAGCGTCGCGTCGGGGAACCAGCGGTAGAACGGCTCGTTCGACCGGTCGAGGACCTGCTGTGGCTTGCGGATCCAGTCCACCGCGTCGGCCTGCTCGGCCCAGAAGGCCTCGGGATCGTCGATGCTGCGCCGGAAGATGTCGGTGTACGCACCCATGGCGCCACTAAACCCGTTGCGCGGGCGGGATGCGACCCCCGAGCATGACCCCAGCCCGAGGCAGCCGGCCGCAAGGCTTCGCGGAGAGGAGGCGTCCGATGTCGACCACGGTCCGTGGGCACGTCCGCGCGCCCTCCCCCACTCCCGGAGCACTCCACCATGTCCTTTCCCGTCCCGCCGCCGGACCTCCCGGCGGCTGAGCCGCAGCCCGTACGAACCCCATTCCACGACCTCGACTTCGACTTCGTCCCGGTCGACGAGTCGCTCGGCAGCGACCAGCGATGGTCGACCTGGACCACCATCGAGAAGGGATGCCGCGGCCCACGCCCGCGCCCCGACTGGGTGGTGACCGACGACTCCGCTGTTGACACTGAGCTCGGCCTGCTCAAGACCGGCAAGGAGGCCGACGTCTTCCTGCTGGATCGGGCCGCGCCACACCGTGCGGGGCGCAGCAGTCTGCTGGCCGCAAAGCGCTACCGCACCCACGAGCATCGCTCCTTCCAGCGCAGCTCTGCCTACACCGAGGGTCGGCGACCGACCAGGAACACTCGCGAATCCCGGGCGATGGCGAAGGGCACGGCGTACGGGCGCGCCGTCTCCGCCGCGCACTGGGCCTTTGCCGAGTGGAACGCACTCACGACGCTGTGGGCACAGGGTGTGCCGGTCCCCTACCCGGTGCAGATCGACGGCCTCGAGCTGCTGATGGAGTTCGTAGACCTAGACGGCGCCGCTGCGCCCCGGCTCGCGCAGGTCCGCCCGGACTCCGACACGTTGGCGTCATACGTCGACCAGCTACGTGACGCGATGCTGGTGATGGCGCGGCTCGGCTGGGCGCACGGCGACCTTTCCCCGTACAACATCCTTGCCGCGGGTGACCGGCTCGTCGTCATCGACCTGCCACAGGTGGTGGATGTGGTCGCCAACCCGCACGGAATGGAATTCCTGATGCGCGACTGCCGCAACGTGTGCCGGTGGCTGCGGGCCAAAGGCGCCGACGTCGACGAGGACGAGTGGTTCGGCACGCTGGCAGCGGAAGCCTTCAGCCCCTGACCCTCGCCGGGTCAGCCACCGGCGGCGGGCACCAGCTGGTCGAGCACGAACCAGGCGACCGGGGCAACGAACAGAATCGAGTCCAGCCGGTCCATCACCCCGCCGTGCCCGGGGAGCAGCGAGCCCATGTCCTTGACCCCGAGGTCGCGCTTGAGCAGCGACTCCGACAGGTCGCCGACCGTCGCGGCAATCGCGGTGGCCAGCCCGAGCAGCACGCCGACCCAGGCCCTGCCTTCCAGCAGGTACGCCACGAGCAGCCAGCCCGCCAGCGCCGAGCCGAGCACCGAGCCGGCGAAGCCCTCCCAGGACTTCTTCGGGCTGATCGCCGGCGCCATCGGATGCCGACCGGCCAGCACGCCGAGCGCGTACCCACCGCAGTCAGAAGCGATCGTGGTCACAATGAACGCGATGATCCGCCGGGCGCCGTCGTCGGGTACAAGCATCAGGACCACAAAAGCGCCCAGCAACGGCACGTACGCCAGAACGAACATCGCCGCGGTGATGTCGCGGACGAAGCCAGCAGCGCCGTACGGCAGCCGCCAGACCAGCACCCCGACCACGCTGAGGCCGCTGGCGACGACGAGGAGCTCGGCGCCACCTGCCCAGGCCCCGACGAGCATCGCCACGCCGCCGAGGCTGACCGGGATCACCGGGATCTTGGTCCCGTTGCTGGCCAACGCGTTCGACAGCTCCCAGATGCCCACCAGCCCAGCGAGCACGACCACGCCGAGGAAGCCGGCCCGGACGACGAGCAGCGAGGCCAGGACCAGCACGCCCAGGCCGAGGCCGACGGCGAAGGCGGCGGGCAGGTTGCGCCCGGCCCGGTTCGGTCTGACTGCAGGGTCGGCCGGCGCGCCGGGGGCCGGCGTACCAGCGGGGACCGGGGTGAGCTCCGGGACCACGGGAGGTTGCTGCGGCTGGTCTGGGCTCACACCTCGAGCAGCTCGGCTTCCTTGTGCTCGAGCAGCTCGTCGATGGTGTCGGTGTGCTTGCGGGTCAGCGCGTCCAGCCGCTTCTCGGCGCCGACGACGTCGTCCTGGCCGACCTCACCATCCTTCTGCGCCCGCTCCAAGGTCTGTTTGGCATGGCGACGGATGTTGCGAACGGCCACCCGTCCGTCCTCCGCCTTGGTCCGGGCCAGCTTGATGTACTCCCTGCGTCGATCCTCGGTGAGCTCGGGTAGCACCACTCGGAGCACCTTGCCGTCGTCGGTCGGGTTCACCCCCAGGTCCGAGTCCCGGATCGCCCTCTCGATCGCCGGCTTCGCCGACATGTCGTACGGAGAGATCACCACCATCCGCGCCTCGGGGACCTGGAAGCCCGCGAGCTGCTGGATCGGCGTCTGGGTGCCGTAGTAGTCGGCGGTGATCTTGGCGAACATCTGCGGATGCGCCCGACCGGTGCGGATCGTCGCGAAGTCCTCCTTGGCGACCTCGACGGCCTTGTCCATCTTCGTGCCGGCCTCGCGCAGGGTCTCGTCGATCACGTCGGTCCTCTCGTCGGCCGGGTCAACCCGCGGACACCACCGTGCCGATCTTCTCACCCCGGACGGCACGGGCGATGTTGCCGTCGGCGAGGCCGAACACCACGATCGGCAGGTTGTTCTCGCGGCACAGTGCGAAGGCGGCGGCGTCGGCGACCTTGAGGCCGCGGCCGATCACCTCGTCGTAGGCGACCGCGTCGAACTTCACCGCGGTCGGGTCGAGCCGCGGGTCCGCGTCGTAGACGCCGTCGACGCCGCTCTTGGACAACAGCAGCACGTCGCAGCTGATCTCGAGCGCCCGCTGGGCGGCGACCGTGTCGGTGGAGAAGTACGGCATGCCGGCGCCGGCCCCGAAGATGACGACGCGACCCTTCTCCAGGTGTCGCGCGGCCCGGCGCGGGATGTACGGCTCGGCGACCTGGCCCATCGCGATCGCGGTCTGCACCCGGGTCTCGACGTCCTGCTTCTCCAGGAAGTCCTGCAGCGCCAGGCAGTTCATCACGGTGCCGAGCATCCCCATGTAGTCCGCGCGGGCCCGGTCCATTCCACGGACGGAGAGCTCCGGTCCGCGGAAGAAGTTGCCGCCACCGACGACGACGGCGACCTCCACGCCGGAGCGGACCACCTCGGCAACCTGCCGTGCGACCGAGCTCACCGTGTCCGGGTCGACGCCGACCTGCCCACCTCCGAACACCTCGCCGGACAGCTTGAGCAGGACGCGCCGGTAGACCATCAGCGCTGCCCGACCTCGAGCCGCGCGAACCGGGTTACCGTCACGCCGGAGTCGGCGAGCACCGCCTCGACGGTGCGCTTGGACTCACGTACGGACGGTTGCTCGAGGAGTACGACGTCCTTGAAGAACCCGTTGACGCGACCCTCCACGATCTTTGGCAGCGCCTGCTCCGGCTTGCCCTCTTCGCGGGCGGTCGCCTCGGCGATCTCCCGCTCCTTGGCGACCACGTCGTCGGGCACCTCTGCACGCGAGACGTACAGCGGCCGCATCGCCGCAACCTGCATGGCGGCGGCACGTGCGGACTCGAGGTCCTCACCCTCGTACTCGATGAGAACACCAACGGCCGGGGGGAGGTCGCTGGCCCGGCGGTGCATGTACGTCGCGACCTGGCCGTCGAAGTAGGCAACCCGGCCGAGCTCGATCTTCTCGCCGATCACCGCAGCCAGCTCCCCCACCGCTTCCTGGACGGTACGGCCGTCGCCGAGGTCGGCGACGAGCAGCTCGTCGCGGTCGCCGCGGCCGACCCGGTCGGCGGTCGAGGCGACCGCATCCGCGAGCTGCTGGAACTGCTCGGACTTGGCGACGAAGTCGGTCTCGCTGTTGAGCTCAACGATCGCGTTGCCTGCCGCGGCCACCAGGCCGGCACCGGCGACGCGCTCCGCACCACGCTTGGCGGCCTTGCCCTCGCCCTTGATCCGGAGCAGCTCAAGCGCCTTGTCGATGTCGCCGTCGGCCTCGACCAGGGCGTTCTTGGAGTCCATCATCCCCGCGCCGGTCAGGTCGCGGAGCTGCTTCACGTCGGCGGCGGTGATGTTCGCCATCAGGACTTTTCCGCGCTCGTCTCCTCGGCGGCCGGAGCTTCCGCAGCCGGGGCCTCGGCGTCCGGGCTTTCGGTTGCCGGTGCCTCGGTTGCCGGTGCCTCGGTTGCCGGTGCCTCGGTTGCCGGTGCCTCGGTTGCCGGTGCCTCGG
>Ga0136620_10000250_pt1 | contig 24064 bp, 27 predicted proteins | sample AntDrymUQ4162106_2_FD_104806 | JGI IMG/M metagenome (GOLD analysis project Ga0136620, IMG submission 104806) | Polar desert sand microbial communities from Dry Valleys, Antarctica - metaG UQ416 (21.06) | ecosystem: Environmental > Terrestrial > Soil > Desert | place: Antarctica: Dry Valley... | reverse complement strand
GCGGTCGGGATCAAGCGGGCGCCCAAGCCGGTTTTCAGGGCGCGCGGGGAGATTCGCGCGCATCAGGGCACGTTCGTCCGCCTCAAGCGAAAGCGGGTCATTGCGGGCTACTACGTGTTCGCGGTCCGGCTTCGGGCGGAGATGAACCCACTTCGAACCGCCTCGTTCGTGAGTCGGCCATTTGCCGTCGGAGCGCCTCCGGCCAAGCTGCCGTAGTGCGAGACCAGCGGCTCGTGAACCTCGCCGAGCTGATCGCTGGCTACTCGCTCAGCCTTCAAGGAGGACAGGCCTACCGGATCGACGCGGAGGAGGTGGCGATTCCACTTGTCGTCGAGCTCTACCGCGCGGCCGTGCGGAGAGGGGCTCTGGCGTACACGCGGGTCGAACCATCCGGCCTGGAGGAGATCGCTCTCGAGGAGGGCTCGGACGACCAGCTCGCCTACATCCCCGAGGACGAGCGCATCGCATCCGCCGAGCTGGATGCCTGGTGCACGATCTGGGGAACGGTCAACACGCGCGCGCTGAGCGGCGCCGATCCGGAGCGCCGCCGCCGCCAGATTGCCACGCACTACCGGATGGTCGCCGAACGGTGGAAGCGAATCAGCGCCGGGACGCTCTCCTGGTGCGGGACGCTCTACCCGACGCAGGCCCACGCGCAGGACGCGGAGATGTCATTGGGCGAGTTCGAGGACTTCGTCCACGCCGCGTGCCATACGCGTGAAGGCGATGAGCCGGTCGCCCACTGGCAGGAGGTGTCGAAGCTGCTCGCCGCGAGAGCGCGCGAGCTCCAGAACGTTCGCGAGCTCCGGATCGTCGGCCCCGACACGGATCTGCGTGTCGTCGTGGAGGGACGCTCCTGGGTCCCCGGGGACGGGAAGGAGAACATGCCCGACGGCGAGGTTTTCACGAGCCCCGTGGAATCCGGAACGGCTGGGGAGATCTACTTCGCCTTTCCGTCGATCTTCCAGGGCCGGGAGGTCGAGAACGTGCGCCTTCGCTTCCAGGAGGGCCGGATCACGCACGCAGAGGCCACCTCGGGCCAGGAGTACCTTCGCTCCCTGCTCGACACGGATGCGGGCTCGCGCGTCCTGGGCGAGGTCGCCTTCGGCCTCAACTACGAGATCGACCGATTCACCCGGGACATCCTCTTCGACGAGAAGATCGGAGGGACCATGCACGTCGCACTCGGAGCCGGCTTCGACGAGGCGGGTACTCGGAACACGTCCGATCTTCATTGGGACCTGATCTGCGACCTGCGCGCCGAGGGTGAGGTGTACGCGGACGGCGAGCTCGTCTGGAAGGCGGGCTCGTTCGTGACCGAGCCGGCGGCGGATCTTGTCTGACTCCGAGCACCGGAGGCTGGCCGACGTCCTCGTCGGCTACTCAACCGCCGTGCAGCCCGGCGACGTCGTCAGGATCGAGCCATTCGGTTCCGCGTCACCGCTCGCCCGGGAGCTGTACGCCTCGGTGTTGCGCGCCGGCGGTCACCCTGCCGTGCATCTTGCGGTGGACGAGGTCGACGAGATAGTCCTCAAGGAGGGCACGGACGCCCAGCTCGAGTGGATCCCGCCCGACCAGGAGCGGCACCTCACGACCGGCGACGTCTGGATCGTGATCGACGCTCCCGCGAACACGAGACGGCTGACGGGTGTGGACACCGAGCGGATGGCGAAGCAGCTGACGGCGAGGGGCCCGCTCCAGTCCCGCTATCTCGAGCGGTCGGCGGCGGGCCAGTTCCGCTGGCTGATCTGTGGATATGCGACCGAGGCATCGGCCCAGGACGCCGGCATGTCGCTGCGGCAGTTCGAGCAGGTTCTCCACCGGGCGGCGTTCCTCGACGCTGACGACCCCGTCGCTGCGTGGAACCGGTTCGCGGAGCGCCTGGAGCGGGCGGGATCATTTCTGGAGGGCGTCAGCGAGCTCCGGATCGTCGGAGAGGACACCGATTTGCGGATGGGGGTTCAGGGCCGGACATGGATCCGCTCGAAGGGGCTACGGAACTTTCCGGACGGAGAGGTCTTCACGGGCCCTGTCGAGGAGAGCGTCGAGGGCACGATCCGGTTCTCCTTTCCGGCGATGAGGCGCGGGCGGCAGGCCGACGAGGTCCGCCTGCGCTTCGAGGGTGGGGAGGTCGTCGAGGCGACTGCCCGGCGAGGCGAGGATTTCCTACGAGAGATGATCGCCCTGGACGACGGCGCGCGGCGGGTCGGGGAGTTCGCGTTCGGCATGAACGACGCCGTCGGTCAGTACACGGGCAATCTCCTGCTCGACGAGAAGATCGGCGGGACCGTCCACCTGGCCCTGGGCCGATCGGTGCCGGGCACAGGTGGCGTCAACCAGTCGGGGCTGCACTGGGACATCGTCTGCGACCTGCGCGACGGGGGAGAGGTGTACGCGGACGGCGACCTCGTCTATCGGGACGGCCGTTTTCTCCCCGGCGTTCTCTCGAGCTGATCCGCGTCGCGGTCATCTCGGACACTCACATGCCTCGGGGAAGGAGGAGCCTGCCGCGGGAGTGTCTCCGCCGACTCGAAGCGGCCGACCTGATCCTCCACGCAGGTGACTTCACGGCTCCGGCGGTGCTCGAGGACCTGCGAGAGCTCGGGCCGGTCGAGGGCATCGTCGGGAACGTGGACGAGGCGGAGCTGAGGACGCTCTTGCCGGAGCGGTGCGTCGTCGAGGTAGCGGGCCTGCGGGTCGGGATGGTTCACGATGCGGGCCCGTCGACCGCGAGGGCGGAGCGCCTGATCGCTGAGTTCCCGGACTGTGCGGTGGTCGTGTACGGACACACGCATGTCCCGGACACCAGCCGGGTCGGTGGGACCTGGATCCTGAACCCGGGGAGCCCCACCGAGCGCCGGTCCTCTCCTCGCCACACGATGGCCGAGCTCGAGATCGTCGAGAATGACTTGACAGTGCGAACATATGTTCTGTAGCATCGCGAACGTATGTTCGTTCGGATCATCCTCACCGCGTTCCTGACGACCGTTCTCGCCTGGAGCGTCCTGACCCGGGTCTCCGAGGGAGCCGGCGCCGGCCAGCCCTACCGCGTGCACGCAGGCGACACGCTCTGGACGATCGCGTCGCAGCACTACGGCGGGGATCTGCGGCAAGGCGTCTGGGCGATTCAGCGCGAAAACGACCTCGCCGACGCGCAGCTGACCCCCGGCCAGATCCTCCTGTTGCCGTAGGAGGCCTCGATTTCGCCCGAAATGGGTGGCCCTAGAATCGGCGCGTGGATCTCGACCTCGTGTTCCTGGGAACGTCGGGCTCGATGCCGACGGCGCAGCGGGCTCCGACCGCGATGCTCCTTCGGCGCGGGGGCGAACGACTCCTGTTCGACTGCGCGGAAGGCACGCAGCGGCAGCTGCTCCGATCGAGCGTAGGGCTGATCGAGCTCCGCGAGATCTTCCTCACGCACTACCACGCCGATCACTACCTGGGGCTGCCCGGCATGCTGAAGACCTTTGCGCTCAGGGGTCGCGAGGTACCGATCACGATCTACGGCCCTCCGGGGCTCGGCGAGCTCTTCAACGCCCTGCGCCGGATCTTCGGTCGCTTGACCTACCGCTACGAGCTCGTGGAGCTCGAGCCTGGGGAGGTGCTCGAGCGGGGCGAGTATGACCTCGCGACCTTCCGGGTCGACCACGGCGTCTCCGCGATCGGCTACGCGCTCGCCGAGCACCCGCGGCCGGGGCGGTTCGACGCCGGGGCAGCGGATGCGCTCGGGATTCCCGAGGGGCCCGAGCGCGGGGCGCTCCAGGCCGGCAAGACCGTGACCTTGCCCGACGGGCGCGTGATCACCCCGGACACGGTTCTCGGCGAGCGTCGTCCTGGTCGCAAGCTCGTGATCTCGGCGGATACCGCGTACTCGCGTGGAGTCGTCGATGCGGCAAGAGGCGCCGACGTTCTGGTCCACGAGGCGACCTTCGCCGAGGACGAGCGGGAGCGCGCTCACGAGACGTTGCACTCGACGGCTCGAGAGGCCGCGGAGGTTGCGCGCGATGCGGAGGTGGGGCTCCTCGTCCTGACCCATCTCTCGAACCGCTACTTCGGTGGGGAGATCGAGCGGGAGGCGCGGGTCGTGTTCCCGGACACCGTCGTTCCCAGGGATCTCGATATCATCGTCGTCCCGTTCGAGGAGCGGGGAGCGCCCGAGCTCGTGAAGGGAGGAGCCACGCACAGGCAGGTGCAACCGGCTCCCAAGCCGGAAGCCGTTCCCACCATCGAGGAGGCCCCACGATGACCCGGATGGTGCAGGTCGCCGTCGCCGGCGACGTCACGGAGGCGGAGGAGATCGAGTCGATGCTCAGGGCGGCGGGAATCGACCCGCAGCTCGAGCCGGCGATCGATCATCACCCGCGCTCGAACGAAGACGCCCCGCAGAAGGTGCTCGTCCCCGAGGAGTCCCTCGAGGCCGCCATCCACGCGATCGAATCGCTCAGCGATTCCGAAGAGATCATCACGGACCCCTGACTTCGGGCTCGTAGCCGCGGACTACGACGAGCTCCGGCCGCAGGACGATCGCTGGTGGGAGCTGTTCGAGCTGGTGGTTCGCGAGGCGGATCTCGCCGGCCGGCGCGTGCTCGACGTCGGTTGCGGCACCGGCCGCTGGTCGGCCGCCCTCGCGGAGCGCGGCTCGCGGGTCTGGGGCGTCGATCCATCGGCGGAGATGGTGAGCCAGGCGCGAGAGCGCGGCGTCAATGCGAAGCTCGGTCCGGCGGAGAAGCTGCCGTTCAAGGAGGGGTGGTTCGAGCGAGCGCTCCTCGCCCTCGTGATCCACGTCTTCGATGACCGGCGCCCGGCCTTCCGCGAGCTGAGCCGGGTCCTCGCCCTCGATGGCCGGGCAGGGATCGTGACGTTCAGCCACCGTCATTTCGACCGGTACTACCTCGCGCCGTACTTTCCGTCACTTGCCCGAATCGACCTCGAGCGCTTTCCGCCTGCGGACGAGCTGACGGCGGAGCTCGCGGGGGCGGGATTCGAGGCGCGCTGGGTCGAGCTCGTGCAGAAGGAGACGCTGTTCCGGGAGCGTGTCATCGAGCGGATCAGAGGACGCTTCATCTCGACCCTCCAGCTCCTCGACGATGCAGAGTTCGTCGAGGGCCTCGCCCGCGCCGAGCGCGAGCTTCCCGAGTGCGTCGACACCGAGCTGCACTGGCTCGTCGGCGACGCCGTCCGGGCTCCCCTGTAACCTCCCCCTCGCTTCACGTCCTTTAACTCGGTCCGGAGAGGCCGGAAAGGAGAGCGGTTGACGCTGCCTGCCCAGACGAAGGCCACGATCCTGCTGGACGAAGCCGCGATCGCCCGGACTCTGACGCGGATCGCGCACGAGATCATCGAGGCGAACCCGGAGCTCGAGCGGGTTGCGCTCATCGGCATCCACACCCGCGGCGTCCCCCTCGCCCAGCGGGTCCGGCGCCTGATCCACGAGCTCAGCGGCGAGGAACTGGCGAGCGGTTCGCTCGACATCACCTTCTACAGAGACGACGTCCAGGTGCGCGGCGGCGAGCCGCCGCGGCAGGCCCAGCCGATCGTCCGGTCGACGAGGCTCGAGTTTGCGCTCGAGGGGATGACGTGCGTGCTCGTCGACGACGTCCTCTACACGGGCCGGACGATCAGGGCTGCGATCGACGCGCTCTTCGACTATGGGCGGCCGGCGCGCGTGCAGCTGGCGTGCCTCGCCGACCGTGGTCACAGGGAGCTTCCCATCCGTCCCGACTACGTCGGCAAGAACCTGCCGACCTCTCGCGGCGAGCGCGTCCAGGTGGAGCTCGTCGAGGTCGACGAGGTCGACCGTGTCCTCCTCGTCCCGAGCCCGGAAGAGGAGAGCCATGGCTGAGATCCGCGTCATGCGAGACGACCTGCTGCCGCCGCCCTCGCTCGAGCGCCGGCACCTGCTGTCGATCGCAGACCTGACCCGAGCGGATGTCGAGCGTCTGCTCGGCACCGCACGCAACTTCTCTCGCTCCCTCGAGCGCGAGATGAAGAAGCTGCCCACGCTCCGGGGACGGCTCGTCGTCAACGTCTTCTTCGAGTCCTCCACCCGCACCTCGTCGAGCTTCGAGCTGGCGGCGAAACGGCTCTCGGCGGACACGATGTCGATCAAGGCCTCAGGCTCGGCGGTCGACAAGGGCGAGTCCCTGAAGGACACCGCGCTGACGCTTGGGGCGTACGACCCCGACATCATCGTCATCCGCCACCCGCAGATCGGCGGCGCGCATCTCGTTGCAGGGGTGACGGGCGCACACGTCGTGAACGCCGGCGACGGCAAGCACCAGCACCCGACCCAGGCGCTGCTCGACCTCTACACGCTCCAGGAGGAGTTCGGCCGGCTCGAGGGGCTGCACGTCGCGATCGTCGGCGACGTCCTCCATTCGCGCGTGGCGCGCTCGCTCGTCCAGGCACTGGACATCGTCGGTGCGCGCACGACGCTGGTCGGACCCCCGACGCTCCTGCCGCGCGGGATCGAGGCCATGGGCTGCGCGACCTCGACGGAGATCGCGACGATCGCCGCGGCCGACGTGGTCTACGTGCTGCGGATGCAGCGGGAGCGGATGCTCGAAGGTGCGAACTACGTCCCCAGCCTCAGGGAGTACAGCGAGCGCTGGGGCGTCACTCCGGAGCGTCTCCGCCCGGGGCAGAAAGTGATGCATCCCGGGCCGATGAACCGCGGCGTCGAGATCGACGCGCGCGTGGCCGACGCGACCGACGCGCTGATCGAGACCCAGGTGCGCGCCGGGCTCGTCACCCGCATGGCGGTGCTCTACGACCTCCTGACCTCCGGGCCGGTCGGCGTGAAGGCCGCAGCCTTGACGGAGGTGGCGTAGATGGCAGCCCCGTCCATCCTGTTCGGAAAGGACATCCCAGGCGAGAACCTCCTCCTTCGCGGGGCCCGCGTCCTCGATCCGGAGGCGGACGTGGACGGCGTGATGGACGTCCGCATCGACGCCGGGACGATCGCCGAGCTCGGCGCGCGGCTCGATCCGAACGCCCACCGCGTCGTCGACGGTGAGGGCCTGCTGCTCGCACCTGCCTTCGTGGATCCGCACGTCCACCTGCGGACGCCGGGGCGCGAGGACGAGGAGACCATCGCAAGCGGCACGCAGGCCGCTGCCGCCGGCGGCTACTGCGCGATCCTCGCCATGCCGAACACCGACCCGGTGGTCGACTCCGCAGCGGTGCTCGGGTCGCTGGTGGAAGCCGCCGCGTCGGACGCGGAGATACCGGTCGGCTTCCTGGCGGCGATCAGCAAAGGCCTGGAGGGGACCGAGCTCACGGAGATGGGCGCGCTCGCCGACGCGGGCGCCGCGGGCTTCACCGACGACGGAGAGCCGGTTGCGACCCCCGGACTGATGCGACGGGCGCTGCAGTACGGCGCCGTCAGCGGGCGTCCGCTTGCCGTCCACTGCGAGGAGACGACGCTCTCACGATCGGGTCAGATGCACGAGGGCGCCGTCTCGGCCGAGCTCGGGTTCGCCGGCTACCCCTCGGTCGCCGAGAGCCTGATGGTCGAGCGCGATCTCTCCCTTGCCGCCTACGAGGGTCGGCCCGTCCACCTGCTCCACCTCTCGGCACGCGAGTCGGTCGACGCCCTCCGCGCGGCGCGCACAGCGGGTGTCGGTGCCACGGCCGAGGTCACTCCGCACCACCTCTGCCTGACCGACGACGCGCTGCGTTCGCTCGACCCGAACCTGAAGATGAACCCCCCGGTGCGCTCGACGGATGACCGGGCAGCGCTCTTGGAGGGGCTTCGGGACGGCACGATCCAGGCGGTCGCCACCGACCATGCCCCGCACGCCCGGCACGAGAAGGACGTTCCGTTCGAAGCGGCGCCGTTCGGCGTCACCGGGCTCGAGACGGCGTTCGCGGCGCTGTACACGTACCTCGTGGAGCCTGGACTGCTCCGGCTCGAGGCGCTGCTCCAGCGCATGTCGGCCGGACCGGCCGCGGCCTACGGTCTGCCGGTGCCGAGGATCGCAGTGGGCGAGCGCGCGAACCTCGTCCTACTCGACACCCGCGCAGGTTGGCGAGTCGACGAGGGCGCCTTCCGCTCTCGGTCGGCAAACTCGTGGCTCCTCGGCCGGCACCTGACCGGAAAGGTGCGGATGACGGTTGCCGCCGGGGCGACGGTGTTCGAAGCGTGACCGGATTCCTCGCGCTCGAGGACGGAGCGATCTTTCGCGGCGAGTCGGTCGGCGCGCCAGGATTCGCGTTCGGCGAGGCGGTGTTCACGACGGCCATGACGGGGTACCAGGAGGTCGTCACCGACCCGAGCTACGCCGAACAGATCGTCTGCTTCTCGGCGCCGATGGTGGGCAACTACGGCGTCGCCTCCGAGCGGTCGGAGTCCGGCCGGGCTCATGCACGGGGAGTCGTGATGCGCGAGGCGCGAGGACCGGCCTGGACGGACTGGCTCCTCGAGCGCGGGCTCCCTGCGCTGTCGGGGATCGACACCCGGTCGCTCGTCTTGCAGCTGCGCCGGGAAGGCGCGATGCGCGCAGCGGTCGTCGCCGGCGATGCCTCGGTCGAAGAGACCCTCCGGGCGATTCAGGAGCAGCCGACGATGGTGGGACGGGCGCTCTGCGAGTCGGTCTCGACGCCCGGTCCGTACGACTATTCGGAGGCCGGCAGGGCCCGAATAGCCGTCGTGGACTACGGCTGCAAGCGCTCGATCCTCCGCCGCCTCGCGAAGGCGGGCGCTGCGGTCGCCGTGTTTCCGCACCGGGCCGAGGCCGAGGAGCTGGTCGGCTTCGACGGAGTCGTTCTCTCCAACGGGCCCGGAGACCCCGAGCCGCTCGGCGCCCAGATCGACACGGTGCGTGCCCTGCTCGGCCGGGTTCCCGTCTACGGGATCTGCCTCGGCCACCAGCTGCTCGCCATTGCCACGGGCCACGACACGTTCAAGCTGCCGTTCGGTCACCGCGGCGCGAACCACCCCGTGCTGGAGAAGGCGACCGGCCGAGTGCTCGTCACCGCTCAAAACCACGGCTTCGCAGTGCGGCCGTCGGCCGCCGGCGAAGCGGCCTACGTCTCGCTCTACGACGGCACGGTCGAAGGGCTCGAGTTCCCCGAGCTGAACGCGAGGTCGGTGCAGTTCCACCCGGAGGCGGGTCCCGGCCCACACGACGCCTGGCCGCTCCTCGAGACGTGGGTCGAGGAGGTGTGCTCGGGCATTGCCAAGGCGGCCTGACCTCAGATCCATCTGCGTGATCGGCTCCGGCCCGATCGTCATCGGCCAGGCGTGCGAGTTCGACTATGCCGGGTGCCAGGCGCTGAAGGTGCTTCGCGAAGACGGCTTTCGCACGATCGTCGTCAACTCGAACCCCGCGACGATCATGACCGACCCCGGTTTTGCCGACCGCACCTACGTCGAGCCCCTCGACCTGGAAGGCGTTGCGGGCGTGCTGGCCCGGGAGCGGCCGGACGCGCTGCTGCCGACCCTGGGCGGCCAGACTGCTCTCAATCTCGCCGTTGAGCTGGCGGAGGCGGGGATCCTCGACGAGCTGGGCGTCGAGCTGATCGGGGCCGGAATCGACGTGATCCACCGGGCCGAGGATCGCGAACAGTTTCGGGACACCGTACGGCTGGCGGGGCACCGCGTACCGTCCTCGACGGTCGTCAACGGCTGGGCCGACGTCCCGAGGGAGCTGACCTTTCCCGTGATCCTGCGTCCTGCATTCACGCTCGGAGGTCACGGCGGCGGCACTGCCCGGTCGGAGAACGAGTTCATGGGCATGCTCGAGCGGGCGCTCTCGGAGAGCCCGGTCGGCCAGGTGCTCGTCGAAGAGTCGCTGCTCGGCTGGGACGAGTTCGAGCTCGAGCTCATGCGCGACCGGAACGACAACGTGATCGTCGTCTGCTCGATCGAGAACCTCGACCCGATGGGCGTCCACACCGGCGACTCCGTGACGGTGGCGCCGCAGATGACGCTCCCGGACGAGGCGTATCAGGAGCTCCGCGACGCCGCCGCCGCGATCATCCGGGCCGTGGGCGTCGAGACGGGCGGCGCCAACATCCAGTTCGCCCGCGAGCGGGAGTCGGGTGCCCTGCGCGTGATCGAGATGAACCCGCGCGTCTCCCGCTCGTCGGCGCTCACTTCGAAGGCGACCGGGTACCCGATCGCGAAGGTGGCGGCGAAGCTCGCGGTCGGCTACACGCTCGACGAGATCCCGAACGACCTGACCGGGACGACGCCGGCGAGCTTCGAGCCCACTCTCGACTACGTCGTCGTCAAGTTCCCACGCTTCGCCTTCGAGAAGTTCCCGGGCGCCGACCGCACGCTCGGGACACAGATGAAATCGGTCGGCGAGACGATGGGGATCGGACGAACGTTCACCGAGGCCTTCCTGAAGGCTCGCCGCGCGCGTGAGATCGACGACGCCTGGGAACCCACCGGCCTTCACCCGTGGTTCGAAGCGGAGCTAGCGCGCGTCGGCCGCGCGGTCGAAGAGATCAACTCGCTCGACGCGCTCGTCGCCGACGACTTCCTCCGCCTGAAGCGGCTCGGGTTGTCCGACCGCGAGATCGGCGTGGCGTGCGACGCGTCCGAGGACGCCGTCCGGGCGCGGAGGAGAGCGTGGGGCGTGCGCCCTGCCTTCCGCCGGGTCGACTCCTGCGCCGGTGAGGTCGAGGCTGTTTCCACCTACTACTACTCCACCTGGGGCGAGGCCGACGAGGCCCCGCCGACCGGGAAGCGGGGAGTGGTCGTGATCCTCGGCTCTGGCCCGAACCGCATCGGTCAGGGGATCGAGTTCGACTATTGCTGCGTCCACGCGGCGCAGAGCTTTCGGGCGCTCGGCTTCGAGACCGTGATGGTCAACTGCAACCCCGAGACGGTCTCCACCGATTACGACACCTCTGACCGGCTGTACTTCGAGCCCCTAGGGATCGAGGAGGTTCTGGCGGTCTGCGAGCGGGAGCACCCGGTCGGGGTCGTCATCCAATTCGGCGGCCAGACCCCGCTCAAGCTCGCCAGGGCGCTGGAGGCGGCGGGCTTCGCGATCCTCGGGACCCCGTTCGACGCGGTCGACCTTGCGGAGGACCGGGAGCGGTTCGGCTCGCTCTGCCGCGACCTCGGGATCGCGGTGCCCGACTGGCGCATGGCGAGCTCCCAGTCCGAGGCGATCGCGGCGGCCGAGGAGATCGGGTATCCGGTGCTCGTGCGACCGTCCTACGTGCTCGGAGGGCGGCAGATGGCGGTCTGCTACGAAGCGGAGGGCGTCGCGGCTAACGTCCATCCGGGCTCCCGCTTCCTCGTCGACCGTTTCCTGGAAGGCGCGCTGGAGATCGACGTCGACGCGCTTTGCGACGGGGAGACGACGTTCGTCGCCGCAGTGATGCAGCATGTGGAGGAAGCCGGCATCCACTCGGGCGATTCCAGTTGCGTGCTTCCGCCTCCCGGGCTGGATGCCGCCCTGCGGGCCGAGATCGAGGAGACCGTCTCCACGCTCGCTCCGGCGCTCGGCGTCGTCGGGCTCGTGAACGTCCAGCTGGCGATTCTCGACGGGTCTGTCTACGTCCTCGAGGCGAATCCGCGCGCCTCACGGACCGTGCCGTTCGCGAGCAAGGCGATCGGCCTCAACCTCGTCGATGCCGCCTGCCGCCTGGCCGCGGGTACCCGGTTGGACGACCTCCACCTGCCCGCTTTGAACGATCTGCAGCAGGTCAGTGTCAAGGCGGCCGTCTTCCCGTTCAGGCGCTTTCCCGGGTCGGACGCCGTTCTCGGCCCGGAGATGCGCTCCACCGGCGAGGTAATGGCGTCTGCCGCCGACTACCCGACCGCGCTTGCAAAGGCCGAGCGCGCGGCGGGCCGACCACTTCCGACGTCGGGCACTGCGTTTCTCTCGGTGCGAGACCAGGACAAGCGTGCGGTGGTGCCCGTGGCCGCCGCGCTCTCGAGGCTCGGCTTCGCCCTCGCCGCGACGAGCGGAACCGCCCGGACGCTCGCGGCCGCAGGCCTGGCGGTCGAGCACGTTCGAAAGGTTGCGGAGACGGGGGAGGGCTCGACCGTCGTCGATCTCCTCCGCCGGGGCCGTTGCCATCTCGTGATCAACACGCCGCAGGGATCGGGAGCCAGGACGGACGGATATCGCATCCGGGAGGCGGCGCTCGCCGCGCGGATCCCCTGCATCACGACGGCGAGCGGGGCCGCGGCAGCGGTTCACGCGGTCGCACACGCCCGCGGCGAGGACGTCCTCTCCCTCCAGGAGCGCATCGATGCTCAGCCGCGGACGGCATAGCGTCCTCGCCAACGAGCCGGTCGGCCCGTATCGGCTCCTGCGCGTGGAACGGGGACGGGCGGAACCGGGAATCCCGGGTCAGTTCTTCATGCTCGAGGCGCCCGGCCGGGTCTTGCCACGGCCGATGAGCCTCTGCCTCGCCCCACCGGGAGAGCTCGACTTCTTGTTCGAGCCGGTCGGGCGGGGCACCCGCGCACTCGCGGCGCTGGAAGCGGGTGACGAGCTGGCGATCCTCGGGCCGCTCGGAAACGGCTTTCGGCTCGACGTCGACCGGCCGCTCCTCGTCGGAGGCGGCATCGGCATGGCGCCCCTTCCGTATCTCTCCGAGAAGCTGGGCGGCCCACCCGCCGTTCTCGGTTTCAGGACGGCACATCACGCAGAGGCCGCCGCCCTCCTTCCGGGGTCGGAGGTCGCCGTCGAGCCCGGGCTTGTCACAGAGCTCCTCCCTGCCGGCCATGACGTGCTCGCCTGCGGACCGGAGCGGATGCTGCAGGCCGTCGGCGCACTCTTCCCCGGCGCGCAACTCGCCTGGGAGGCGCCGATGGCCTGCGGATACGGCGCCTGTTACGGGTGTGCGGTCGACCTGGACGGAACGTACAAGCGGCTCTGCGTCGAAGGCCCCGTGCTGGAGGCGGCTGCGTGCTCCTGAACGCCTCGGGCTGCCTCGACGCCCTCGCAGCGCCCGAGGTCGCGCGCGCCTTCGACGCGTTCGTCACGAAGACGGTGACGCCGCTCCCACGCGAGGGCAACGAGCCGACGCGGATCGCAGAGACCGACCACGGCCTCCTGAACTCGATCGGCCTCCAGAATCCCGGCCGGGAACGCTTTCTCGCCGTCGTGCTCCCGCAGCTTCGCGGGCTGGGCGTGCCGATCTGGGTCTCCGTCGGCGGCTTTTCGGCCGACGAGTATGCAGAGACCTGCTCCAGGCTCTCCGATGTCACGATCGAGCTCAACCTCTCGTGCCCGAACGTGGACGAGGCGCCCGAAGCGGCCGCCGAGATCGTCGCAGCGTGCAGGGCCGAGACGCCGTTTCCGCTCTACGCAAAGCTCTCGCCGTCGCTGCCGAATATGGCGGATGCGGCCCGCGCGGCTCAGGCGGCGGGGGCCGACGGCCTCTCGCTCGTCAACACCATCCGGGGTCTGGCCCTCGACGAGCAGACCCTCCGCCCACGCCTCGCCCGCGGCGCCGGTGGCTACTCCGGACCGGCGCTGAAGCCGATCGCTCTCGCCGCCGTGTACGCGTGCTACCGGGCCACAGGACTGCCCATCGTCGGCATGGGAGGGGTCTCGACCGGACGCGATGCGCTCGAGCTGATAGCCGCCGGAGCGAGCGCCGTTGCCGTCGGAACCGCGCTCTTCGGCGACCCCGGAGTCCCTAACCGTGTCCGGGCCGACCTGTACAAGGCAGCCGCAGCTCTCGGGTTCGAGGATCCCCTCGCCGCCCGGGGGATCGCCCACGCACCAGACCCTCCACTTGTGCTGTCCAAAGTGACAACGAATAAAACTCCTGCATATATGGCCAAATGATCGCTCTGGACAAGCTGTTAGTATCCCGCGCCGTGGCCTCCGTCAAGACCCAGGCCCAGGCGCCGGCGCGGTCTCGCGACCAGCGCATGGAGGCCCTCCAGCGCGCGAACGACATCCGCGTGAAGCGGGCGCAGCTGAAGCGAGACCTGAAGAACGGGCTCGCCGACATCGAAGAGATCCTCGGCAGGCCCCCCGAATACGTCGCCACGGCGAAGGTCTTCGACATCCTGATGGCCGTCCCGAAGTTCGGACGCGTGAAGGCCGGGAGATTCCTCACCCAGGCGCGCATCAGCCAGTCGAAGACGGTGGGAGGTCTCTCGGACCGTCAGCGGGCCGAGCTCATTGGCCTCTTCCGCCGCTAGTTCGCCGGTCTTCGTCGTCACCGGCACGTCCGGCGCCGGCAAGGGCTCGATCGAGCGCATTCTTCTCGACCGCATGCCCGACCTCGAGCTCGCCGTCTCGGCGACGACGCGCGAACGCCGCCCAAGCGAAGTGGACGGCAAGCACTACTGGTTCCTACCCGCCGATGAGTTCGACCGGAAGCTCGCCGAGAAGGAATTCCTGGAGTACGTGACCTTTTCGTGGGGTCAGCGGTCGGGAACGCTCAAATCCGAGATCGACCGCATCCGCGCCGCCGGCAGGATCCCCCTCCTCGACCTCGAGACGGACGGCGCGATGTACGTCCAGGAGAAGGTCTCCGAGGCTCTCACCATCTTCGTCACGGCCCCGACGTTCGAGGAGCTCGAGCGACGTTTGCGCGCCCGGGCGACCGAGAGCTCGGGCGAGATCGAGGAGCGGCTGGCCCTCGCGCGGGAGCAGTTGGCGCTTTCCGACCGGTTCGACCACGTGATCGTGAACGACGACCTGCATCGCGCCGCGGAGGAAGTCCTGGAGATCGTTCGCGGGCGAATCGCGGCCGCAGGTACCATGTCCGCCTCGTGATCCATCCTCGAATCGACAAGTTGCTGGCCAGCGTGCCCGATCGCTATGGCCTCGTGATCGTCGCCGCCAAGCGTGCGCGGCAGATCAACAACTACCACCACCAGCTCGGTGAGGGCACCTTCGAGGACTTTCCGCCGCCGCTCGTCGAATCCCGCTCGAAGAACTACCTGACGATCGCTCTCGAAGAAGTCGCCGAGGGCAAGATCAAGCACGAGTACAAGCGGTAGGGAACGCCCGTGGCGCGGGTTCTCGTCGGGGTCACCGGTGGGATCGCCGCCTACAAGGCGTGCGAGCTCGTACGGCTGCTTGTTCGCGCCGGCCACGAGGTTATCCCCCTCGTCACGCCCGGTGCGGAGCGGTTCGTTCGCGCCGAGACGTTCAACGCGCTGGTACGCAGGAACCCGGAGACTTCGCTCTACCCCCACCTGGAACGGGTCGATCTCTATGTGATCTCACCGCTCACGGCGAACACGCTTGCGAAGCTCGCTCACGGTCTCGCAGACAACCTCGTCACCGAGGCGGCTCTGGCGCACGACGGCCCTCTCCTCGTCGCGCCCGCCATGAACACGCGGATGTGGCGCCATCCGGCCACGCAGGCCAACCTCGAGTTGATCGTTGCGCGCGGGGTGAAGGTCGTAGGCCCGTCGGAGGGGGACCTGGCCGAAGGCGGACAGGGCCTGGGCCGAATGGCCGAGCCCGAGCAGATCTTCGCCCGATGCCAAGCCCTTCTCGGGCCAAGTAACAGTCTGTTACAAGGCCGAAGGGTCGTTGTCACCGCCGGTGCTACCCGGGAGCCGATCGATGCGGTTCGTTTCGTCGGAAACCGCTCGTCCGGCCGCATGGGCGTCGCTCTCGCCGAAGAGGCCCGGCGCAGGGGTGCGGAGGTGACGCTGATCGGTTCGAATCTCGCGGTCGCGCCCCCCGGTGGGGTCCCCGTCGTCCACGCACCAACCGCCGCCGACCTGAGGCGCGAGACGCTGGCGCTCGGCGACGCCGACGTCGTCGTGATGGCGGCCGCGGTCGGGGACTATCGGCCGAGCGAGCCGCGTGGGGACAAGCGCCCGAAGGACGACGAGGTCTGGCGCATCGACCTGCAGCCGACCGACGACGTGCTGAGCGCCCTCGGCAGGCAGTCGGCCAACGGCCGCATCCTCGTGGGCTTTGCGGCCGAGACGGGCGAGGACGGGCTCGCTCGCGCCAGGACGAAGCAGACCGGCAAGAATGCCGACCTCGTCGTCTACAACGATGTGGCCCGGAAGGACATCGGGTTCGAATCGCCGGACAACGAGGTCGTCCTGATCTCCGAGGCGGGGGAGCGAAAGGTGGAGAAGGCGCCGAAGGCACGCATCGCAGCCGAGATCTTCGACGAGGTGGAGCGGCTGATGGAGACCGATGGTGGCAGAGCGTCCGGCTGAGCAACCGGCGTCGGTCGCGACCACGGGCGGCGCCCTCGACAGGGTCACCGAGAACATCGGGCAGGTAATCCACGCCCCCGCGGAGACACTCCGCCTCGCCGTCCTCTGCCTGATCAGCGAGGGCCACCTGATCATCGAGGACTTCCCGGGAGTCGGGAAGACGATGCTTGCCAAGGCGCTCGCCCGCTCCCTCGACTGTTCCTTCTCGCGGATCCAGTTCACGCCCGACCTGCTCCCGTCGGACGTCACCGGCGTCAATGTCTTCGATCAGCGGACGAACGAATTCGAGTTCCGCCCAGGGCCGGTCTTCGCGAATCTGCTCCTCGTCGACGAGATCAACCGTGCCTCTCCGAAGACGCAGGCGTCGCTCCTCGAGTGCATGCAGGAGAACCAGGTGACGGTGGACGGGTTCAGCTACCCGCTCGAGCGACCGTTCATGGTGCTGGCGACGCAGAACCCCATCGAGTACGAGGGCACGTATCCGCTGCCCGAGGCGCAGCTCGACCGCTTCACGATGCGCCTCTCGATCGGCTATCCGCCGCTCGCCGAAGAGGCGAAGATGCTGAGCGAGCAGACCAGCGCGCCGCCGCTCGACACGCTCGAGGCTGTCTCGAGCGCCACGGACATCATCGAGGCGGTGGAGGACGCCAAGCGCGTCTTCGTCGAGGAGAGCGTCAACCGGTACGTCGTCGCGCTCCTGCGGCACACACGCGCCGACGAGCGCCTCTATCTCGGTGCGAGCCCTCGAGCGGGAATCGCCCTCCTGCGGGTGGCCAAGGCGCGAGCGCTGGCCGAAGGCCGCGAGTACGTCCTCCCGGACGACGTCAAGGCGGTCGCGGAGCCCGTCCTCGCCCACAGGCTGATCCTCGGCCCGGAGGCGCGAGCGGGGGGTCTAGGGGCCGCCGAGCTGATCGCGGACGCCGTCGAGCGCACCCCGGTCCCCCTCTAGCCCCCCCTGTTGACCAGCCGAGGCCGCCTGACGCTCCTGCTGGGCGCCGGCACGTACCTCGCAGCGTGGGCCTTCGGGGCGCAGGTGCTGTACGCGCCGGCAGTCGGCCTTCCGCTGGCCGTCGGGGCGGCACTGATCTGGACGAACATGCTCGCCCGGCCTCTCCAGCTTCACCGGCGCGTCGACCGCGAGCAGCCAACCGAGGGTGACGACATCGTCATCCGCGTCGAGCTCGAAGCGGACGGCGGAGTCCTGCCGGCAACGGCCGTGCTCCACGATCCGGCAGGCCCGCTCGGCGACCGCGAGCTCCTCGTGGCTCGCGAGGGGCGCCGTCTTCGGGCCGTCAACCGTCTCCGGCGTGTCCCCCGCGGCCGGTATCGCCTGACCGGAGCGCGCGTGGTCGTCGAGGATCCGTTCGGCCTCGGCCGGCGCGAGCAATTCCTCGAGGCGAGCGGCGCGCTGCTCGTGTACCCGCGCCTCGCCCGGATCAACGCGCTCTTTTCCGAGCGGGGCCTCCGCTCCCAGGGTGCGGGGCGAATGCTGCTTCGGCGCTCCGCCGGCTACGAGCTGCACAGCGTGCGCGAGTACCAGAGTGGCGAGTCACTGCGCCGGGTGCACTGGCCGACGACCGCCCGCCGGAGCCAGCTGATGGTCAAGGAGCTCGAGGATTCACCGCGGGACGAGGTCTCCGTCGTCCTCGACGCACAGGCGGGCTTCGGCAGCGGCGAGCCGCCGGATTCGAGCTTCGATGCCCAGGTGCGCGCGGCCGGGTCCGTCCTGTGGGCGCACGCCAGACGAGGCCGAACGGCGCAACTGGTCGTGACGAGCGGACGGCAGCCGGAAACGCTCTCCGTTCGGTCCTACGAGCGCGACTGGCCGAGAGCGCTCGAGACCCTGGCCGCGGCCGAGCAGACGGGCGTGCGGGCCGTGGAGGCGGTTCTCGCCGACGAGGCCGGCGGCCCCGCGCATGCGCGCGACCTCGTCGTGGTCACCGCGGCGCTCCGGCCCAGCCTCGTCGAGACGCTCATCGACCGGTCGGCTGCTCGGCAGCACGTTTCCGTCGTGCTCGTCGATGCACCGAGCTTCGCGGGCGTGCGTCCCGCGGTCCGAGCCGAAGGAGCAGTCCTGCGGCTGCAGGGGCTGGGAATCCCGGTCGCCGTGTTGCGTCGGCGCACTGATCTGCTCTCGGCCCTCGGAGCCGGGGGAACGGACGTCGCCCATGCGTAAGACCGCCCTCCTGGCACTCCTTCCGGCCGCCCTGATCGCAAACGGGTGGCGCACGCTCGAGGCGCAGCCCGCGGGCGGCGAGCTTCTCCTCGCGGCTGTTCTGGCGATCGCCGTCGCACTCGTTCCCGGTGGGCGCCTCCGCTGGCTCTCTGGCATTGCCGCGCTCCTCGTCGTCACCGTGATGGCCTTCGACCTTTCGCTGCTCGACGCCCGGCCGTTCCACGACGCCGACTTTTTCGGGCCTGCGCTGTCGCGGTTCGGGAACGGGGTCGTCGACTACTACGAGGTCTCCCTCCCCTTCGAGCCCGAGCGGCAGCGGATGCACGGCGTCCTCGTCCTCGCGGTCTTCGCGTTCACGGTGCTCGCGTCGCTCGCCGTTGCAGCCCGGCGGCCGATCCTCGCCGCCGCCGCCACCTTCGCGGGAGCCGCCTGGCCCGTGACGCTCGTACCGGAGGCGGCGACGACGACGCGCGGCGCGCTCATGCTCGCCACCGCCTTGCTCCTGCTTGCTGCACTCCGCCCGGGGGCACGCCGGGCCGGAGGCCAGGCCGCCGTCGTCGGCGGATGCGTCCTCCTCGCCGCGCTCGTCGCCGTCGGCTCGCCTTCGGTCGCCAAGGGAGGGTTTCTCGCCTGGGAGCAGTGGGAGCCGTACACGCGCGATGCGAAACCCGTCAGCGTCCAGTACGTCTGGAACTCGGACTACGACGGGATCGACTTCCCGAAGACGCCGACGACGGTGCTGAAGATCAAAGCGCCGCGCCGCTCGCCGTACTGGCGGGCGACCACGCTCGACGTCTTCGTCGACGACCTGTGGTTGGAGGATTCAGGCGCGATCGAGACGCTCGCCGACGGCGACCGCGACATCCTCGACGGAGATCCGCTCGTGCCTAGGCGTGGGTTCGAGCCTCGGAACTGGCTGCGGCAGGACGTCACCGTGGAGGCACTCCAGGATACGCATCTCGTCGGGGCGAGCGTGCCGGTGGCGTTTCAGCGAGGCTTCGCCGGCGCCTACGGGTCAGGCATCGCATACGTCGGCCGGCTCGAGCGCGGGCAAAAGTACTCGGTCTGGAGCTTTGCCGCCCAGCCGACTCCCTCGCAGCTTGCCCGCTCCCAGCCGACCTACCCCGACGAGCTCGTCCAGTCCAGCCCGTTCCTCAGCGTCGAGCGCTTCGTTGACGCTCCGCCTTTCGGGGCGACAGCCCGCGAGGGCCTCGTTGAACAGCTCTTCGCCGAGAATCCCGATCTCGCCGCGTACGAGCCCCTGTACCGCCAGGCGCGAAGAGTCGTCGGGAGTCCTCGAAATCCCTACGCCGCGGCTGTGGCGCTCGAGGCGTGGTTCCGCACCGGCGGTGACTTCCGGTACGACGAGCACCCGCCCGTCCGGGCTGCGGCGCCGCCGCTCGTCGCTTTCGTAACGGGCCACAGACGCGGCTACTGCCAGCAGTTCGCCGGCTCGATGGCGCTGATGCTCCGCTACCTCGGGATCCCCGCGCGGGTCGCCGCCGGCTTCACGACCGGGCGGTTCGACGAGACCACGGGTGAGTGGACGGTCGCGGACACCGACGCCCACACATGGGTCGAGGTGTGGTTCGAGGGCTATGGCTGGCTGCCGTTCGACCCAACGCCCGGCCGGGGACGGCTGCGGGGGTCGTACACCGCCTCCTCGCTCTTCTTCGACGCGAGCGGTGCGACTGCGGCATTCGCCGGGGCTGCGGCGGCCGCCCTCGGCCTCGATGTGCTGCGCTCGAGGCTCGGTACCGGGTCGCCCGACGACCGGCCCCGCGGCGCCGAACGGGGTCCGGGCGGGGCAGTCGCCGGAGGCGGGGGAGATGGATCGTCCGAGAACGGGCGAGGAGGGCTCCCGATCCTCGGGGCGCTGTTGCTGATCGTCCTCGGTCTGCTCTCACTCCTCTGGCTCGCGAAGACAGGTCGTCGGCGTGCCCGTTATGTCACGCAGGACCCGCGCCAGGTCGCCTCGGCCGTTCGATCCGAGCTCACGGAGTATCTCGCCGACCAGGGAGTCGCCCTGCCTGCGAGCGCGACCCCGAGCGATCTGAGCAGACGCCTCAGGGATCGGCTGCGGGTCGACGGCGACGCGTTGGCCAGCGCGCTGGGAGCCGCCCGCTTCGGCCCGGCGTCCGAGGCCGATGCGGCCGCCAGAGACGCACACCGTGAGCTCCGCCGCGTGCTCCGCGCCGTTCGAAAGCGGCTGCGTGCGAGGGACCGGCTCCGCGGGCTCGTCTCGCTCCGCTCGTACGGCCTCGGCTGAGAACTCGCCCGGCGGCGTCGGCTACCTTGAGCCGGAGCGCCATGAGTGACACCTACGACCTCTTCCAGCAAGGGCGAGCGCACCTCCGGAAGGGCCTTGCGGCCCAGGCCACGGTGGCCCTCGAGAAGGCGAAGCGCCGAGAGCCCGACAAGGCCTCGATCCGCGAGGCACTGGGCATCGCGTACTTTCGGATCAGGCGTTGGGAGGAGGCCGAATCGGAGTTTCGGGCGCTCCTGGAGCTCTCTCCGGCCGACGATTACGCGCATTACGCGCTCGGGCGCTGCCTCGAGAAGCTCGGCAGGGCGGCCGAGGCGAACGGCCACTACAAGCTTGCGAGCTCGCTCAACCCGGACAGCGAGCAGTACTCCGCCCGGATCCGCGAGCTCGGCTAGGCCCCGCACTACGGTGAAAGCCCTCGTGCAACGGGTTGTGTCGGCCCGGGTGGCGGTTGGCGACGAGACGGTCGGGGAGGTCGGGCCTGGTCTGTGCGTCCTGCTCGGCGTGGCGCGGAAGGACACCGTGGAGGATGCTGCGCGACTCGCCGGCCGGGTCGCTCGGTTACGGATCTTCGAGAACGGCGAAGGCCGCTTCGACCGTTCGGTTCGAAACTGCCGTGAATGTCAACCCAGTGCCCGTCAGGGAGGGTAGGCAGCACCGACGCGGCACGTCACGTCGCCGACAGACGCGTTTTGGAGCTGAATGAATCGGGAAGGCGAAGGAGGTCACCCATAGAGGAGGACCTCTGATGGAAAGTAGCGATCGCGGTCTTTGGGATTACAGCGACCCGGCTAGCGGTGCCGATCTGACTGGGTACTCGGTCGAGGCGACCGACGGGGGAATCGGGAAGGTTGATGAGGCGACCAACGAAGTCGGCTCGAGCTACATCGTCGTCGACACAGGGCCATGGATCTTTGGCAAGAAGAGGATGTTGCCGGCAGGCGTGATCGATCGAGTCGACCGAAATGACGAGAAGGTGTATGTCAACCGGAGCAAGGACGAGATCAAGGACGCTCCCGAGTTCGATGACAGCACGTCTCGGCAGGACGGGTACCGCGACGAGGTCGGTAGCTATTACGAGCGCGGCCCGACCGGTTCCCGCGGGCCAACAGACATCGATTCCGTCTAGCTTTTTTGGGACTGCGCAGGGGGATCGCGGGTGTAGCGATCCTCCTGCGTGTTATGCAGCTCAGGGGACATTCCCGGACGCTGGCCCAGACGAGCCGCCTCTCGCCGTTGCTCCGGGGGTTTCTTGCAGGGGCCAGCGCGCTTATGAGAGGGTCGCACCCGTGTCCAAGTACCAGTGGCTTCTCTTCCTTCACATTGTGAGCGTACTGTTCCTTGTTGGAGGCGCCGCGACCTCGACGGCTCTCGGCATCGCCTCGACGAAGTCATCGAGCACGAAGGTGCTTGCCGCCTTTGCGGGCCTCTCGGCGAAGGTGGAGCACTTCGTCACGATCCCCGCCGCGCTGGGAACGATCGTCTTTGGCACCTGGCTGGTGCGCGACGGCAATTGGGCGTTGAAGGGCTGGCTGATAGCTTCCTACGTCCTGTTCGTGATAGCGCTCGGGGTCGGCGGCGGAGTCCTCGGCCGGCACTCGCAACAGGTCGCCCGCAAGGCCCGCGAGCTTGTCGGCCAAGGGGTGAACGATAGCGAGGAGCTCCAGCGCGAGGCTGCGGCGCCCCTCATGCAAGTGTTGGGAATAGCGGTGATCGTGATCATCATCTCGTTCATCTACCTGATGATCGGGAAGCCCGGCGCGTAGTCATCCTCATGTGACATTCCTGAACACTGGCGCAGGGGGCGGTCTCGTTGCCCGGCAGCCGGCAGCAGCCCGGGTCACCGCGGCAGCGGGGCCGGTGGCGGTGACCAGCCGCTGCGGCACCCAGTCGTCGACGTGGCTGAAGCCCTCGAAGCGCGCTCCCTCGAGGATGACGCCGTCGTACAAGGAGCGGCGATAGAACTTCACGTGGGTGAAGTCCTCGAACAGGACGTAGCACGGCTCGACGGAGGGACTCTGGAACTGCTGGCCAGTCAGCGCGGCCCGATGCATTCGTGAGAAGTCGTCGATGTCCTCACCGACCACGACGCCGAGGTGCTCGAGACCCATCCGGTAGACGCGCTGGTGAACAGGCGGGATGAGCTCGATGAGCGAGACCGGAGTCCCGTCGAGGACATCGAGCGGCTCGGCGAGCACGATCAAGGAGATCGGACGCCCGTTCCAGACGTTCTCGCTGTTCGCCCTCGCATGACGCTCGATAAGCGTGCGCTGGTGGACGTAAATGTCCCAATCGGCGACGCGGACGGCGAGGTGGCTGAGCGGGTAGGGTGCGATGTCGATGCCGCGGGCAACAAGACGGTCGCGCTGCATCGCCGCGCGAAGGCTCGATAGTCCCCGATGATCTCGGCGATCGGATCAGACGTCGCCACGTGGCATCCTCCTTCGCCATCGTACGACAGCACGGCCGGACACAAGTCCCAGGGTTAGTCTCCACCCGGCCCTGGGCGACTCTTGGGGCATGCTTGCGCTCGTGCTCCGTCGGCGCCTGACGATCCCTTCCGGTTCCGAGCCGGCCTGACGTGCGGATCTACGTCGCGGGCGCTCTCTTCTCCGAGGCCGAGCGGGCGTGGCTCGACGGACTTGCAGCGAGGCTTCGCGGCGAGGGGTTCGAGTGCTTCGTGCCGCACGAGCAGTTCGGCGAGCTGACGGAGCTCACGCCCGCCGAGGTGTACCGCGGCGACGCCGAGGGCGTGCGCTCCGCGAACGTGCTGCTCGCCTGGCTCGACGGGCCGAGCATCGACGACGGCACGGCCTGCGAGATCGGGATGTTCGCCGAGCTCGTCGAACGCGACGAGAGGCGGTACCGCGGCATCGTCGGCCTCGTCACGGACCTGCGGCTCGAGCGACGGAGGGGAAACGCGGCCGGCGACGGGATGAACCTCTTCGTCGCCGGGGCGATCGAGGCCTGCGGACGCATCTGCTGGTCGGTCGACGAGGCGGTCGAGGCGCTGCGGGAGCTCGAGTCGCAGCCCCGCTGACTGCGATCATGCGGCCGGATGGACCACGTACGGATCGACAAGTGGCTCTGGGCGGCGCGGTTCTTCAAGACCCGGAGCGCAGCCACGGAGGCGGTGCTCGGAGGTCGCGTGCAGCTGAACGGGACACGCGTGAAGCCCGCAAGGGAGGTGCGCGTCGCAGACACGCTCGAGATCCGCCGCGGTCTCACGCAGTGGACGGTCGTGGTTGCCGGTCTCGCCGAGAGGCGGGGCTCGGCCGAGGTCGCCGCGGGCCTGTACGACGAGACGCCCGAATCGGTCGCCGCGCGGGAGCAACGCGCCCTCGAGCGGCGGCTCGCCCGTCCTCTCGGAGCGGATCTCGGCGGCCGGCCGACGAAGCAGGACCGGCGCCGGCTGGACGCGCTCCGCCGCGCGAAGCGCGAGCGCTAGCTAGGTGTCCTACCCACGGACGTTGTGAACGCGGCTGATCGGAGGCTG
>Ga0136620_10000249_pt1 | contig 24145 bp, 24 predicted proteins | sample AntDrymUQ4162106_2_FD_104806 | JGI IMG/M metagenome (GOLD analysis project Ga0136620, IMG submission 104806) | Polar desert sand microbial communities from Dry Valleys, Antarctica - metaG UQ416 (21.06) | ecosystem: Environmental > Terrestrial > Soil > Desert | place: Antarctica: Dry Valley... | reverse complement strand
CCGGGCGCTGTCCGGGCCGATGTAGGAGGCTTGGTAGCGGCGGCTGGGCAGCTTCCTGATCCACCCGAACCGGCGGTGCTGACTGGTCCCTGCCACAGCGAATCCTCTCGGTCGTGCTATCCACGTGCTATCCGAGAGTACCTTCCTGGCAACTCGTGTCCACTACCGACACGGTATCTGTGCAGGTCAGAGCACATATTGCCTGGTCAGCGGCACGCGCCGAATCTAGTTCAATCCCAGTATCGCCCACCGCGGGCGCGGCAGCTACCGAGACGGCGGTCCTGGCAGGCGCAGGGTCACGGCACGTTCCACGCGCCGAGGACCCGGCCGGACAGGTCGGCGTACACGATCTGCTTGCCGGCCACCTCGGCATCGACGTCGAACGCGATGACACCGGTGATCGTCGCCCCGGCATCGACTTCGCTGACGTCCAGCAGATTGTCGTAACCGAAGACGCCGGCGCTTCCTTCGCCATACTCCACGCGGGTGCCGCCGGGATAGCGGACCATGAAGTCGAACGGCGCGACCGTGAACACGTCGCCACCGATGTTGTCGACGGTGACCGTTGCCGACAGGAACGTCCCGTTCGTGGGCGGGTCGGAGAACTCATCCGGCGGGTCGGCGGTCTGCACCGCGTCCGCGACGGTGATGTCAGCCAGCGGGTTCCCCGACTCGTCGGTGACGGTGCCGGTCTCCCCGATCTCGAAGACCGCGGCCTCCGGGGGCGGCGTCACGTCCGGATCGCCGCTCGGCGCGGGCTGACTGGACTCGCTGGTCGGCCCGGGCGGGGGGCCTCCGGGAGGTACGCCGGACTGCGTGCCGGTGCCGCGGACCGTCGTGTTGCAGGCGGCGAGAGCAAGAACGGCCAGCACGACACCGGTGACCCGGATCCGCGAGGACATTGCCATGCCCCTCCCGTCAGCCGCGTGCCAGCGATGCTACCGAGGCTTAGGAGCCAGCCGGTCGCGCCAGAGCACATCGACCTGTCGGTGTAGCTCCAGGAGCGTCCCCGAGTTGTCCAGGACGACGTCGGCGACGGCGCGGCGCTGCTCGTCGCTGGCCTGCGCGGCCATCCGAGCTCGCGCCTGTTCCTCGCTCATCCCCCGCGTGTCGCGCAGCCTTACGATGCGTACGTCGCGGTCAGCGATGACGACCACCACGACGTCGTACGCCGGGGCCAGGCCGTTCTCGACCAGCAGCGGCACGTCGTGTACGACGACAGCATCCTCCGGGGCGGCGGCGAGGATCTCGGCGGTGCGCCGCTCGACCAGCGGATGGACGATCGCGTTGAGCCTCTCCCGGGCCTCGGGGTCGCTGAAGACCAGGTCGCCCAGAGCCGATCGGTCGAGGCTGCCGTCCCCGGCCAGGATCCTTGGTCCGAACGCCGCAACGACTGCGGCCAGTCCCGCGGTGCCGCGGGCGACCACCTCGCGGGCCACCATGTCCGCGTCGACGATGAGCGCGCCGTCTGCGGCCAGCCGCGCAGCCACTGCGCTCTTGCCCGCCCCGATCCCGCCGGTGAGCCCGACGATCAACACGTCTGCCAACTCCGATCCTGCGGCGCGCCTGCCCGGTCCGCCGTGGTGCGGACCCTACGGTGTGTGCTCCGGGTGTCTTCCCCGCCCGAGGAGGGTGTGTCAGCCATGACCACACATGCTCTGCCCGGTTACGTGTCCGGCCGCCACCGGCTGGCGCGGCCGGACCGGGTGCACTGCCGCCGAATCGCCGCCGTCGACGCAGCGCTGACCAGGCGCAGCCGACCGTGGCTGCGCTACCTGCGACCGGCGGGGCGTCACACGTGGGGGTGGCTGACCCGTACCGGCGGGCAGCCCAAGGCGGCGTTCGCGCTGATCCTCAGCCTCTGACCCCCGAGTCGAGTCGTAGCGTCGGTCAGGTGGGCGGCGCGGACGACTGGTCCAGCACCGCCTCGGCCACCGCGATCAGCCGCTCGGCGGTCTGCTCAGGGGGAACCACGGCTGGGAGCAGGGTCAGCGAGTACGTCGACGCACCGGCTGCGAACACCAGCGTCGTACCGGCGACACCGGTGAGCACCACCGCGGGCGAGCCCGCGACGTCGGCGGCCTCGACCCGGTCTCCGGCGCTTTGCCGGTCGGCTGTCGTGACGTCGATCCGATCCGCGGCCGCTGGCACATCGGTGTACGACGAGATAGAGATCTCCAACAGCGGCGGCAGTGCCTTGCCGTCGGGTCCGATCGCAACGCCGTAACCGCAGGTGATCCGATCGGTCCGGCCGATGTCCGGCAGCGGCTGGCCACGGACGTAGGACACCGAGCCGGGCAAACCGGTTCCGAGCGCCGCGTCCAGGTCGGTCACGGGCAGCAAGGCACCGCAGTTGCCCGGCAGCGCCACCGGCTCGGCGGTCGCGGTGGCGCTGGCCGTCGTGGCCGCCGAGCTGCTCGTCGGTGGGGCGCTGGTCTCGGTCGGGCCGGACGGGTCGGTGTCAGCCGTACAGGCCGCTAGGACCACAACCGCGGCGCTCACGCCCAGAGCGAGAGCCGAACCCGGCGTACGGCGGCGCATCAACCCACGGTAACTCCGCAGAGCGCTACGCCGCCGCCCGGTGCGAACCTCAGTTGCCGGCGAGCTTCTCCCGCAGCGCCGCCAGCGCCTCGTCGGTCGCCAGCGTGCCGGAGTCGGTGGGTTCCTCGGAGGCGTACGACGTCGGTCCGGTGGCCTCGGCCTCCGCGGCCTGGGCGGAGACGATCTGCTTCTGATGTGCCTCGAACCGGGTCTGCGCCTCGGCGTACTGCCGCTCCCACTCCTGGCGCTGCTTTTCATAGCCGGGCAGCCAGTCGTTGGTCTCCTGGTCGAAGCCCTCGGGGTAGAGGTACTCCCCCTGCTCGTTGTAGTTCGCTGCCATGCCGTACGCGGCCGGGTCGAACGTGGAGGAGTCACCGACGGCGCCCTCGTTGGCCTGCTTCAGCGACAGGCTGATCCGGCGCCGCTCCAGGTCGATGTCGATGACCTTGACCATGATCTCGTCGTTGACGTTGACAACCTGCTCGGGGATCTCCACGTGACGCTCGGCCAACTCGGAGATGTGCACCAGGCCTTCGATGCCCTCCTCCACCCGGACGAACGCACCGAAGGGCACCAGCTTGGTGACCCGGCCGGGGACGACCTGACCGAGCTGGTGGGTCCGGGCGAACTGCCGCCACGGGTCCTCCTGCGTCGCCTTCAAACTCAGCGAGACCCGCTCGCGGTCCAGGTCGACGTCGAGCACCTCGACGGTGACGTCCTGGCCGACCTCCACGACCTCCGACGGGTGGTCGATGTGCTTCCAGGACAGCTCGGAGACGTGCACCAGGCCGTCGACGCCGCCAAGGTCCACAAAGGCGCCGAAGTTGACGATGCTGGACACCACACCGCTGCGCACCTGGCCCTTGGCCAGCTTGTTCAGGAACTCGCTGCGCACCTCGGACTGGGTCTGCTCGAGCCACTGCCGGCGGGAGAGCACCACGTTGTTGCGGTTCTTGTCGAGCTCGATGATCTTGGCCTCGAGCCGCTGCCCGACGTACGGCTGCAGGTCCCGGACCCGGCGCATCTCGACCAGGGAGGCCGGCAGGAACCCGCGCAGGCCGATATCGAGGATCAGGCCGCCCTTGACCACCTCGATGACCACGCCCTCGACTACCTGGTCCTCCTCCTTGAGCTTCTCGATCGTGCCCCAGGCCCGCTCGTACTGAGCGCGCTTCTTGGACAGGATCAGCCGGCCCTCCTTGTCCTCCTTTTGCAGGACCAGGGCCTCTACCTCGTCACCCACCTTGACCACGTCGTTGGGGTCGACGTCGTGCTTGATCGACAACTCCCGGGAGGGGATGACCCCCTCGGTCTTGTAGCCGATGTCCAGCAGGACCTCGTCCCGGTCGACCTTGACGATGGTGCCCTCGACGATGTCGCCGTCATTGAAGTACTTGATGGTGGCGTCGATCGCGGCCATGAAGTCTTCGGCGCTGCCGATGTCATTGACTGCTACCTGCGGTGTGCTGTGCGGGGGACGGACCTCGGTGGTGGACGTCATGTGGTGGGTTGCTCCGGCGGCGTTTGGTGGTCGGACGCGCGTCGCGGATCCTCCGTTCAACAATGACTGGGGCAGCGAGCGCATGCGAAGCCGACGACAGAGATTGCAGTCACGAGCGAGGCCTGCTCCCTACTGAGACGACGCAGACCCACGGCGCACGCTCATCGTACGTCGTGGCCGAAATTGGGGTCAATCAGGAGACCGACGGGTGGCCAGCAGCATCCGCACCGGGTGGGTGGCCGGCAGTAGCGTTCGGCGGGGGTGGTGAGGTGTCCGACGAACCGGCCCGCGGCGCAGCCTGGGAACTGGGTACGGCGGGGATCGCCTGGCGCCCGGTGCCCGCGGCGCAGACCGCCCGGGCGAACCGGCGCTGGTGGGACGCCGATGCCGACGACTACCTGGCCGAGCATCTGGAGGACATCGGCGAGGTCGACTTCCTTTGGTGCCCGGAAGGACTCACCGAGGCCACAGCCGGCCTGCTCGGACCCGTCGAGGGACGACGGGTTCTGGAAGTCGGCTGCGGATCGGCCCCGTGCTCGCGCTGGCTGCGGGCTCAGTCCGCCGACGTCGTCGGCACCGACCTGTCGGCCGGAATGTTGCGGCACGCGGTCGCGGCGGCAGGTCGCACCGGCATCGGCGTACCGCTCGTACAGGCCGACGCCTGCTGGCTGCCGTTCGCCTCGTCGTCGTTCGACCTGGCCTGTTCGGCTTTCGGCGCGGTGGTCTTCGTCGCGGACTCGGACCGGTTGATGGCCGAGGTGGCCCGGGTGCTGCGCCCGGGCGGGCGCTGGGTGTTCTCGGTGACGCACCCGATGCGGTGGATCTTCCCGGACGATCCCGGTCCGGACGGACTGACGGTGCAGCGTTCGTACTTCGATCGGACGCCGTACGTCGAGGTGGACGCCGCTGACCGACCGACGTACGTCGAGCACCACCGCACCATGGGCGACCGGATCCGCGAGATCGTCTCGGCCGGCCTGGTTCTCACCGACCTGGTCGAACCCGAATGGCCGCCCGACCACACCCGAGTCTGGGGGCAGTGGAGTCCGTTGCGCGGTGCCCTGATGCCGGGTACGGCGATCTACGTCTGCGACAAGGCTTGATTGTTGTGTGACTCACACACACTCTACGAACATGGCTACCACATTGGAAACAACCCTCGAGATCACCGGCTGGGACGAGAACCCGTACGAGGAGACCGACGCTGGCGGGAAGCTCGCCCGGGCAGACGTCACGCTGGAGCAGGGGCCTGACGGGCTGGGGCCGGGGGCCTCCCGGTCGCTGCTCTACTACCGGCCGGACGGCACCAGCAGTTTCGTCAACCTGATGAGGTTGACCGCCACGATCGATGGCCGGTCGGGAAGCTTTGTCCTGCTCGGGCAAGGCACGTACGACGGCACCACCGCGCGCGTTGAGAGCACGGTGGTCCCAGGGTCGGGCACCGGCGAATTGGCGGGTATCAGCGGAACCGCCGAGAGCGTGTCGACCAAGGAGGACTACCCCCAGATGCCGTTGACACTGGTATATGACATGGAGTGAGTTCTCTGGACCGGGACGCCAACGTCCTGGGAGCCCTGGCCTTGGTAGTCGCCGACCAAACCTCGGCGGCGATCGCTGCCGCCTCCGGCCAGTCGGTGTCCGGCGCGGCGGCACTGTCGGCGCTGCACCAGTTCCTTGACCGCCCCAGCCTCGACCGACTGCGACGGGTGCTGGGGCTGACACCGTCGGGGGCGGTGCGGCTGGTCGACCGGCTCGTCGCGAGCGGGCTGGTGACCCGAGGCCCGGGTACTGACGGGCGCTCACGCTCGCTGGTGCTGACCCCCCAGGGACGGCGCGCGGCCGAACGCATCGTCGCCGCCCGGGCTAACGCCTTACGCGAGCTGTTGCAGCGGCTCAGCCCGGAGCAGCGGGCCGCGTTGTCTGCACTGCTGGACGCCCTGATGGAAGGCGCTGTCGCCGGCAAGGACGGTGGCGCCTGGATCTGCCGGCTGTGCGACCTCGGCGCCTGCAAGCGTGACGAGGGGCGCTGCCCCGCCGCCAACGCCGCCGCCGCCAAGTACGGTTCTTCGAACTCGCGCGGCGGCTCAGCAGGCTGGTCGTGATCGTGAAATAGGGAGAAGCGGTGCGGACCTATGACCTGATCGTCGTCGGTGCAGGCAGCGGCAATGCGCTGTTCGGTCCCGAGCTCGCCCAGTTGCGAACGGCCATCGTCGAGCCCGACCGTTTCGGCGGGACCTGCCTCAACCGGGGCTGCATCCCGTCGAAGATGTTCGTCGTGGCGGCCGACGCCGCGCGGGCGGTGTCCGAGGCCGGCCGGCTCGGCGTGCACGCAACCCTCGACCGGGTCGACTGGCCGAACATCCGGGACCGGATTTTCGGGCGTATCGACCCGCTGCACGGGGAAGCGGTGGCGTACCGACGCAAGAGCGGGATCGACGTCTACACCGATGCGGCACGCTTCCTGGCGCCCAAGGTGCTGGAGGTCGGCGACACGCAGATCACGGCCGAGCAGATCGTCGTGGCGGCCGGGTCCCGGCCCGTCGTACCGCAGATTCCCGGTCTGGACACGGTGCCCTTCCACACGTCGGACACCATCATGCGCGTCGACCGGGTGCCCGAATCCCTGATCGTGATCGGCGGAGGTTTCATCGCCGCCGAGATGGGCCACGTGTTCGAGGCGTTCGGCGCGGACGTGACGATTGTCCAGCGCGGACCCAGATTGTTGATGGGCGAGGACGAGGAGATCTCGGCCCGGTTCACCGAATTGGCCGGCCAACGCTTCCGGCTGCTGCTGGGCGCCGACGCGACCGCCGTGCTGGCCCGCGGCGACGGGGTCGCGGTGACGGTCGAGCGAGACGGCGCGACCGAGCAGGTGGAAGCCGCCGCATTGCTCGTCGCCGTGGGCCGGCGCCCCAACACCGACCGGCTCGACGTGGCAGCGGGCGGACTGCAGGTCGACGCGCACGGCCACCTGCTGGCCGACGACGCCTACCGAACCTCAGTCCCGGGCGTGTGGGCCTTTGGGGACGTCGCCAACCACTTCCAGCTCAAGCACATGGCCAACGCCGAAGAACGCGTGGTACTGCACAACATCACCCACAGCGGGGACCTTCGCCGCTTACGCAGCGACCTGATCCCGCATGCGGTGTTCTCCGAACCACAGGTGGCAAGCGTCGGACTCACCGAGCGGGACGCCGTCGCAGAGGGCATCGACCACGTCGTCGCAACCCGCGATTACGCCGACACCGCCTATGGCTGGGCGCTTGAGGACACGAGCAGCTTCGTCAAGCTCGTCGCGGACCCCCGCCAGCGCGCGCTTCTCGGTGCCCACCTGATCGGGCCGCAGGCCGCCACACTGATCCAGCCACTGCTGCAGGCGATGATGCTCGGCCAGACCGTCGACCAGCTCGCGCACGACGTTCTCTACGTGCACCCGGCCCTGACCGAGGTGCTCGAACAGGCCCTGCTGGAGCTGTGACCGCGTCGCGTTGATGCCCCACCGCCCCGCATTAGGCTCCACGCGTGGCCACGGTGTTCGACGGGATCGACGCCGGTCTGGCGCGCTGGCTGGCGGCACAGCCGGTGTTCTTCGTCGCCACCGCACCGTCGGCCGGCGGCGGGCTGGTCAACTGCTCCCCCAAGGGTCTATCGGGGACCTTCGCCGTACTGGATCAGCACCGAGTTGGCTACCTTGATCTGACCGGCAGTGGCGTGGAGACGATCGCGCATCTGCGTGAGAACGGCCGGATCGTGCTCATGTTCTGTGCCTTTGACGGCCGGCCCCGGATTGTCCGCCAGCACCGACGCGGCGCGCCGGTGCTGCCCGATGACGCCCGGTTCGCCGAGTTACTCCCGCATTTCGGCACCCACCCGGGCGTCCGGTCGGTGATCGTCGTCGACCTCACCCGGGTCGCCGACTCCTGCGGGTACGCCGTACCGCGAATGACGTACGTCGGTGACCGCGACATCCTGGACCTGTCGGCGGTCAAGCAGGGTCCGGCGAAGCTGGCGGCGTATCGTCGAGCGAAGAACAGCGCCAGCCTCGACGGGTTGCCCGGCCTGTTCGGCTGATCTGCCGGGGCGACGTAACCCAGGTGCTTCGTCCCCTGGTGACCTGACCGCCGAGCGGGCCCGCGGCGAATCCTCGGACCCGACGGCCTCCCGGCTCGAGATGGAGACGGCATTGTGATCGACGTACGCAATCCCGAGGACGGTTTCGCCGCCCTGCGGGCGCGCATCGACGCGCTGGGTGAACCGGTCGGAGGGGATCGCGGGGAGGCGGGTGAGCCGCTGACCGTCGGCGAATGGGCGCTGCTGATCGAGGACATCGTCGAGAAACCAGACGACGCCACCGGCGGCATCTACAACGTGGCGACTCCCGAAGAGGACGACCGGGAGTACGACGCGATCTTCGTCGGCGGCGGCGCCGGCGGCCGGTTCGGGGCCGCCTACCTGCGGGCCCGTGGCGGCCGCCAGCTGATAGTGGACGCCTGGCCGTTCCTCGGCGGGTCCTGCCCGCACCAGGCCTGCGTCCCGCACCACCTGTTCTCGGAATGCGCCCGCGAACTGGACCTGGCCCGGCACATGCAGGGCCGTCTTTGGTATCCGGAGTTCGACGAGAGCAAGGCGTCGATCCTGGGGATCGTCGAGCTGTTCAAGAAGGGCCGCTCGCTCCCCCATGCGGTCATGAACTGGCAGTCCAAGCAGCAGCTGGACCTGGAGTTCATCCTCAACGCCCCGGCGACCGTCATCGACGAGCACACCGTGGAAGTGGAGGGCCGCCAGTTCCGGGCCAGGAACCTCGTGCTGGGAACGGGGGCGCGGACGGCGTACCCCGACATCTCGGGGATCGAGCAGAACGGCGTCTTCGACTTCGCCAGCCTGATCGAGGACCTGGACTACGAGCCCACCAGCTGCGTCATCATCGGCGGCTCCAAGGTCGCGCTGGAGTACGGCTCGTTCTTCCAGGCCACCGGCTGCCAGACCACGATCCTCACCCGAAGCCCGCTGCTGCGGACCGCGAGCCTGCACCACATCGACGAGGACATGCGCACGTACGTCATCGACATGATGGTCGATCGCGGCATCGTGATCCATGAGGGCGTCGAGCCGCTGGAGGTGCTCGGCGACGGTCGCGCCACCGGTGTGCGCTATCGCGGTTCGGACGGCGAGACGGTCGAGATCGAGACCGACTTCGTGTTCGTCGGCACCGGGGAGCGCCCGAATCTCAAGCTGTACGACGCACTCGGTCTGGAGACCGACGACCGCGGCTTCGTCGTCGCCGACTCGACCATGAAGACCTCCTCGCCGTCGGTGCGCGCGATCGGGGACCTGCTCGGGTCGCCGATGGAGATGTTCAAGGCCCGCAAGTGCGGCATGGCCGCCGCACGCAACATCATGGGCGAGCACTATGAATACGACTACAGCGAGTACCCCGACTTCTTCCACACGACGTACGAGGTCACCTGGTGCGGCCTGACCGAGGCCGAGGCCCGGGAGAGGTATCCCAACGTCATCAAGCTGCAGATGCCGCCGGACGACTCCGACCCGGAGTCCTTCCCGCTGCCGGCCGCCGAGGGCTCGATGCTCTACGCGTTCACCCGCCCGATCCTGTCCGGCTGGTTCAAGCTGGTCATCGACGCCGACTCGCGGCGGATCCTCGGCGCGCACCACGTCGGATTCGGCGCCAAAGACGCCTTCCAGTACATCGACTACCTGATCCGCCGGCCCGAGGGCTGGACGATCGACGACATGGCCGAGCTGTCGGAGCTGTTCCTCAACCCCGAGCACTTCATCCAGCTGTCCCGGCTGCGGGCCGGCAAGCAACAACTGGTGAATCTCTGAGCCGGCCGCGCCCGTGACCGTTGCGGTCGTCACCGGGGGCGCGTCGGGGATTGGCCTGGCCACCGCGAACCGGCTCCGCGCCGAGGGTATGGACGTCGCCGTACTCGACCTCGCGGGCGAGGGCGTCATCGCGTGTGACGTGACCGACCCTGCCGGCGTGCAAACGGCGATCGACAGTGCCCTGGACCGGTTCGGGCGGATCGACGTACTGGTGAACAACGCCGGGATCACCGGGTCGCCCGCAGCCACCGTCCTGCACGAGACGCCGATCGAGGAGTGGGACCGGGTCCACGCAGTCAACGTCCGCGGACCGTTCCTGTGCAGCCGCGCCGTCCTCCCGTCGATGATCGAGCAGGGTTCGGGACACATCATCACGATCGCGTCGGTGGCCGGGCTGGTGGCGTTCCCCGGGCGGGCGGCGTACACCGCCTCCAAGGGCGCCGCCGTGATGCTGACCAAGTCGATCGCCGTCGACTACGCCAAGTACGGCGTCCGAGCCAATGCGGTCTGCCCGGGCATGGTCTACACCCCGATGACGAGCTGGCGGCTGGACCAGCCCGAGCTGAGGGCCCTAATCGAGCGCCAGATCCCGCTCGGCCGGGTCGCGCAGCCCGAGGAGATCGCCGACGCGGTGGCGTTGCTCGCCTCGGGCCGGTTGAGCTACCTCACCGGTCACCCGCTCGTCGTCGACGGCGGAATGTCAGCGCTATAGGAGGGGGAGGACTGATGGCAGGCAGGCTCGATGGCAAGGTGGCGGTGGTGACCGGCGGCGGCTCGGGCATCGGTCGGGCGGCGGCTGCACTGTTCGCCGCCGAGGGAGCGGCGATCGCGGTGCTCGACCTGGTCTCTGACGCCGCCCAGGAGACTGTAGATCTGATCGCCGCCGACGGTGGGCAGGCCCTCGCGCTGACCGCCGACATCGCCGACGGCGACGAGGTACGGATGGCCTTTGACCGGGTGAGCACGGAACTCGGGCCGGTCGGGGTGCTCTACAACAACGCCGGGGTCAACAGCAGCGGCTCCATCCTGACGTCGACGGAGGAGGACTGGGACCGTTGCATGGCGGTCAACGTGAAAGGCACCTACCTCTGCTCCGCGGCAGCGGCGCGGTCCATGACCGAGCGGGGCGGCGGGTCGATCGTCAACCAGGGGTCGGTCGCGGCACTGGTCGGAGTCGCCAACTTCGCCGCGTACTGCGCCTCGAAAGGAGCGGTGGTCGCCCTGACCCGGTCGATGGCCGTCGATCTCGCCGCCAGCGGGATCCGGGTGAACGTCATCTGCCCCGGCACCGTCTACACCCCGCTGATGCGCCCCATGCTGACCGCACGGGGTGGCGGGGACGAGGAGAAGGGTCTGGCGATGACCATCGCCAAGTACCCGATCGGACGACTCGGTACGCCGGAGGACATCGCGCGGGTAGCGCTGTTCCTGGCCAGCGACGAATCAGCGTTCATGACCGGTTCGGTGGTCACTCCGGACGGTGGAATGACCGCTCAGTGAGCCCGGACCCGATACGAGGCTGAGCCCGTCGGTGCCCCCCGCGACTCGCCCAGAACGAGTAGCTGATCGGCAACGATGGTGGGATGTCCGCACCGCTTGCCGGTCAGGTCGCTGTTGTCACCGGTGCCAGCCGAGGAATTGGTAGATCACTAGCTGTGCATCTGGCTCGGAAAGGTGCCACCGTCGCGGCGCTTGCTCGGTCGAGCGCAGACCTCACGAGCCTCGGGCGGGCGGTCGGGGCGGAGGATCTCCGGCTAACGCCAGTAGCTGTCGACGTGACGGTTCCGGCGCAGGTCGAGGCCGCTTTCGACGTTGTCGATACCGAACTTGGCCCGGTGTCCTTCGCCATCACCTGCGCCGGCACCGCTGATGTCCTAGGCCCTGCTTCGGAGGGTGACCCCGAGCTGTGGTGGCAAGCTGTCGCGGTCGACCTGCTGGGCACGATGCTGACCGCCAGGTCGGTGCTGGGACGAATGCGCAGACGGGGAGCCGGTCGACTGGTCACCGTTTATGGCAACCTCGGCGATCGAGGAGCCGCCAACGTCTCTGCGTTCGCGGTAGCCAAGGCCGGCATCGCCCGACTGACCGAAACCTTGGCGAATGAGATGCACGACTGCGGTGTTCGGGTGTTCTGCATGCACCCCGGGTTCGTGCGGACGCCGATGACAGAACGACTCGCCTGGAGTGGCGATGGTCGCGCCTGGCTTCCGCGATTCGGGGATGCTGCCCCGAGCCGCTCTTGCGACTCGCAAGGGGCATGCGATCTTGCCGCCGCGATTGCATCTGGTGCCGCCGACCAACTGACCGGCCGAGTTCTGTCCGCCGGTGACGACCTTGACCAGCTGTCCGAACGCTGTCATACGGATCCAGACCTCCGTCGTCTCCGGATCAGGCTGGGATAATCCGAGTCGTCGAGGCAGGACCGGATGCGTAGTACGGCGATGGGACATGCGGAATCGCGGGGCACCCGCCCAACAGCCGTCCCCCGGGGGTCATCGTCGGGCCATCTGTCCACCCGGTGGGTCTAGTACGCAGGCCGTTGCGCGCATAGCATCCGAGGCACCCGACTGGCTGAGGTGGTCCAGCAGTGGCGTCCCACTCCACGCCAGAGCCTCGAACCGAGCAGCCGACGCCGGTCGCGGTCCGGGAGCAGCTCACGAACATGCGGGCGCTGCTCGTGCTGTCCATTTTGATGACCGAGAGTGCCGACGAGACCCAGATCCTGCGGTTGGCCGCCTCCTCGGCGCCGTCGTTGGGGCGCTGGCGGGTGGAGGGCTTCGCGTTCTCCGACGGAAGCTGGCGCTCGGGCGGCGAACACGCGCCAACCGGGCTTGTCCCGGCCGGACTGGCCGAGGACCTCGCGGGGCTCGGACCCGCGGGTGGGGCGATCACGTCCGCCGACGCCGGCTGGGGGTGGGCCTACCCGCTGCGCAGCTCGGGCGGCATGTTCGGCTACCTCGTGGCGCGTGCCGACGAAGCGCCGTCGGCCGAGAGCCAGTTCCTGATCCAGGTAGTGGCCCAACAGACCGGGGTCGCGGTCTCCAACGCCCGGCTGCACCAGAGCCAGCGAGCCAGCGCCGAGGCCCTCACCGCGAGCAACGCGGCACTGGAGGACACCGTCGCCACGCTTCGCCGAGGTATGCAGATCCACCAGCGGCTCACCCGGGTGGCCGCCTCCGGCGAGGGATCGGCCGGCATCGCCGACGCGCTCCATGAACTCACCGGCCGGCCCGTTGTCATCGAGGACCGCTACGGCAACCTGCGCGCGTGGGCGGGCCCCGACCGGCCGCAGCCCTATCCCAAGCCGCGGCAGGACCGCCGAGAGGAGTTGTTGCGGCGGCTGCAGCTGGAGGAGCGCTCCGTCCGCGACGGAGCCCGCGTCGTCGCACTCGCCTCCCCGCGCCCCGACGTACAGGGACTCATCGCCCTGGTCGACCCCGACGATCGCGCGGACAGCTCCGACGTCATGGCCTTGGAGCACGGTGCGACCGTGCTCGCCGTCGAATTGGCCCGGCTGCGTGGGCTCGCGGACGCCGAGCTGCGGCTTCGACGGGACCTGCTGCACGACCTGCTGACCGGCACCGACGACGAAGACGCCTACGCCCGAGCCGAGGCCCTCGGCTACGACCTGGGCCAGCCGCACCGGGTTGTGCTCGTCGCGGGCGGCGACGGTGGCAGAGGCGCCGGGGGCGACGGTGGCAGCGGCGCCGACGGTGACCGGCAGGACCAGAACCAGGACCGCTTCGTGCACGCCGTCCGCCGGGCGCTTCGCGAGCCGCGAGTGACCGCGCTGCTAGGGACCGAGTCCGGCGCGGTGGTGATCCTGATGGCCGGCGAGGCCGATTGGGAGGGCCTGCGCCAGGCCGTGTTGCGCGAGCAGGGCGGCGGGCGAGCGCGGATGGGCGTCGGCGAGCTGTACACCCGTCCGAGTGAGCTGCCGCGTTCCTGGCGGGAGGCGCAGCTGGCGCTGCGGCTGCGTAACGGTGACAACGTCGGTGAGACCGACAGGGCCACGGTGTACGCCGACCTCGGCGTCTTCCGGATGTTCGCCTCGCTGCCGGATCTGGAGGACGTCGAGGACTTCGCGACTCGGTGGCTGCGCCCACTGATCTCCTACGACGCGACGAAGAGCACCGAGCTGGTCCAGACACTGACGAGATACCTCAACCACGGGGGCCATTACGAGGCGACCGCGCGGGCCTTGTCGATCCACCGCAGCACGCTGAAGTACCGGTTGCAGCGCATCCGCGAGCTGAGCGGGTACGACCTGAACGACCCCGAGACGCACTTCAACCTGCAGCTGGCCACGAGGGCGTGGACCACCGTCGGGCTGATGCACAAATCGTCCAGCGAGCCAGCGCCGCCACGGCGGGTTCGCCCCGTCAGGACGTAGTACCTCCAGGCGTCTCGACCATAGCGTGCGCAGCTGTGACCCAGGCCACGACGAGTGACTCGCGTCCCGATCTCGGTGTGGACACCGCGCTGTACGAGCAGATGCTGTTCATCCGCCGGTTCCTGGAGAAGGTCGATGTGCTCTACCGGCAGGGCCAGGTTCACGGACCGGCCCACCTCGGGCTCGGGCAGGAAGCGATCGCCGTCGGTGCCGCCTCGGTGCTGCGCCCTGACGACTACTCCATCGGGACGTACCGGGGTCACGCGCACGCGCTTGCCCGCGGCGCGCCGGCCGAGGCGGTGCTCGCCGAACTGCTGGGCCGCGAAGGGGGCATCTGTGCCGGCAAGGGCGGCTCGATGCACATCACCAGCGTCGAGCATGGTTACTACGGCTCGTACGCGATCGTCGGGGCGCACCTGCCGATCGCGGTGGGTCTGGCCTGGGCCAGCCGGATCAAGAAGACCGAGCAGGTCACCGTCTGCTTCTTCGGTGACGGTGCGGTCAACATCGGAGCCTTCCATGAGGCGGTGAACCTGGCCGCCCTGTGGTCGCTGCCGATCGTCTTCGTCTGCGAGAACAACCAGTACATGGAGTACAGCCCGATCTCTTCGATGATCCCGGTGGACCGGCCGGCCGCGTCCCGCGCGTCGGCGTACGGGCTGGAGGCCCTCGTCGTGGACGGCAACGACATCGACGCTGTTCGGGACATGACGGGGGCGGCTGTGGTTCGAGCCCGACGCGGCGAGGGCCCTTCCCTGATCGAAGCCGACACCTATCGGCTCAAGGGGCACTCGGCGGCCGACGCTGGGGCCTATCGCCCCGCCGAGGAGGTGGAGCGGTGGCGTCCGCTGGAACCGCTGCTCCGCAAGCGGGCCGCGCTGCTGGCGGCCGGCAACGACGAGCAAGACCTGATCCGGCTCGAGGCCAAGGTGGCGATCGCGGTGTCCGGCATGGCCGACCGGGTACTGGCAGCACCGAAGCCCGACCCCTCGACGGTCTGGACCGACGTGTGGGCCGACGGAGGATCGCGATGGCGGAACTGACCTTCCGGAACGCCGTACTCGCCGCACTGGCGCAGGAGATGGAGCGCGACGAGCGGGTCGTGCTGCTCGGCGAGGACATTGCCTCCGGCGGCGTCTTCAAGACCACCAACGGTCTGGTCGACCGGTTCGGCCCGGACCGGGTCTGGGACACGCCGATCTCCGAGCAGGCCATCGTGGGCGCCGCGATGGGCGCGGCCATGGCCGGTCTGCGGCCGATCGCCGAGATCATGTTCTCCGACTTCTACGCCGTCTGCTGGGACCAGGTGGTCAACGAAATCGCCAAGACGCGCTACATGACCGGCGGGCAGGTCACCCTGCCGCTCGTCCTGCGCGGCGCGAACGGCTTTGGCAGCCTCGGCTTCGGCAGCCAGCACGGGCAGTCGGTGGAGAACTGGGGGATGTGCGTTCCCGGGCTGAAGATCGTCTCCCCCGCCACCCCGGTCGAGATGGTCGGCCTACTTGCGGCGGCGATCCGCGACGACGACCCGGTCCTCGTGTTCGAACACAAGGCACTTTACGGCTCCAAGCAGGAAGTGTCCGACGGCGAGCAGTTCATCCCGTTGGGCGAGGCTCGGCTGGTCCGCTCCGGGGACGACGTCACCCTGGTGGGGCTGTCCATCACGGTCGGAATGTGTGAGCGGGCAGCTGCCACGTTGGACGGTGCGGGGATCAGCGCCGAGGTTCTCGACCTGCGCACGCTCGTGCCGCTGGACGCCCAGGCGGTGCTGCAGTCGGTGGGCAAGACCGGGCGGCTGGTCGTGGTCGAGGAGAATCCGGGGCAGCTCGGCTGGGGCGCGGCGATTGCCGCGCTTGTCGCCGAGGAGGCATTCGATGATCTGAGAGCACCGGTCACCCGGGTCAGCGGGGGCAACGTGCCGTGGCCGGTGGCCCGGGAGTTGGAGGCCGAGGTAGACGTGAGTCCAGAGCGCGTCGTGTCCGCCGTACAAAGGCTCGCGAAGCACTAACCACTCGGAACGAGAGGAACAGGCCATGCAGATCAGAGGCGAAGAAGTTCTCCTGCCCACGTCGGCGGTATCGGCGTTCCCACGGCCGCACTGGCTCCAGGGCAGGATTCTCGGGACGTTGAACGAGCCGGTGTACCGCAGCCACAACCTGCGGGTGGCCTACGAGGACGCCGTCAAGCTGTGCGCGCACGAGCAGGAGGCGGCCGGCCTCGACATCCTGACCGACGGCGCGCAGTACTACGAGTGGGAGGCGCCCGGCTTCCAGCTCGAGCCGATCTTCCACTTCATCCCGGAGAACCTGGCCGGCTTCCAGCCCTACGGGCCGCCCGGCGACGGCGCGAAGTACAAGCCGTTCTACAAGGCCGCGGTCACCAGCAAGATCGAGTGGAAGCGGCCGATGTTCGAAAGCGTCGTGACCGCGATGCAGGGCGCGACGAAGAAGCCGTTCAAGGTCGCCTTTCTGGGTCCAGCCCAGCAGAGCGTCATCGTCGACGACCAGTTCTACGGCGACCCGATCAAGGTCGCACAGGACCTCGCCGTCGCGATGAACCAGGAGCTGAAGTATCTGGTGGGCATCGGCCTCGAGGCGGTGCAGCTGATCGACGTGCTTGCGCCGTACACCCAGGACATGTGGCAGATCGAGGTACAGAACACGATGTTCGACGGCGTGGATGCGCTGAAGTTCTGGCACGTCTGCTACGGCAGCGTCGACGGGCAGCGTGACGTCTTCGAGGCCAAGACTGCCGACATGATGCCGCTGTTCAAAGAGTCCACCGCCGACGTGATCCACCTGGAGTCGTGCGCCGCCGAGTTCGGCGATCTCGAGGCCTACCGCGACTTCCCGACCGAAAAGGTGCTCGGCCTCGGCGTCGTCGACGCCAAGAACCTGCACGCGGAGTCGCCGGAGATCATCGCCGACCGGATCCGCAAGCGGCTGGAGATCGTCCCGGCCGACCGTCTCCTCGTGGCCCCCGACTGCGGCCTGGGATACTTCAGCCGTACGGCGGCGTACGCCAAGCTGCGCAACATGGGACAGGCGGTTGAGATGGTGCGAGCGGAGCTGTGAAGTGACTGGAAACGCCACCGTCGATCTGCCCGGGGTCCGGCTGCAGGCCGGCGATCACATCTGCGCCTTTTACCGGCAGCCCGACGAGCGCGACGACATCCTGATCCCGTACCTGCTCGGCGGACTGACCAACGGGAGCAAGTGCACGTGCGTCGTCGACAGCTGCGCCCCTGTACACGTCCTGGAGCGGCTGGCCGAGACCGTGGACGTGGGCCCATGCGTCGAGCAGGGCCAGCTCGAGGTGCTGGACTCCGATGCGACGTACTTCGACGGTGGCGGTTTCCTTCCGCAACGAATGCTGAAGTTCTGGGCCAGCAAGGCTCGCTGGTCGGGCAGTGCCGACGGCAACGTCGTGCGCAACATCGGGGACATGACGTGGGCGCACCGGGATAAGCCTGGGGTCGCGGACTTGGCGATGTACGAGTCCGAACTCAACCGGATCATGGGCAGCTACCCACAAATCGTGTTGTGCCTGTACGACATGAACCGGTGCGGCGGCGAGATGGTGCTGGACGTGCTCAAGACGCATCCGAAGGTGATGCTCGGCGGCATGGTCATCGACAACCCCTACTACCTGGAGCCGGACGACTTCCTCGCCTCCCGCACCCGCTGACTCGTCATCCCGCCGGCGGCAGCTGGCTCATCAGGGCCAACGTGTTGCCGGTCGGATCGGTGAAGAACACCATCCACTCCTCGGTGCCGTCCTCGTGCCGGTGGATCAGTTGCGGCGCGCCCTCGAAACGCACGTTTGCGGCGGTGAGCCGATCGTAGGCAGCGTGCACGTCGCCGACCTGGAAGTAGATGATCGAGCCAGGCTTCCATTCGACGGCCGGAACCGCGCGTAGGAACAGGCGGGTTCCGCCGCAGTCGAAGAACGTAAGGTCGCCGAACGTATAAAGGTGCGGCAGCGCCAGCGCGTCGCGGTAGAAGCGTTCGGCCTCTTCCAAGTCGGTGACGAGCAACGCGACCTGGCCGACGCTGGTCAGCTGGGTTGGAGCGGACATGACAGTGCCCTTCTGGCGCGGACGCCGACCTTCCGACCGATGTTGCCAACATCCACCGATCTTCGCGTAACGGCGGCAACGGTGTCCGTGCAGATCTGGCGTTATTGGATGCGTTTTCGGCCGCAGGCTAACCGAATCGGCATCCAATGATGCTCGTTCGCCACCGCGGCCTTGGCCCCGGTGCCCAGGGTCAGCGGCCGTGCTTCTGCCAGTGCTCGGCGAAAAGGTCCTCCTCGCTGACCGTGCGCGGCTCGATCGGTCGGGCCACCCAGGTCAGGTTGACGAAGTGTCGGGCGTTGACGTTCTCGGTGGTGATGTTTCCGCCCCACGTCCCGCAGCTGAGGCTCAGAGTGAACGGCAGGCCGCAGCGTGGACTCCCGGCGCCCTCGTTGAGGTTCAGGTTCACGAGCACACGGGACGTCTTCGTCATCGTCGCCAGCGTCTGGATGTTCTCCTCGGAGCTGGTGTGTATCCCACAGGTGTGCCCGAGCCCCTGGTACGCGGTGATGTCGTTGACCAGCCTGGCCGCCTCGGCCACCTCCCCGTCGTACCGGTAGACCGCCAGCACCACCGACAGCTTCTCCCCGGAGAACGGGTGCTCGGGGCCGGTCCCGGTCTCCTCGACGACCAAGAAGGTGCGGTCCGACTCGATTGAGAACCCGGCGAGCGCGGCGATCTCCCCGGCCGGCTTTGCCACGACGTCGATCGTCGGGACATGCCCCCCGTCGGGCCACATCGCCTGCTGCAGGGCCGCGGCCTCCTCAGCCGAGCACAGGTGCCCGCCGCCGTCGGTCAGCCGGGACAGCAGGTCGTCGTACACCGAGGTATGGACGATCACCGAGTTGTCCGCCAGGCAGCTCGTGGCGTTGTCGAACGTCTTCGCCGCCACGATCATCGCCGCCGCGTCGGCCAGGTCGCCGGACTCGTCCACCACGTGGACGGCGTTGCCCACGCCCACGCCGTACGCCGGGGTGCCCGAGCTGTAGGCGGCCTTGACCATGCCGGCGCCACCGGTGGCGACGATGAGGTCGGCCTGGCGCATCAGCTCCTGGGTCTTGGGTAGCGACGGCTCGGCCAGGGACTGCACCAGATCCTCCGGCGCTCCTACCTGAGCACAGGCCGCCCGCATGACCTCCACCACGGACTCGGTGCTCCGTCGGGTCCGGGGGTGCGGCGCCACGATGATCGCGTTGCGCCCCTTGAGGGCGAACAGTGCCTTGACCGGCGGCGTGGCGTCCGGCCCGGTGGTCGGGATCAGCGCGGCCACCACGCCGACCGGCTTGGCGATCTTGACCAGACCCAACTCGGGTGACTCCTCGACCACACCGACGGTTCGCACGGTGCGCATGTCGTTGAGCACGCCGACGACCCGCTTGTTGATCTTCGTCACCTTGTCCGCGTAGTTGCCGAACCCGCCTTCGTCCACCGCCTGCCGCGCCAACGCCTCGGCGTTGTCCTTGCGTACGACGGCCCACGCCACGGCGGTGACCAGCTCGTCGACCTGCTCTTGGGTGTACTCAGCTATTGCCTGGGCGGCCGCGCGCGCCCGCCCGACCGCGTCCGTGACCTGCCCTTTCGCCTGGTCCGTCAAATCAGCCATGTCTCAAGAGTGGCGACCACGCGGCCGACGTTCACTGCTCTGCCGGGTCGAGCTTGCTGGTGCCCTTCGTCCTGTCGAGACCTGCCTGCCACGTCGACGCCGCACACATGCTGGGCCGGTGCCTCGCCTCCTGGTCCTCGGCGGCGGGGCGGCGGGGATGTCGGCGGCCTCCGCCGCGCGGCGCGAGGACCCCGCACTGGAGATCGTGGTGCTGGAGGCGAACGGGTACGCCGCCTACGGCATGTGCGGCCTGCCCTACTACATCGGTGGCGTGGTCTCCGCGGCGGAGAGCCTGCTCGCCTACCCACCGGAGACGTTCCGCGCAGACCGCGGTCTCGACCTGCGGTTGCACACTCGGGCCGTGCGCATCGATCCGACCCGGCGCATCGTCGAGACCGGACAGGGCGAGCAGATCCCCTACGACGCACTGGTGGTCGCGGCCGGCGCGCGACCGACCCGACCTCCGATTCCCGGAGTGGAGCACGAGCGGGTGTTCACGATCCGAGCGCTGGAGGACTCGATCCGGCTCCGCACGCTGATCGACTCCGGGATGGTGCGCCGGGCGCTGGTCGTCGGCGCCGGATACATCGGACTGGAGACGGCCGAGGCGCTCGCCGCCCAGGACGTCGAGGTGGAGGTGGCGGAGGCGCTCCCCCAGGTCACGATGAGCGTGGACGCCCCGATCGGTGATCTGGTGGAAGCCGAGCTGCGCACTCACGTCCCGCTGCGGTTGAACACGGCGGTCACGGCGCTGGAGTCCCGCGGCGATGCCCTGACCGCGCAGCTGTCCGATGGCGACGCGCTCGAGGTGGACGCCGTCGTACTGGCCACCGGCGTACGGCCGGACAGCCGGCTGCTCACCGACGCCGGCGCCGAGCATCTGCCCAGCGGCGCGGTCGTCGTCGACGACGGGATGCGCACGTCGATCGCCGACGTGTTCGCCGCCGGGGACTGCGTGGCGCAACACCACCGGGTACTCGACGCGCCGGCGTGGGTCCCACTCGGACCCGCGGCGAACAAGACCGGCCGGGTGGCCGGGACGGTGGCGGCTGGAGGGCGCGCGTCCTTTCCCGGAATCGTCGGCACCGCTGTGGTCAAGGTATTCGAGCTCGAGGTCGCCAGGACCGGCCTGAGCGCGGCCGAGGCCGGACCCGACGCGCTGACCTGTGACGTGGTGCACCGCTCGCGCGCCAAGTACTACCCCGACGGCCATCCGTTGCACGTGCGGCTGGTGTTCGAACCCACCGGTCGGTTGCTCGGCGGCCAACTCGCCGGTCGGGACGGTGTGGCCAAACGCGTCGACGTCCTGGCCACAGCGCTCTACGCCGGGCTGAGGGTAGCCGACCTCGCCGCGCTCGACCTCAGCTACGCGCCGCCGTTCGCGCCGGTGTACGACCCCGTGCTCATCGCCGCACAACGTGCCATGGTCAGCCTGTCCGCCGCAGTCTCCTGAAGGAGTCCCCGTGGGTTTGCAACCGCTCCGCGACAAGGTGGTCGACGTGGCCACCGCCATCGCCGGCGTCCCGGACGGCGCGATGATCGCACTCGGCGGCGGCCTGTCGGCACGGCTGCCGATGGCCTTTGTCCGTGAACTGATCCGACAGCGCAAACGCGACCTGCATCTCGTCGGGTCCGCCCACAGCATCGACGTCGACCTGCTCGTGGCTGCCGAGGCGGTACGCCGCTGCGAGGAGAGCTACGTCGGTTTCGAGCAGGACCTCGGGCTGGCGCCGGCGTACCGGCGGGCCGCCGAGACCGGCACCATCGAGGTGGCCGAGAGCTGCTGCGTCACGATCCTGGCGCAGCTTCGCGCCACCGAGTTGGGGCTGCCGTTCCTCCCGGTGCGCGGTGTGCGCGGCTCGGACATCGTGCGGCTGCACCCGGAGTACGCCGAGGTGACCTGTCCGTTCACCGGCGAGGTGCTCGTCGCCGTACCGGCGTTGAAACCGGACGTGGCAATCCTGCACGCGCCGCTCGGCGACCGGTACGGCAACCTGCACCTCCAGCAGCCGTACGTGCTCGACGAGCGGTTCGCTTCGTCATCCGCACGGGTCGTCGCCACTGTCGAACGTCTGGTGTCCACTGCGGACGTTGCCGCCAACGGCGTGACCATTCCGGCGCATCTGGTGGCGGCCGTCGCCGAAGTCCCCTTCGGCGCCCACCCGACGTCCTGCTATCCCGAGTACGCCTACGACCGCGAGCATCTGTCCACCTACGTGAAGGCGGCGCAGTCCGGCGGCGAGGATCTCGCCGGCTACTTGAAGACCTACGTGTACGGCGTCGCAGATGAGCACGAGTACCGGGAACTGATCGGTAGCAAGCGGCTGACGGAGCTCGCCCGGTGGGCACAGTCCACAGCGGACTGGAAGGGGCTGTTCCGATGAAGTTCAGCCTCGATGAATGGTTCGTGGTCCTGCTCGCCCGCACCATCCGGCCGGCCGAGACGGTGTTCCACGGCTTCGGCAGTCCCTGCGCGCAGGTCGCCATGCACGTCGCGCGGCGGACGCACGCCCGGGACATGACCCTGATCGAGGGGGCCACGTACGCCGTCAATCCGGATCCGCCGTTCATCCCGCCGACCAGCAACGACGCGAGCCTGCAGCGTGGTGCGGCGTACAGCATGCGGTTCGAGGAGTTCTTCGACGCGGCCGTCCGCGGCGATGTCGACCGGATGTTCCTCTCCGGTGGGCAGATCGACGGCTACGGCAACACCAACGTGACCGGGATGGGGCCGTCCGAGAACGGCTTCAAGGTCAAGCTCGGCGGTGGAGGAGGCGGCTGCAACCTGGCCGCGACGATCCGGCACCTGTCGCTGTGGAGCAGCCGGCACCGCTCCGGCCGGGCACTGGTGGAGGAGTGCGACTTCATCACCGACATGGGGCATCGCACGCCGTCCGGTGACCGGGCCGAACTCGGCTTCACCGGCGGTGGTCCACAGTGGATGGTCACCGAGTTGGGCATGTTCGACTTCCCGGATGGCCACGCCCGGCTGACCCACCACTTTCCCGACGTGACGGTAGGTGAGATCGGCGCCGCCACCGGCTTCGAGCTTCGGGTTGCCGGTGACCTGAGGACGGTGCCGCCTCCGTCCAGCGCCGAACTCTCCGCGCTGCGGGCGGTTGACTCGCTCGGCGTCCGACGCAGCGAGTTCGCTCCCGCCGAACTGGAGCGGGTGTTCGACCACGATCCGGCCATCGGCTGCGCCTGTTGACCGGGTGCCTGGTCTTATCGGCTGCGCGGCGGTCGTCGTCGTGACGCGTGGCCGGACGGTAACTGGTCACAAACAACATCCCCAAGGTCGGTTTCGGTGTTGTTCGTGACCAGTTTCGGGCTTGGTCGAGCACGCCAAGGACGGTCGCCGTGACCGACGGACTCGACGCCGTGTTCAATCCGCGGCGGATCGCGCTGGTGGGGGCGTCCGACCGCGCAGGCACGATGGGGCGGCTGCTGTGGGACAACCTGCGGGACTTCCCGGGTGAGGTGGTCCCGATCAGCCGCTCCGCCAGCATCGACGGGACGCGGGCGTACGCCGATCTCACCGAGGTGCCGGGCGACATCGACCTCGCTGTCATCGGCGCGCCCGCCGACCGGGTGCTGGGCGCGATCCGAGCAGCGGCGGAGAAACGGGTGCGCGCGGCTGTCGTCCTGACCGCCGGCTTCGCCGAGATCGGGGCGGACGGCGCGCGGTTGCAGGAGGAGGTCGTGGCAGCCGCCCGGGCCGGTGGCGTGCGGCTGGTCGGTCCGAACTGCTTCGGCGTACAGAACTGCGACCTGCCGCTGAACGCATCCATCGCGCCGGGCGCGCCCGCCGGTGATGAGCGGGGCGGGATCAGCCTGGTGACCCAGTCCGGTTCGTACGGCATGGCGGTGCACGCGCTCGGCCTGGACGAGGCGATGCGCTTCGCCAAGGTGTACGCCGCCGGCAACAAGGCGGAGATCTCCGACGCCGAGACGCTGGCCTATCTCCGTGACGACCCGGCGACCCGGGTGGTCTGCCTGCTGTTGGAGTCGATCACCGACCCGAGGGAATTCTTCGCCCAGGCGCGCCGGACCACGGCGGTCAAACCCGTGATCGCCGCCGTCACCGGACGAAGCGCCGCCGGCAAGCGCGCCGCCGTGTCACACACCGCGGCGATGGCATCGGACACCGTGATGCGCGACGCCGCGCTGGAACAGGCAGGCGTGGTG
>Ga0136620_10000248_pt1 | contig 24187 bp, 30 predicted proteins | sample AntDrymUQ4162106_2_FD_104806 | JGI IMG/M metagenome (GOLD analysis project Ga0136620, IMG submission 104806) | Polar desert sand microbial communities from Dry Valleys, Antarctica - metaG UQ416 (21.06) | ecosystem: Environmental > Terrestrial > Soil > Desert | place: Antarctica: Dry Valley... | reverse complement strand
TCCGTGCAGATGCCGCGGCGCGAACGCCGCACGGACTCCTTTCCCGTGGGGTCGCCGGCATTCGAGGGTCTGCCCTCGTGGTCAACCTCCCGGGTTCGCCCGGAGGCTGCCGGGACGGCTTCGCCGTGATCCGGGAGGCGCTACCCCATGCGATCCGGCTGCTCGCCGGCGAGCAGGGCGGCCATCGCCAGACGTAAAAGCATCCGGCACAGTCTCCGCACAGAGGCGTCACCCATCCGTGCGCCTGCCGATACGATCGCAGCGGGGAGGAGGTGGGCGGTGCCTAGACACAGGAACATGGTGGTGCCGGCTCGATCGTGATCCGTGCCTACGGGCTCGGACGCAGGTTCGGCGAGCGCCGGGTTCTCAAGGGGATCGATTTTCAGCTCGGCCAGGGCGAGTTTCTGCTCGTGACCGGCCCGAACGGGTCCGGGAAGACGACGCTACTTCGCCTCCTCGCCGGACTGCTCGCGCCCACCGACGGAACACTCGAGGTCGAGATCGACCGTGGACGCGTCGGATTCCTGGGCCATGAGCCACTGCTGTACCGACACCTGACTGCACTCGAGAACCTCGACCTCTACGGCCGCCTCTACCGAGTTTCCGAGCGGCGGGAGCGGGCCGGGATGCTCCTCGAGCGCTACGGCCTCTGGGAGGTCCGCGCCGAGCCCACAGCGAGCTTTTCCCGCGGGATGATGCAACGGCTCGCGCTCTGCCGGACGCTGCTCCATCAGCCGGAGCTCCTGCTGCTCGACGAGCCTTTCAGTGCCCTGGATACGCAGGGGGCGGAGCTTCTCGACGCGGAGCTCGGAGGCAACGGGCCCCGAACGGTCGTCGTCGCAAGCCACCAACCTGAGCGAATCGCGGCGCACTCCACTCGTCGACTCGCCCTCACATGACGGGGTACCTCTCCGATGTTGCGGCTCTCGCGCGCAAGGATCTCGTCGTCGAGCTGCGCACTCGCGACACGGTTCCGGCGATGCTGCTCTTCATCGTCGCGGCGCTGGTCGTATTCCACTTCGCGCTTCCTGAAGGGAGCTCACGGCTCGCGGCCGGAGGCATGCTCTGGATCGCTCTCCTCTTCACCGCGCTGCTGGCGCTCGTGCGAGCCTTCGTGGGTGAGCGGGAGGAGGGAACGCTCGACGGCCTGCTGCTTGCTCCATGCGACCGGAGCGCAATCTGGCTCGGCAAGACGCTCAGCGTCCTCGCCTTCCTGCTCTTTGCGGAGGCCGTTGCGCTCCCCGCGTTCGCCCTCTTCTACGAGCCTCTGACGTGGGAGCTCGTCGCCGGGGTCGCCCTCGCGAACGTCGGGATCGCAACCGTCGGAACGCTTCTCGGAGCAATGGCGGCGGCGACACGCGCCCGGGAGCTGCTCCTGCCGCTGCTCTTCCTGCCGGTCGCGCTTCCGCTCGTCATAGGCGGCGTCGGGGCGACTCTGGCCGACGAGCCGGGCCGCTACCTGGCCTTCCTCGCGCTCTACGACCTGATCTTTGCGATCCTGTCGTGGGCAAGCTTTGAGTACGTCGTTACGGAATAACGGCGCCGCGCTTCTCTCTCTGGCAGCGGCGGCCCTTCTCGTCGCGGGCATTTCGCTCGCGCTCTTCTGGGCGCCCGAAGACGTAGACCAGGGGATCTTGCAGAAGATCTTCTACGTCCATGTGCCTGTCGCATTGACCGCCTACGCCGCCTTCGGATGGGGCGCCTGGAAGGCGTTGCGACTCCTTTGGAAGGGTGGCGACCGCTACGACCTCGAGAGCTACACGGCGGTGCACATGGGCGTCATCTTCGGCGTGCTCACGCTCGTGACCGGCTCGATCTGGGCAAAGGCCTCGTGGGGCCACTGGTGGGTCTGGAGCGAGCGCCAGCTGACGCTCTTCCTGATCCTGTTCCTCTTCTACTCGGCCTATTTCATGCTCCGCTACTCGACCGACCCCGGGCCGCGAAGGGCCCGTACCTCGGCCGTCTACGCGCTGTTCGGCGTTGCCCTGATCCCCGTCAGCTTCCTCGCGATCAGGCTTGCGGAAGGTTTGATCCACCCCGTGGTCTTCACGCGCGACGGGCCTCAAATGGACGGTGCGATGTTCCTGACGTTCTGCGTCTGCCTCGCCGGGATGCTGGCACTGGGCGGTGGTCTCTATCTCCTGGAGCTCGCGGGTAAGCGAGCCGACGCGAGCCTGCAAGAGCTCCGTGAGCGGCTCACATGAGCACCGGCGAGAAATACGTGGCAGCGGCTTACCTCGTCCTGTTCGGCGTCCTGCTCCTCTACCTCGTCCTCATCGCGCTCAAGGTAGGTCGTCTCGAGCGCGAGCTCGCCGAGCTGGCGGAGGAACTGCGAGAGCGGCCAGGGGGCGTCGTTGGTTGAGCTCCTCGTCTGGCCGGCGCTGCTCGCCTACGGCGAAGCGGCGTTCGCATACGCCGGCGACGTCCGCAGCCCCGGGCGATTCGGGCGGTTCGCAACGTGGGGTGTCCGCGTGGGCTGGCTCGCGCAGACGGCTCTTCTCATCTTCCAGGCTCTCAGCGCAGACGGCTTCCCCTGGAACTCCTGGGCCGGCTCGCTCAACCTCTTCGTCTGGCTGGTGGTCAGTGCATACCTGATCTGGGGTTGCAGCCCGCGCTTTCGGCTCCTCGGCCTGGCGGTCATGCCGCTCGCAGCGCTGCTCCTCGCTCTCTCGTACGTCGCCGGCGGAACGGAAGGCGGCAGCGGCCTCGCCTGGAGCGACGTCCTCCTCGTCGTCCACATCGCACTCGTGCTCGCGGCGTTCGCCGGATTCACGGTGGCCGGCGGCCTCGCGGCTCTCGAGCTCTGGCAGGAGCGAGTCCTCAAGCGTCGTCCGGCGGGAATCCTGCGGCTGCGCGCCCCCTCGCTCGTTGCGCTCGACCGGCTCACGATTTCGACTGTCGCCGTCTCGCTCGTAACGCTCACCGCCGGAATCATCCCCGGCCTCGCGCGTCTTCCCGAGAGCGGCCTCGACGTCCTCGTCGTCGGAACGGCCGTCCTGTGGATCCTTGGCGCCGCGATTCTCTATCTCCGCGTGCGAGCGGGCCGGCGTGAGCTCGCCGCTGCGCTCGCCCTCGGGGCGCTCGGCGCCGTCATCGTCCTTCAACTCGGACTCCTGGCAACCCACGTCGCATGAGGCTGCTTCTCGTCGGAACCTCGCACCGCCTGGCCCCCGTCGAGGTTCGGGAGCGTGTGGCGTTGGACTCAGACGGGGAGGCTGCGCTCGCTCGCCGGCTGGGAGAAGGCGGTGAGGCTGTCTGCCTCTCGACGTGCAACCGAACCGAGCTGTACCTCGCCGCAGCCGACACGGAGGTGGCCGGCGAGCGCGCAACCGTCGAACTGGCCGACCTCGGAAGGATCCCCCGTGGCGAGCTCGAGCCCTACCTCTATCGCCTGGAGCAGGATGCCGCTGCGACGCATCTCTTCCGCGTAGCAGCCGGACTGGATTCGCTCGTGCCCGGCGAAGGCGAGATCCAGGGACAGGTGCGGGCGGCCTATGAGCGAGGTGCGGTCGGGCCACTTCTCGACCGGTTGTTCCGGCATGCACTGCAGACGGGGAAGCGCGCTCGCTCGGAGACGGCGATCGGAGAAAGGCCTGCGTCGGTCGCCTCTGCAGCTGCAGCCCTGGCAGCCCAGGTCTTCGGCGACCTCTCGGGTAGAGAACTGCTCGTCGTCGGCGCGGGAAAAGTGGGACAGCTCGCCGCGAAGCACCTCGTGTCGCGGGGAGCAGCGCTCACCGTCGTTGCGAACCGAACCTTCGACCACGCCTCCGCGCTGGCGTCACAGTTCGAAGCTTCGGCACAGCCGCTCGACAGCGTGGAGAGCCAGCTTTCCGAGGCGGACATCGTCGTTTCCTCGACGAGCGCCCGCGAGCAGATCGTCTCGCGGGAGCAGGTCGAGCGCGCCCTGCCGGCCCGCAAGGGCCGCCCGCTCCTCCTGCTTGATCTGGCAGTGCCCCGCGATCTCGACCCGGCCATCCGGGAGCTCCATGGCAGCTTCCTGTTCGACATCGACGATCTGCAGGCCGTCGTCGAGGAGACCTTGACAGGGCGGCGCGGCGAGGCTGTCCGTGCCGAGGAGATCGTGGCCGCCGAAGGGGAGCGGTTCCGCGACTGGCTCGGGTCTCTCGATGCCGTCCCTGCGATCGCGTCGCTTCGGGATCGAGCCGAGTCGATTCGCCGCGGCGAGCTCGCGAAGGCAAGCCCACGCCTGGCCGGTCTCTCGGAACGCGAGCGGCACGCTGTCGAGTCGCTCACGAGCCAGATCGTGAACAAGCTCCTACACCAGCCGATCATGCGGCTCAAGGAAGCCGGGCCCGGGGAGGACGGGGAGCAGCGTGCTCCTGAGGGTCGGCTCCAGGGGTAGTCGGCTCGCGCTGATGCAGGCCGAGCTCGCCGTCCAGCGTCTGCGGCGACCCGGTCTCGAGTTCGCACTCGTCCCGATCACGACGGCGGGCGACCGCGACCGCTCCCGCCCATTCGGCGAGATCGGTGCCCGCGGGGTCTTCGTGAAGGAGCTGGAGGAGGCGCTGCTCGAGGGTCGGATCGATCTGGCCGTCCACTCGGCGAAGGACATGACCTCGACGGATACGGAAGGTTTGACGGTCGGGGCGTATCTCCCCCGTGAGGATCCGCGTGACGCCCTCTGCGGCACCGCAGAGCTGAAGCCGGGGATGCGGATCGGGACGGCATCGGTGCGGCGCAGGGTGCAACTCCTCGCCCTCGAGCCCGAGCTTCGGATCGAGCCCTTGCGCGGCAATATTGACACGCGCCTCCGTAAGCGCGGCGAGCGCGGGCTCGACGCGGTGGTGCTCGCCGCTTGCGGCCTCGACCGGCTTGGCCTCGGCGCGCACATCGACCGCCGCTTCGAGGCGGAGGAGATGCTGCCCGAGGCCGGGCAGGGCGCGCTCGCCCTCCAGGTCCGGGCGGGCGACGACGGCGCGGTTGACCAGGTCGACGACGCTGAGACCAGACGGCGGGTTGAGAGCGAGCGAGCATGCCTCGCCGCTGTCGGCGGCGGCTGCCTCGCCCCCGTCGCAGCCCACCACGACGGTACGTCACTGTCCGCGCTCGTCGCGGCCGAGGACGGGAGCTGGCTCGAGCGTCTCGGGGGTGACGACCCCACCCTGCTCGGACGTGAGCTGGCCAGGATCGCCGATGCGCGTCGCCCTGACGCGGCCTGACGGCCAGAATGAGGAGCTCGCCGCCCGGCTCCGCCGAGCCGGGCACGAGGTCGAGGTTCACCCCCTGATTGCGATCGAGCCGCTCGGCGACGATCCGGTCGGCCTCGACGGCTACGACTGGCTGGTCGTGACGAGCGCGAACGGCGCGGTCGAGCTCGCACGGCGGGCGGTCGGTCGCCCTGCGCGGATTGCAGCCGTCGGAGACGCCACCGCGGCAGCTCTGCGCGAGGCTGGGTTCGACGTCGACCTCATCCCCGCCCGCTCCAGCCAGGAAGGTCTCCTGGAAGAGCTTCCCGCCTCGCCGGGAAGGGTCCTCCTCGCCGCCGCGTCCGATGCGCGCACTCTTCTCCCGGAGCGAACGGGAGCCGATCACGTAGCGCTCTACCGAACGCGCGAGCTTCGGCCGGAGCTCGCCCATGCCGACATGGTCGTGCTCGCCTCGGGATCCGCCGCGCGCGCCCTGGCGGCCATCCGCACAGACTTGCCCGTCGTGACGATCGGACCGGTGACCACCCGCGCGGCCAGAGCCGCCGGCCTCGTCGTCAGAGCCGAAGCCGCCTCCCAGGACGTCCAGGGCCTCGTGGATGCCATCGGCCGGGCGGGCGGGTGATGATGCGGGCGATGCGGGTGATCACGTTCCTCTCGGATTTCGGCGTCGAGGACGACTTTGCCGGCACCTGCCACGGGGTGATCAAGCGGATCCTCCCGGAGGCGGAGGTGATCCACATCACCCACGGCATCGAGCCGCAGAGCATCCTCCAGGGGGCGCTCGTCCTCGCGAACACGCTGCCGTACATGCCTGAGGGGATACACCTCGCAGTCGTCGATCCGGAGGTTGGGGCGTCGCGCAGGGCAGTAGCGCTCGGCATCGCCGACGGCAACCGAATCCTCGTCGGCCCCGACAACGGCCTGTTGATTCCGGCAGCCCAGGCGCTCGGCGGGATCCTGTGGGCGGTCGAAATCTCGAACCCGCGTTACGCCCTGGAGCCGGTCTCGGCCACCTTCCACGGCCGCGACGTCTTCGCCCCGGCTGCCGCGCATCTCTCGAATGGAGTCGAGCCTGCCGAGCTGGGCGAAGCCGTGGAACCGGAGTCACTCGTGCAGCTCGAGTGGCCCCAGCCCGAGATCGGGACGAGGCGGATCCGGGCGACGTGCCTCTACGTCGACCGATTCGGCAACGTCCGGTTGAATCTCACGGCACCGGAGGTGGAAGGTCTCGGAATCGTCCAGGGCTCCCGCGTCGAGGTCGAGTTGGAAACGGATCGCTTCTACGCAGTCGCAGCGCGGACGTTCGCCGATGCGCGGGCAGGGGACATCATCCTGTACGAAGACGCCTACAGGAACATCGCGCTCGCCATCTCGCGCGGCAACGCTGCCGAGACGTTCGGCGTGCGAGCAGGACTGGAGGTGCGGCTACGCGCGGATCCCGGGTAGCGCTCGGGCGACGGTTCGCACGGTTGACCACGGACGTCGTCGTGCGCCGGCCGTGGCTCTGGCCGCTCTTTCGCCGACCCATTCGAGCGCAGTTCGACCGGCTCGCATCAGGCTGGGACGCCATGCGCGACCCCCAGCACCTGGTTCCGTACGAGCGGGCGCTCGAACGGATTGCAGGGCCCGTCCAGGACGCGCTCGACGTCGGAACCGGGACGGGCGCCGGTGCATTGGCCATCGCCCGGCGCTTTCCCGGTGCCGTAGTCGTGGGCATCGACGTCTCGTCGACGATGCTCGACGAGGCGCGCCGGCATCTCTCCGCAGACCTCGCCGACCAGGTCACGTTCAGGGTCGGCGATGCTGCGAGCCTTCCCTTCGATTCCGGCGCTTTCGACCTCGTCGCGCACGCGAACATGATCCCGTTCCTCGACGAGATCGTCCGAGTCCTCCGTCCCGGCGGCTGGACGCTCTTCGCCTTCTCGAGCGGCGCCGAGACCCCGATCTACGTCACCCCGGGCACGCTTCGCCAGGAGCTCGAGAGCCGAGGTTTCACGGAGTTTGCGGAAATTGCGGCAGGGCGCGGCACTGCGATCCTTGCCCGTCGTGCGCAACGGCACTAGCCTTACCGTAACGAGACGTTCGCGGCGCGGTCACACCGGCCCGAACGTCTCTTTTTTGCCGGTAGAGTCGAAGCGACTGACCTCTGGCGAGGTAGCTCAGTTGGTAGAGCACACGGCTGAAAACCGTGGTGTCGCCGGTTCGATTCCGGCCCTCGCCACCTCCGAGTGTTAGCGGTTCTCTACGACATCCATGGAAACGCCGCGGCGCTCGAGGCGGTTCTCCGAGAAGCGGAGGCCGCCGGAGCCGGGCGCTATCTTCTCGGGGGCGACTACGTCGCGTGGGAGCCGCTTGGCAGCGAAACCTTGGCTCTTCTCCGCGCGCTTCCAGACGCCACGTGGATCCGGGGGAACGGCGAGCGTTGGCTCGTCGAGCCGCCCGCCGACCGGCCCCAGGTCGTCCCGGGCGTTCAAGAGATGGCCGCGCAGCTCGGCGAGGAGGTGGATCGCCTGTACGCGCTTCCGGAACGGGCCGAGCTCGACGGCGTCCTCTACGTCCATGGGTCTCCGCTGTCCGACGTCGAGAGCTTCGCCTCGGAACCGCAGGAGGGGGAGGAGCGGATGCTCGCGGGCGTCCGTAACCGGATGGTGGTGTTCGGTCACAGCCATCTCCAGTTCCGGCGGCCGGGCCCGAACGGAACCGGGCTCGTGAATCCCGGCAGCGTCGGGATGCCGCTCGACGGCGACGTGCGTGCCGCGTGGGCACTCTGGGACGGCGACTTCTCGTTCCGCCGGACCGAGTACGACGTCGAGCGGGCTGCGGCCGCGTACCGCCGCGTCGGCGGAGACGTGGGAGAGTCTTTCGCCCGCCGCGTCGAGCGCGGGTCGGACTAGCCCCCCCGGGTCAGAGACGCGTCGAGGCTGACCTCGACGTTTCCTTTGAGGGCCTGGGAAACCGGGCAATTTTCCTTCGCGTCCTCCGCCGCATCCCTGAAGGTTGCGTCATCGATTCCCTCGACGGTGCCCCGGATCGAGATCCGCATGGTCGTCATCCGGAAGCCCTCGCCGGTCTTGTCGAACGTCGCGGTCGCATCGGTCTCCAGTAGTTGCGGAGACGTGCCGGCCTTGGCGAGCGCGCCGGCCAGCGCCATCGAGATGCAGGTCGAGTGAGCTGCCGCGATCAGCTCCTCAGGGCTGGTGTTCCCGTCGACGACCTCCGCGCGCGAGCTCCATTTGACGGTCGCTCCGTCGACCGCGCCGCTCTGGGTCGACACCTCGCCCGAGCCGCTCATCAGGTCGCCCCGCCAAGCCGTCTTCGCGTTTCGCTCAACCGCCATCGTCGTCCCCCTGTTCCTCTCCTGATCCGGACGGCCGATAGTAGCGACGGCCCTTGAGCTCTTCCGGCAGGTGATCGACTTCGAAGCCACGGGGATCCGAGTGCGGGTAGATGTAGCCCTTGCCCCGTCCGAGCTTCTTCGCGCCGAAGTAGTGCGTATCCCTGAGAGCGTCGGGAGGGCGAAGGTGTCCATGCTCGCGGACGTCCTTCTGCGCCTCGCGCAGGGCGAGGATGACGGCATTCGACTTCGGCGCGCGGGCGAGGTAGATCGCCGCCTGGGCGAGGTTGAGCTGCGCCTCCGGCAGGCCGACGTGCTCGACGGCGTGCGCCGCCGCGACGGCGACGCTGAGGGCACGCGGATCGGCGTTCCCGACATCCTCGGAGGCGAGCACGATCATCCGGCGCGCGACGTAACGGGCGTCCTCGCCCCCCTCGAGCATCGCGGCCAGGTAGTAGACGGCTGCATCAGGGTCGGAGCCGCGCATCGACTTGATGAAGGCCGAGACGAAGTCGTAGTGGGCGTCACCGCCCTTGTCGTAGACGAGCGGCCGCTTGCGGGACGCGTCCTCGATGTGTTCTTCCGAGACCTGACCCTCCTCGACTTCGGCGGTCTGAGCGGCGAGCTCGAGGATGTTGAGCGCGTTTCGCGCGTCACCCCCTGAGCGCCGCGCAACCAGCTCGACGATCGCGGGCGGAACCTCGATCCCGAGCTCGGTCGCCCCTCGCCGGGCGACGATCGCCAGATCGTCCTCTGACAGGGGCTCGAGCTCGTAGATCTGCGCACGCGACAGGAGCGCCGAGTTGACCTCGAAGTAGGGGTTCTCCGTGGTCGCGCCGATCAGGGTCAAAACCCCTTCCTCCACGGCGGGCAGGAGAGCATCCTGCTGAGCCTTGTTGAAGCGGTGGATCTCGTCCAGAAAGAGGATCGTCCGGCGTCCCTGCGCGCCGAGCTCCTCGCGGGCCCGGGCGATCACGTCTCGCACTTGCGCCACCGTGGCCGAGACAGCCCAAAGCTCCTCGAAGACCGCGCCGGTCTGATGCGCGACGATTCTCGCAAGCGTGGTCTTTCCGGTGCCCGGCGGGCCGTAGAGGATCATCGAGCCGACCCGGTCCTGCTCGATCGCAAGCCGTAGCGCAGAGCGCTCGCCGAGGATCTGCGCCTGGCCGACGTAGTCGTCCAGGCGCTGCGGTCTCAGTCGTAGGGCGAGTGGCGCGACTTGGGGCAACCGCTCCTTCGCGGCATCCGAGAAGAGGTCGCTCATTGCAGGAGAAGTATGCTCGCCGCGTGGCGACGATCACCCTGCGGCAGGAGGCAACCGAGCTCCTCCAGGAGCTGATCCGCGTGGACACCGTGAACCCGCCCGGGAACGAGACGCGGGCGGCGGAGATCCTGCGCGAGTATCTGGGGGACCACGGGGTTGCCGCCGAGCTCTACGCGAAGGTGCCGGAGCGCGCGAACCTCGTGGCGCGGATCCCCGGTTCCGGCGGCGGGCCGCGCCTGCTGCTCCTCTCGCACACGGACACGGTTCTCGCCGACCCGTCCGAATGGGGCGCCGACCCGTGGTCGGGCGAGCTGCGCGACGGACAGATCTGGGGCCGCGGGGCTCTCGACATGAAAGGGCAGGTCGTCGCGAGCGCGGTGGCGCTCGCGTCACTGGCCCGAGAGGGCTTCGAGCCGGCAGGTGACCTGATCTTCGCGGCCTGCGCCGATGAGGAGGTGGGCGACGGCTTCGGCCTCCAGTGGCTCTGCGAGGCGCACCCCGAGGCCGTGCGTGCGGAGTACTGCGTGAACGAGGGGGGAGGCGACCGGCTGGTTCTCGGCGGACGTGTGTTCTACGCCTGCTCGACTGCGGAGAAGATGAGCTCGCCGTTCCGGATCACCGTGCGCGGGCGGAGCGGTCACGCCTCGAGGCCCGGGATCGCCGACAACGCCCTCGTCAAGGCCGCGCCGCTCGTTCAGATCCTCGGTGACTTCCGGGACGAGCCGGAGCTCGGGCCGGAGGTCGAGGCGTTCCTGAAGGCCGTCTGTGGTGAGGTTCCGGCGGCCAAGGGAGCGATCGACGCAGCACGTGCGGTCCACCCGCTCGCCGGCGATCTGATCGAGTCGCTCCTCGGGACCACGATGTCGCCGACGATGATCGACGCGTCGAAAAAGCGGAACGTCATCCCTGCTCGCTGCGAGGTCACCGTCGACTGCCGGATCCTTCCGGGCCGCGCGCGATCGGCGGTCGAGGCGCAGGTTCGCGAGCTTCTCGGTGGGGTGAGCTTCGAGTTCGACTGGATCGAAGGTCAGGGGGGCACGCGATCGCCGATCGACACTCCTCTCTGGGACGTCGTCGAGTCGTTCGTCGCGGAGATCGAGCCGCACGCCGAGGTCGTTCCGCTCCTACTCTCGGGCTTCACCGACAGCCACTGGCTTCGCCAGGCGTTCGGAACTGTCGCGTACGGGTTCTTCCCGATGAGGGCGATGGAATCGGAGCTCGCAGCCCGGCTGATCCACTCCGCGGACGAGCGGATCGACTTGGACGACCTCGAGCTCGGCGTGCGCTTCTTGCGTCATGCGGCTACCGAGTGCGGCTCGCTACGCTCGAACCGATGACCGAGGAGAAAATCCGGCTCGGCGGGATGGCGCTCGCCAACGGCGTGCTCGTCCACGGTCCGAACGCGTGGGCCTGTGCGGTCAGGACGCCGGACGGCACCCTGCGCGTCGAATCGGACGTGAAGCGGTTTCGCGCCGCCCGTGTCGAGCAACCGCTGCTCCGCGGACCCGCTCGCATGCTGGAGGCCTTCGCCCTGCTTCCGCAGGTGCGCCGGCGGGTGCCCGAGGCGCGGTTGCCGTTCGAGCGGCCGGCGGTGCTTGCGGCCCTGGCGGCCGGTGCGGTCTTCACCCATTTCGTGCGATCCTCCGGGCGGCTCGGCCCGGCTGCGAAGGAGCTGATCGCCGGCCTCGCGTCGCTTGGCCCTGCGGCGGTGGCTCTACGGGGCTCGACGCTCGCCGCCTACCACGGCGCGGAGCACATCTCGATCGGCACGTACGAACACGGGGAGCCGCGCGAGAAGGAACACGAGCGCTGCGGATCCCACCTCGTCGGCCCCCTGCTCGCGACGATGGCGGCCGGCAACGCCCTCGCCTCGAAGGCGCCGCGTCATCTGCGCGGCCCTGCGCGGGCTGCCGCCTCGGCCGGAGCGCTGGCCGTCTCGACCGAGACGTTCTCCTGGATGACCAAGCATCCGGAAACCCGGGTGGCAAAGCTCCTGGCCTGGCCCGGCCACGAGCTCCAGCATCGACTTGCGACCGCCGAGCCGACCCCGGATCAGCTCCAGGTCGCAGAGGCCGCCCTCGAGGCGTGCCTGCGCCTGGAGAGAGCAGCGGATGGCGCTCGAGACCAAAGAGCGTAGGCGCCTGCCGCCCGAGGTCTTCGATCTCCCGGTCGAGAAGATGCGGGAGGGCTACTACACGGACGAGTACTTCAACCGGACCCGGCAGGTGCTGCTCGAGGACGGCCGCCATCCGCGAGTCGTCATGCAGGTCTTCCAGAAGAAGCACGCGATCCTCGCCGGCATGGACGAGGCAATCGCGATCCTCAAGCTCTGCTCGGACGACTGGGAAGGCCTCGCGGTTCACGCCCTCTATGACGGGGATGAGATCGAGCCGTGGGAATCCGCCTTGACGATCGAGGGCGACTACACGGGCTTCACGCATCTCGAGACCGTCTATCTCGGCGTGCTCGCGCGGCGAACCATGATCGCGACGAACGTCAAGCGCGTGGTCGAGGCGGCCAACGGCAAGCCGATCATCTTCATGCCGGCCCGGTACGACCACCATCGAGTGCAGACCGGAGACGGCTATGCCGCCTACGTCGCCGGCGCGACGATCGGCGTTCCCATCGGAGTCACGACGGGCGCGAACGCCTCGTGGTGGGGCGGCAGGGCGATCGGGACGATCCCGCACGCCCTGATCTCCTCGTACGGCGGCAACACGGTGCTCGCCGCGTCGAAGTTCGCCGAGCACGTGGATCCGGACGTCAACATCGTCGCTCTGGTGGACTTCGAGAACGATTCGGTGAGAACTGCGCTCGAGGTCGCCCGAACGCTGGGCGACCGCCTCTGGGGAGTCAGGCTGGACACCTCCCGCTCGCTCGTCGATCGCGCTCTCTGGAACGAGATGGGCGACTTCGATCCCCGCGGCGTGAACGACCGCCTTGTTCGGAAGGTGCGGGAGGCGCTCGACCGCGACGGCTTCGAGCGCGTGAAGATCGTCGCCTCCGGCGGGATGAACGCCGAGCGGATCTCGGACTTCGAGCGAATGGGTGTCCCGATCGACTCGTACGGTGTCGGGTCTGCGCTGATCCGCGGCGAGAACGACTTCACGGGCGACGTCGTGCTCACCGACGGCCGGCCCTCCGCGAAAGTCGGCCGCCGCTACCGGCCGAATCCGCGGCTCGAGCTCGTCGAGTGAGGACCGTCCTCTGGGACGTCGACACCCAGGTCGACTTCATGCTCCCGCACGGGAAGCTGTACGTGCCCGGCGCGGAGGAGAAGATTCCGGCCATGGCCCGCCTCGTCCAGGCTGCACGTGATGCAGGGGTCGTCCACGTCGCATCGGCCGACGACCACGAGCTGACCGATCCCGAGATCTCGGACGACCCGGACTTCCGCAACACCTACCCCTCGCACTGCTTGCGCGGTACGAAGGGCGCGGGGAAGATCCCCGAGACCGAACAGGAGGACCCACTGCCGCTCTCGCTCTTGCCGATCCCGCCCGGGCTCATTCCCGCGTTGGTCGAGGACCGCCGAGAGCTCCTGCTGTTGAAGAAGAGCTACAGCGTCTTCACCAACCCGAATACCGACCCGCTGCTCGAGGCGCTCGATCCAGACCAGATCGCCGTCTTCGGCGTCGCCACGGACGTCTGCAACGACGCGGCGATCCGAGGCTTCCTCCAGCGGGGCCGGAAGGTTCTCTTCGTCGAGGACGCCGCCCGCGGGCTCGACGCCGACCGCACGGCCGCCGCTCTCGACGTCTGGCGGGCGGGCGGCGTCGAGTTCACGACGGCAGCCGAGGTCGTCGGCCGCCTGTGCTAGGCAGCGGCAGGGTTTATCTGCCGCGCTGATCTGCCGATAGGCGATCCATGCCGTTCGACGTGATGGGGGTACTACGCGCAGTCGGGGATATCGCCTTCGTCTGGCTCCCGATCGTCATGTTCGCGCTGATCATCTACCTGCTCTTCCGCAGCCTCGCGCTGATGCCCCGGGTGAAGACGACCCACGTCAAGCCGAGCTCACGCAGCTCCGTGACCTGGGAAGAGGTCGCCGGACTCGACGAAGCGAAGAAGGAGCTCCGCGAGGTCGTCGAGTTCCTCCGGAACCCGCAGCGCTTCGAACGGCTCGGCGCGCGCGTCCCGAAAGGCATCCTGCTCTACGGGCCGCCCGGAACCGGCAAGACGCTCCTCGCGAAGGCCGTCGCCCACGAGTCCGGCGCGAGCTTCTACTCCCAGAGCGCATCCGCCTTCGTCGAGATGTTCGCGGGCCTCGGCGCCGCCAGGATCCGCAAGCTCTTCGAGCAGGCTCGGTCGGACGCTCCGGCCATCATCTTCATCGACGAGCTCGACGCCGTCGGCATGAAGCGGATGGGCGGCGGTCTCAATAGAGAGCAAGACCAGACCTTGAACCAGCTGCTCGTCGAGCTCGACGGCTTCGGAGACAGCGAGGCCCAGGTGATCGTCATGGGCGCCTCCAACCGGCTTCAGGATCTCGATCCGGCCCTCCTTCGTCCGGGACGGTTCGACCGGCAGATCCTCGTCTCACCTCCCGACCTCGCCGGCCGCGAGGAGATTCTCGGGGTGCACACGAGGGGCAAGCCGCTCGCACCGGACGTCGATCTTCAGGTCGTCGCCCGCCAGACGGCCGGGCTGACCGGAGCGGATCTCGCGAACGTCGCGAACGAGGCGGCCATCTTCGCCGGCCGCGAGGATCGCAACGACATCACGATGGCGAACTTCGAGGGAGCGATGGAGCGCGTCGTCGCCGGCCTCCAGCAGCCGCGGATCGTCACGGAGAAGGAACGGCGGATCCTCGCCTACCACGAGGGCGGCCACGCCGTCATGGCGCATCTGATGGGCGACCCCGTGCAGAAGGCGACGATCGTCGCCCGCGGCGATGCTCTCGGCTACACGTTTCATCTGCCCGACGAGGACCGCTACCTCCACACGAAGGAGGAGCTGATCGACTGGATGAAGATCGGGCTCGCAGGCCGTGCCGCCGAACAGGTCGTCTTCGGCCGGGTGACGAACGGCGCTGCCAACGACCTCGAGAAGGTCACCTCACTGGCCAGGGCCATGGTCTTCGAGTACGGCATGTCGGATGGAGCCGCGTCCAGGACGATGCGTGCGGACAACTACGCGCTGTCGGAGGAAACCAAGAGACTCCGCGACAGCGAGCAGGCCCGTTTCACCGACGGCGCGTTCGTGGAGGCGGTTCGCCTCCTCGAGAAGCACCGCTCGCCGCTCGACCGGGTGGCGGGTGCGCTGCTCGAGAAGGAGACGCTGAACCGGGAGGATCTCGCGATGCTCCTCTCCGACACCGAACACGAATCGAAGCAAAGCGATTCCGTCGGCACGATCAGAGTCCTGCCCGAGGCTTCGGGAAAAGCCTGACGACGTTCCGCCGCGACTAAGGTGCCCGGCGTGGAGGCCCTTCGCATCCATCACCTCGGCCTGGCCGTCGAAGACCTCGACGAGGCGGTCGGGACCTACAACCGGCTGTTCAGCGCGCAGGTGGAGCACCGGGCCACTGTGGAAGAGCAGGGTGTCGAGGCAGCGTCTCTTCGGCTCGGTGAGAGCCGGATCGAGCTGCTCGCTTCCCTGGGTGAGGAGACGCCGGTCGGGAAGTTTCTCGCGAAGCGTGGGCCCGGGATGCACCACGTGGCCTACGCAGTGGACGACCTGCCGGCGGCGCTTCGCGAGCTCTCGAACCGAGGGGCCGAGCTGATCGATGAGGAGCCCCACCCCGGGCTCTTCGGCCTCCAGGTTGCCTTCCTCCATCCGGATGCCGCTCACGGCGTACTCTCGGAGCTCGTCGATGTCCAGTAGCGAGCACATCCGGATCGAGGTGGGGTTCGACGGGGGCCAGATCATGAGCGCGCTCGTGACGGCCGAGGCCGCCGACGAGCTCGAAACCGCCCTCAGGACGGGCAACGAGGGGGCGGTGGCACTGGATGCTGAAGACGGGCGCTACACGGTTCCCCTACGGCGGATCGTGTACCTCAAGCGCTTCGCGCGCGAGGGGCGGCTCGGCTTCGGCAACGTTTAGCGGCCCTCCGCCGGAGGGCATCCAACCCCAGGTGGCCGAGGATGTCGTCACCAGTGGGTCAGGAAAACGCGCAAGATCCGACGACGACGGCGTTCGCGGCCTGGTCGAGCGTGCGCAACGCGGCGACCGCGTAGCCCTCGAAGAGCTGTACCTCCTCCACTTCGACCGGATCTACAGCTACCTGCACATGAGCGTCGGCAGCCGCCATGACGCCGAAGACCTCACGACCCAGACCTTCGTGAAGATGCTCGAGTCGATCGGGCGCTTCCGCTGGCAGGCGGTCCCCTTCTCGGCCTGGCTCTTTCGTATCGCGCACAACCTGGCGATGGATCACTTCCGGGCCCGCCGCCGTTGGCAACCGGAGGAGGATCTCCCGGAAGCCGCGCAAGGTGAGGAGACCTCGGCCGAGGAGCAGGCCCTAGAATCCATCGGGCAGTCACGCCTGCTCGATCTGATTCAGGCGCTCTCGGCCGAGCAGCGGCAGGTGCTGACGCTGAAGTTCGTCTTTCGGTTCTCGAACGCCGAGGCGGCTGGGATTCTCGGGAAGACGGAGGGCGCCGTGAAGTCACTCCAGCATCGCGCACTCAGCTCGCTCCAGAAGCACGTCAGCCGCTAGATGGTTGATGCCACGATCTCGCGCGTCCGGATGCACGATCTGACGCGTCTGGGCCGCTCCCGGCCCCAGCCGGGCGCCTTGGCGGCGCCCGGCTACGACCGTCCGCTTCGACGTCGCCAGTCCGGCACCGATGCTGCCAGCATCGCCACCGGCCTGACGCCGCGCCCCAGAGCGGCCAGCTCGCGCCCCGGAACGAACGATCTCATGGCATCACCCATCTAGTACACGCCTCGATGGCGCTGGACGTCGGAATCGTCGGGCCCCCGGGCTCGGGCAAGACCACGCTGTTCACGGCGCTCACCGGTGTGCGTCCCGAGGGATATGGAACGCCGCATGTTGGAGTGGCGCACATCGCCGACGAGCGCCTTCCGGCGGTTGCGGCGGTCATAGGCTCGGCGAAGCAGACGCCTGCCACGATCCGGCTCATCGACGTTCCGGGGACGGCCGCCGCGCAGCTGGGCGGCGTCCGCCGGGCCGATGCCCTTCTCGCCGTCGTCCGCGATCCGGCCGACCTTCCCTCGCTCGGGCTGGAGCTGCTCGTCGCCGACCGGGACCACGTCGAGCGGCGGCTGGAGCGTGTTCGCAAGGAGGCGAAGTCCGGCGACCCGAGCCTTCGGGAGCAGGTGGGGGTGCTCGAGCGCCTCATCGCGCACATCGACGAGGAGAAGCGCCTGGAGGAGTTCCCCGGCGATCTGCCTGAGGAGCTCGAGCCGCTCACCGCCAAGCCGCTGATCCCGATCGTGAACGGTGCGGACGGGCTCGACCTCGCTCTCGAGGCCGAGCTTCGTGACCTGACGCCGGTGGAGGCTGCGGAGTACCGGAACGGCGGCTCCTCGGCGCTCGAGGATGTCGTCCGCGAACTGGCGGTGGTGCTCGATCTCGTCACGTTCTTCACGGCAGGCGACACCGAAACGCGCGCATGGTCGCTCCGAAACGGCAACACTGCGTTGGATGCTGCAGCCACGATCCACACCGACATCGCCCGGGGATTCATCCGCTGCGAGGTCATCCGGTGGAACGACCTCGTGGAGGCAGGCTCACATGCGGAAGCGGCTCGCCGCGGACTTCAGCGCCTCGAAGGAAAGGGCTACGTCGTTGCCGATGGCGACGTCCTTAACGTCAGGTTCAACGTCTAAGGGGTTGACTTCCCCCGCACGGACCCCGAAATGAGCACATCCCAACCGACATGAGTTGTCGATGACGAGCACCCAACCGACCCGTACGGAGAGCGATCCGACGCTCGGGCGGGCCGTCGAGGTCGCGAACAAGCTGCTCGCGAACGTCGACCGCGTCGTCCGCGGAAAGCAGTCGGAGATCCGGCTGGTCCTGGCCGCTCTTGCATGCCGCGGCCATGTCCTCCTCGAAGACGTTCCGGGGACGGCGAAGACGGTTCTCGCTCGCGCCCTCGCGATGAGCATCGAAGGCGCCACGCCCTCGCGGATCCAGTGCACGCCAGACCTCCAGCCGACGGACGTGACGGGGCTCTCCGTCTACAACCAGCGAGAGCGGGACTTCGAGTTCCGGCCCGGGCCGATCTTTGCGAACGTCGTCCTCGTCGACGAGATCAACCGGGCGATGCCGAAGACCCAGTCCTCTTTGCTCGAGGCGATGGCCGAGACGCAGGTGACGGTGGACGGCCACACGCGAGAGCTCCCCCAGCCGTTCCTCGTTCTCGCAACGCAGAATCCGATCGAGCTCGAAGGCACGTTCCCGCTGCCGGAGGCGCAGCTCGACCGGTTCTTCCTCAAGACCGCCCTGGGCTACCCGGATCAGGACGACGAGCTCCAGATTCTGCGCGACCAGCAGCGCGGTCATCCTCTCGGCGACCTCCAGCCGGTGGTCTCGCTCGAGGACATCGCCCTTCTTCACCAGGCCAGCGCCTCCGTCTATATCGACGAACTGCTCCAGCGCTGGGCCGTCGACCTGGTCCGAGCCACCCGCAGTCTCGACAGTGTGGCGATCGGCGCCTCGGTGCGCGGCAGCCTCGCACTCGAGCGTGCTGCGCGTGCGTGGGCGCTTCTCAACGAGCGCGACTACGTCGTTCCGGAGGACATCGAGACCCTGTTCCTTCCCGTCATCGGGCACCGCATCCTCTTCACCCCCACATTCCTGGTCGAGATCCGCAAGCACGGGCGGAAGGAGGCGGCGCAGAGGTTCGTGGAGCAGTGCTTCGAGCTGGCTGCTCGGCCCCAGGCCGCACTCACCGGCGAGGTCGTCGAGTTCACGAGTGAGCGCAGCGACTGACCTCGCGTTTCCGCTGCTCCCCCGGCGCCGGCTGATCGGCCTCGCGTTCGGCGCCGTGCACAGTGCGCGCCGTGGAACCGGCTCCGACGTTGCCAGCTCCCGTCCGTACCAGCCCGGCGACGACATCGGCGCCATCGACTGGGGCGCCTCGGCGCGCCTTTCATCCGCCCGCGGGTCGGATGAGTTCGTCATTCGCGAGCGGTACGCGGAGGAGGCGCCGAGGGTCGTGATCATCGCCGACCGCCGCCCGGCGATGAGCCTCTACCCGGCGGGTTATCCGTGGTTGTCCAAGCCGGATGCAATGGTCAGCGCCGGGATGATCATCGCCGACAGCGCGGCGAAGGCACGCGGGCTGATCGGCTACCTCGACTACGCAAGCGCGGCGACGGCGAGCGAGGACGCCGATGCCGAGGTCCCGTTCTGGCGCCCGCCCCACGCGAAAGCCGATTTCTGGCGGGTGAGGGAGTCGCATCTCCTGTATCCGCTCTACGGCGCGCCGGACGACAGTATCGAGCTCGCGTTCGAGCATCTTGCTCCGCTGCGCCGTTCTCTCCCTGCCGGAACGTTCGTGTTCATCCTGTCCGACTTCCTCTCGCCGCCGAGCGAGGAGGCATGGGCGGGCATCGTCGAGCACCCCTGGGAGCTCGTGCCCGTCGTGATCCAGGATCCCGTTTGGGAGCAGAGCTTTCCGGACGTCTCGTCGGTCGTCGTGCCGCTTGCAGATCCGCGAACCGGCAAGCTCCGGCTCGTTCGTCTCACTCAGAAGGAAGCCCAGGAGCGGCGAGCGGCGAATGAACGGCGACTGAAGGAGACGCTCGCGTTCTTCGAGGGCTTCGGCCTCGATCCCGTGCTCGTCTCCACGAGCGACCAGGAGGCGATCTATACGAGCTTTCTCCAGTGGGTGGCGTTGCGCCAGCAGGGAGTGCGCGACTCGTGGTGAGCGTCCGCAGATTCTCTGTGGCCGTGGCTGCCGGCGTGGCTGCCGCCCTGGTACTCGCCGTTGCCGCGGCCGCCATCAATCCGGTGCCCGGCGGGCCCCGCCTCGACCGGCAGCCGATCATCGGCATCACGAGCCTGGAGCCCTCGCAGCACCTGTTCGGGGACCCGGTGCGCGCTCGGATCCAGCTGGTCGTCGACGGCGAGCGTGCCGATCCAGAGACGCTGAAGATGAAGGTGAGCTTCGGGGCATACCGTCAACTGAGTCCGATGCGCCTGACTCGGAGTCGGAGTGGCCAAAAAACGCTGCTGGTCTACGAGTACCGGATCGCGTGTCTGACCGCGCGTTGCCTCCCTGAGGGAATCCGCAACATCGAACTCCCATCCGTCGAGATCACCTACGTGCAGCTCGGGGTGGCTCCCAGGCCTCTGACCATCAGCCTCCCGTGGCAGCCGCTCCGGGTCGCCGGACGCCTCGATCCCGAGCATCTCGCCACCGCACTGCCGCGCGCGGAGATCCGCAATCTGCCCGCTGCGACCTACCGCTTGCCACCAAGAACGGTGGTCATCGCCGCGGGGATCCTTGCCGCCGTCTTTGCGCTCGGGGCAGCTTTGCTGATCCTTCGCTGGCTTCCGCTCGGACGCCTGACCGCTCTGCTCCATCTCAAACGCGCCGATCGCCGCTCCCCCCTAGAGAAGGCCCTTGCACATGCGCAGGCGTCAGCCGAGGCAAGCAGGCCAGAGGAGGGCCGTCGCGCGCTCGAACGGGTCGCGGTCGAGCTTCGTCGGGCCAAGGACTCCGACCTCGCTCTGGCCGCCAGTCAGCTCGCCTGGTCGGTGGACAAACCTGTCCCGGCGGGTGTCGGCGCCCTGTCTGACGACGTGCGCCGTCGGATCTCGGAGAACGGGCACTGATGCTTCGCCGTCAAGGGATCCCGCTCTCGGACGTGCATAGCCTGGCCGGGTCCGTGAGACGGACGGCCATCGTGCGCTGGGTTCTCGCCGGCGCCCTCGTTGCGACACTGCTCGCCGCTGCCTCGCTCGGGCGAATGCCGGGGAGCTCGACGGTTTCGCTGGCCCGGGGTGGCCAGAGCGGCATGATCGTGCTCGACCTCTCGGCGAGCATCGGCGATCCCAATCAGCGGCTGCGGGATCCGTTCGAGTACCTGGCCGCAACCGGCCAGGAGTTCGGCCTCGTCCTCTTCTCGAATGTCGCGTACGAGGCGATCCCTCCCGGCACCGCTTCGAGCGAGCTGCGCCAGTACCTACGTGCGCTGACGCCGTTTCCCGACATCTGCATCGTCGGTGTGGCTCCCTGTCCTTCCGGAGCTCATCGGGTTCAGCCGGGCTCCGCTGAGTTCGAGGAGGTCCGACGGCGGTCTGCCTCGCCCTGGGCAGACAGCTTTCGGGCGGGGACGAGGATCTCCACGGGGCTCCAGCTCGCACGACAGGTGCTCGACCGTCATGGGCAGGCCGATCGCGGCGTCCTGCTGATCAGCGACCTCGACGATGCGCTGCAAGATCTGCCCGACCTCCTGAAGGAGCTGACCACCTACAAGCGCCGCGAGATCCCGCTGCACCTGGTGGCGCTGTCGCCGTATCAGGACGACCGCGCATTCTTCGAGCGCGCGGTCGGCAAAGAGGCGTTCGTCGACCAGGCCGACCTCGCCCCGTCGCGGCTCGCCGAGCAACGTCATCGTGCGCGCGCGGGCCTTCCGGAGGGACTCGCGGGACTCACGCTGCTTCTCCTGATGTTGATAGCGGCGAACGAACACTTCTGTGGTCGCCTCGCTTGGCGATCTCGCCGTCCCGAGGATGGTGACGCATGAGGCGAGCGCTTCGGATCGTCGTTCGAGTCCTTCCGGTGGTCATCCTTCTCGGGCTGGCCGCGCTCGCGGCGCTTGTCGCCCGCGACGTGCGCGCCGTCGAGCGCTCGTTGGCCAAGGACGACATGGCATTCGTCCGGTTCACCGGACAGCGATTCGGCGAGCACGAGTGGTCGACGGACCCGATGCTTCCGTTTGCGGAGCGTGCCTTCGGTGTCGAGGACGATCTGCTCTTCCGGCGCGCACTGGAAGCCTTTCAGAGGGATGCTCGTCGACAGCCCAACCCGTACGACTATCTCCGTCCGACGCTCGTCGACGACGCGCGCGCCGTGCTCGCGGACGCCGAGAGCGCAGATCTTCCGGCTGCCCTGCGCTCGCGCGCTGCGAACCTGGACGGGGCTCTCACCCACCATCAGGTCCTCCAAGACCCCGATAAGGCCCGCGCTCTGGTCAGGGAGAGCATGGAGGACTTTCGGCGTGCGATTGCGATCGATCCAATGAACGAGGAAGCCAAGCACAACCTCGAGTTGCTCCTCCGTTTGCCGACGCCCCCCTCCCGCCTCTTCGTCCGCGAGGAGAACCCACTGGAGCGGCTGCTGGGGCGAGGCGCCCCGGGAGCTGAGTCCCGGCGAGGCCAGGGCTACTGAGCGTCTTCTTCCTCAGTCCTCTCGCCGGAGCGGTCACGATCGCGGCCGCCGTGCCGCTTGCGGCCTACATACGTGGTGAGCAGCGTGCGGCCCGGGTGAGGAGCATCCTCCGCCTCGCAGCGCCGGCGGGGTCCCAGCGGACCTTAGGCGCCGTGATCGTGGCGCTCGCGGCTCTCGGGGGAATCGGAGCCGCCCAGCCCGTGATCGAGCGAACTCGTACGCAGGCCGTACGCGCCGACGCCCAGACCTTCCTGGTGGTCGACACCTCCCGGTCGATGCTCGCCAGCTCCCGGCCTGGTACGCCGACACGGTTCGACCGCGCGCGCGCTGCCGCGATCCGGTTCAGGGACGCCCTTCCAGAGGTCTCGGTGGGACTCGCATCTCTCACCGACCGTGTTCTACCGCTGGTCTTCCCGACCACGAGTCGAGACACGATCGAGTCGGCGCTCCGCCTCTCCCTCGGAGTGGATCGGCCGCCCTCATCGGAGGGCGGCGGTGTTCTCGCCACGAACTTCGGTGCCCTCGGGGCGGTAGCGAGCCGAAATTTCTTCTCCGGTCCCGCGCGCAGGCTGGTGATCGTGTTCACCGACGCCGAGACGATCAACTATGACGAGGGGCGGCTATCAAACGCCTTCACCGACGGTCGCGCAGAGCTCCTGGTCGTCCGCGTCTGGCGGGAAGGGGAGCGCGTGTTCGGCCCAGGGGGCGCACCGGAGCCGTACCGGCCGGATCCGAGCAGCGCTGCATCGGCCCAGCAGCTCGCCGAGCTCGTCGAGGGCAGGGCATTCGACGAGGACGAAGTCGACCAGGCGCTCGGCGCGGCCCGCGAGATGATCGGTGAGGGAGGCACGGTCATTCAGGTTGAGAAGGCGACCATTGAGCCGCTCGGGCCCTACGTCTTCCTCGCCGGCCTGATTCCACTCGGTTTTCTGCTCTCGCGCAGGAACTTCGCGTAGTCGCTCAACTGGCCGAGATGAGGACGACGCCCGCGAGCGCCGCGACGACGCCGAGCTGTTGCAGCCGGTCGACCCTCTCCGAGAGCAGGACGGCGGCGAGGGCGATGGTCGTGACCGGATAGAGAGTCGAGAGCACGGAGACGATGCTGACGTCTCCTTGATTCGACGCGGCGGCGAAGAGGACGTTCGCGGCGGTGTCCGCGACGCCGATCAGGGCGATCGTCCAGAGACTTCCGCGGGCGGCGGCGAGTGCGGGGCGGAGTACGAGCCACGCCGCGAAGGCCATGGCCCCGACAGAGGCGCGAAAGACGAGCGCCGCCCAGAGGAAGTCCTGCTCGCTCGCCTCGTGCATCGGGATGTAGTAGCCGCCGAAGCCGATCATGGCGGGGATTGCCCACGGGACGCCGGCGGCGACTCGAGCGGCACCGCCTTCCCGGCGCTCGAAAGAGGCGAGCGCGATGCCGACGAGGGCGAAGACGAAGCCCGTGATTTGCGTGCGTGAGACGTCATCGCCGGTTGCGATCCCGAAGGTCACCGGAACGACCACCGCCACAGCGACTATCGGGGCGACCACGCTGATCGAGCCCACCGCCATTCCGCGGTAGAACGACGCCAGGCCGACAGTTCCGAACAGCGCCGCCAGGACCGCCCAGAGGACGGACGAGCCCGGCGGCGAGTTTCCCGCTATCGCGACAACGAGGCCGATTCCCGCAATGCCGGAGACCTGGGCGAGAAGGAGGACGACGAGGAGCGGGACCGTCCGGCTCTTGAGGCCGCCCAGGAAGTCGGCGAGACCCCAGGCGATGCTCGCCCCGAGCGCGCACGCGGCTGCCAGCACTGTCTAGCCCGGAACGGGGCGGGTCGCGGCGACCGCGTCGAGTTGATTGGCGTGGTAGAGGACGGCGGCCTCCGCAGTGCGCGCAGACCGTGCCTCGTGATGAACGGCGACGGCGTGCACGACCTCGGCGAGCGCTGGAGGCTCGAGCCCCTCGGCCTTCGACTCGATCAGGCGAATCCCAAGCTGCACATGGCCGAGCAGTCGGCCCTCCTCGGAGGGTCGGAAGGTCGGTGGCCGGCCGAGCTCCAGTGTTCTCCCGGCGTCGTGCAGGAGCGCAGCGGCAACGAGCAAGTCGCTTCGCAGCCGGGGGTG
>Ga0136620_10000247_pt1 | contig 24210 bp, 26 predicted proteins | sample AntDrymUQ4162106_2_FD_104806 | JGI IMG/M metagenome (GOLD analysis project Ga0136620, IMG submission 104806) | Polar desert sand microbial communities from Dry Valleys, Antarctica - metaG UQ416 (21.06) | ecosystem: Environmental > Terrestrial > Soil > Desert | place: Antarctica: Dry Valley... | reverse complement strand
ACGCTGGCGCGCGGCGTGCACTCGGCGTCTCGGCGGCGTGGCTGCGCGCCGCGGTCGCCGACGCTGTGCCGGCGCTGTTCTCCCTCGTTGGCGTTGCGTTCGTGGTGTACGTGGCCACCTGGACCGGCTGGTTGGTGCACCACGACCTGATGCAGGACACGTACGCCAAGTCCTACTCGTGGGGCGGCTACGTCGAGGAGGAGCCGGGCTCCGCGATCGGCGAGATCGGCCAGGCGTTGCGCGACCTGTGGAACTACCACCACCAGGTCTGGACGTTCCACACCGTGGATGTCGTACGCACCACCAGCGACGACCCGCACCCGTACGAGTCGGACCCGCGAGGTTGGCTGCTGGTCAACCGCCCAGTGGGCATGGACCTGCAAGGCGACGTGCCGCCCGGGCAGCTGGGGTGCACCGCGCCGGAGGGGTCGACGTGCCTGCGGCAGGTGCTGGCACTCGGCAACCCGGTGCTGTGGTGGGTCGGCGCGGCCGCGCTGCTCGTCGCGCTGTGGCGGTGGGTCGCCCGGCGGGACTGGCGGTTCGGCGTGCCGCTCGTCGGCGTCGCCGCGACCTGGCTGCCGTGGTTCCGCTACGACGACCGGTCGATCTTCTCGTTCTACGCCGTTGTCACCATCCCGTTCACCTGCGCCGCGCTGGCGCTCGTGCTTGGCCTGCTGCTCGGCCGCGCCGACGCGAACCGGCGGCGCCGCGCGGGCGGTGCCGCGGTCGTCGGGGTCGTCGTCGTCGCGGTCGCGCTCAGCGCGCTGTTCTTCTGGCCGATCTGGACCGACCAGCTGATCCCGCACAGTGAGTGGGAGCAGCGCATGTGGCTGGACCGCTGGATCTAGTCGAGGTCCCGGTTGGCCCGCTCGAGCCGGGCCGCGACCTCCTCGGCGGTCGCGACGGCCGCGGCGCGGTCCTCCTCCGCCGTCTCGTACCGTTCCGCCAGCTCCTCGATCTCTGCCTCCACCTGCTCCAGCTGGTCGCGCAGACCCGCCGCACGGTCCTGCAGCGCGGTGTGCTGCTGCTCGAGGTCGCTCAGCTCCTGCTCGGCCTTCGTCACGCCCGTTGTGGCGTCGCGGTGCTCGCGCTGCACCTCGACGAGCGTCTGCCTGGCCGCCGACCGGTGTCGTTCCCGTACGGCGCCCACCTCGTCGGTCTCAGCTTGCTTGTCAGCCGCTGGAGTCGACGCCGCGACCTCGCCCATACCGACGTACGAGAGCGGCGCAGCCAGCCGGCCGGCGAGCAGCGCCACGCCGGCGCTCTCGTCCGCGACCGCGGCGCGCAGGCTGTCCTCGACCTGGGTTGCCGTCGCGCCGCTCAGCGGCCGGCCCAGCTCGGCCGCCAGCTGAGCCGCCTCCCGCACGAACGCACGTACGAGCTGCTGCCGTCGCCGGCTCAGCGCGCGCAGCTGGTCGCCGTCGAGGTTCTGCTGCACCGCGCGCAGGTCCGCACCGAGACTCACCAGCTGCTCCACCGCCTCCGGACGCTGGCGGGCGAGCTGGTTGAGCAGCCAGGCGGCAACCGTCGGCTTGGGCAGCGCCGCCACCCGGCCGGCAAGCACACGATCACCGCCCGCGCGGATGCGCTTGGCGCGCGCGACGCGCTCGGCGACGAACTCCTCCAGCGGGAGCGCATACAGCTCGTCGACCGTCTGGTCGAGGTCGTTGCTCACTGCTCCGCGGCGGCCTGGTCCATCCAGAAGACCTCCCAGTGGTGACCGTCCAGGTCCTGGAAGCTCCGGCTGTACATGCCGCCCTGGTCCATCGACTCCTCGGACGGGCGCCCACCGGCCGCGGCGGCCATGTTGACCAGCGCGTCGACGTCCTGCCTGCTGTCGGCCGACAGCGCCAGGATGGCCTCGGTGTGCGTGCTGGAGTCGCAGATCTCCTTCTTGGTGAACGTCCGGAAGAACCGCTCGACCAGCAGCATCACGCAGATGTGCTCGTTGACCACGATGCAGGCCGCGTTGTCGTCGGAGAACTCGGGATTCTTCGAATAGCCCAGGCCGAGGTAGAAGTCGGTGGCCTGCTGCAGGTCCTTGACCGGCAGGTTGACGAAGATCTGCGTGCTCATCGATCCCTCCACGCTGCGGCGGCTGGTGTTCCGACCGTAGCCCCGCCAATAGGGTCGCGCCGTGACCGGCCCGTTCGACGACCTGCTCGCGGCCAACGCCCGCTATGCCGACGACTTCTCGCTGGCCGGCTTCGACGGCCTCGCCCACGCGGGCGTCGCAATCGTGACCTGCATGGACTCGCGGATCGACCCGCTCGGGCTGCTCGGCCTGCAGCCGGGTGGCGCCAAGATCCTGCGCAACGCCGGCGGCCGGGTCACCGGCCAGGCTCTCAGCGCGCTCGTCCTTGCGGTCCACCTGCTCGGCGTCGACAGGGTGCTGGTGATCCCGCACACCCGGTGCGCGATGGCCACCGCCTCCGAATCCGAGCTGCGGGACCAGGTCGGCGCGGCGAGCGGGCTGGATGCCTCTGGCGAGACGTTCGGAGCGGTCGCGGATCAGGAGGCAGCGCTTCGCGCCGACGTCGCCCGCGTACGAGCGCACCCGTTGGTGCCGGACTCGGTGGCGGTCGGAGGCTTCCGCTACGACGTCGACACCGGCCGCTTGGAGCACCTGGTCTGATCCCTGCCGGCATCCGCGCAGATGACATCGACCAGCGTGGTGACACCACGGCGCCGATCCGCACTGCGTTACGTGGCCGAGCTCGAGAGCGTGGACCTCGGACTTCCTCTGAACTGGGTGGTCCAGGACCAGTCTTCCTACTCCCCGGAGCAGTACCCGGTCTGGAGTTCTATGGCGTCCCCACTCGAGCTCCCACCTGCACAGCTCCGTTCCAGGCTAACGTGGCAATCCTGCTGTTCGCGCTGTGGGGCTTCGCCTACGCCGTTCTTCGGCGGTCACGACGGACTGAAGGGTGGAGCTGAGGGGATTCGAACCCCTGACCCCCTCGATGCGAACGAGGTGCGCTACCGGACTGCGCCACAGCCCCAGGACCGAGCGACGATAGCAGCCTGTCAGTCGCCGACCGCTCGCGCCGGCGCCGGCTCAGCCGGCTCACCAACCGGCTCGAGAACCGGCGATGATGCATCGGGGTCGCTCGGGCTACCCGAATGCATCATCGCTTGCGCCGGGGAGGCGCGGCGGGGGGCGGCGGGTTTGGAGACGTACGTCGGCAACGTGACCGGCACCGGGTCCCAGAGTGCCTCGCCGCCCTCGGTGGGCACCGTCGCCGCCACCACCTGCTGCTGCGGGGGCCGCACCTGCTCGGCGACCGCATCGAGTACGACCGTCGGGTGCTCATCCGGCGGATCACCCATCGGCGCCACCCCGCCAGCAACCAGCGCGCTCTCCCACGTACGGGTGCGGGTGCGCGCGACCTGGACCCGGGCGACGACGAGAAAGGCGACGACCAGCCCAGCCGGGATCGACATCGCCCACCATGGCGCCAGCCCGAGGAAGCAGACCGCCGCGGTGGCCGCGGCGCCGAGCAGAAGAAGGACGAGCACCCGGCGGCGCCGACGTGCGGCCAGCCGCGCGGCCCGATGCTGAGCTTGCGGGGCCACCCACACAACCGGCGCATGCAACGGCGGGTCGACCGCGTCAGCCCGGCCGAGGCCACGCATCGCGTCCGAGAACCGCTCCACCGACCGGGCCCTAGAGGCGTCGTCGTAGCGTCGCAGCGCGAGCGGCACCAAGTAACAGAGCCACAGCACCACGATGCCGCCGTAGATCACCCCGGTGAGACTCACGGACCCGACCGTACGACCGCGGCGACCGCTGCTTAGGCAGCGTGGCCGGTGTGTCGTCAGATCACTTGTGTGACTGGTGGGACAAAACAGCGAGCCGCGCGACCATCCCGTCAGGGACCTCCTCGCGAGTGATCGCGAACAGCAGGTGGTCCCGCCAGGCGCCGTCGATGTGCAGGTATCGCGGCGCCTCGCCCTCGCGCCGCAGCCCCAGCTTGTCCACCACCCGCAGGCTGGCAACGTTCTCCGGCCGCACCGCGACCTCGACCCGGTGCAGCCCCACCGTGGTGAAGCAGTGGTCGATCGCCATCGCCACCGCCAGCGGCGTGATCCCGCGCCCCGCCATCTGCTCGTCGACCCAGTAGCCGATGCTCGCCGATCGCGACGAGCCCCAGCTGATCGACGACACGGTCACCTGGCCAACCAGCCGGTCGTCCCAGGTGATCGCGAACGGCAGCGTCCGCCCCGCCTTGGCCTGCCGGTTCAGCTCGCGAGTCATCTGCCGGAAGGACTGCGGGATGCGCTCCGCGCCGGGCGGCAGCGTCGCCTCCCACGGACCGAGCCAGCCACGGTTGCGGCTGCGGACCTCGCGCCACGTCCCGGCGTCCCGCCACGCGAACGGCCGGATCCCCACCCGACCCGACCGCAGCGAGGCCGGCCAGCCCGGCGGGCTCACGCGCCACCGCCCGCATGGTCGCCTCCGCGTACCTGGTCGACGGCGTGCCGGAGTACGTGCTCCAGCACAGACAGCCCATCGCGTACGCCGCCGGTCGAGCCCGGCAGGTTGACCAGCACCGTACGGCCGGCAACCCCTGCCACTGCTCGGGAGAGCGCCGCGGTCGGGACACCGTTGTCGGTCCCGTACGCACGGATCGCCTCGGCCAGTCCGGGTAGTTCCCGGTCGAGCAGCGGCGCGGTCTGCTCCGGCGTCTGGTCGGTCGGGCTGATCCCGGTGCCGCCGGTCGTCACGACCGCGTCGACGCCATCGGCAACCGCCGCGCGCAACGCCTCTCCGACCTGCTCGCCGTCGGGGACGACGACCGGGTCAGCGACCTCGAAGCCCCACTCCCGCAGCCGCGCCACGATCAATGGTCCCCCGTCGTCCGGGTAGACCCCGGCCGCAGCCCGGTTGGATGCCGTCACCACCACCGCCCGCAGGCTCGGCTCAGTCACGGCTCCGCCTCGCGTCGCCACGGGCCGCGCCGGCCGCCGTCCTTCGACTCGAGCCGGACGTGCTCGATGACGGCCCCTCGGTCGACCGCCTTGACCATATCGATGAGCGTGAGCGCGGCGACCGACACCGCGGTGAGCGCCTCCATCTCCACACCGGTGCGGTCGGCCGTGCCGACCAGAGCCGTGATCGCCACAGCGTCGTCGTCGACCCGCAGATCGACCTCCACCCGGCTGACAGCGATTGGGTGGCACAACGGCACCAGATCGGCGGTGCGCTTGGCCGCCTGGATGCCGGCAACTCGCGCCACCCCGAGCGCGTCACCCTTGGGCACCCCGTCGCCGCGCAACAGGGACACCACCTCTGGCGACAAGCGCACCCGCCCGCTCGCGGTGGCTGTGCGCGCGGTCACGTCCTTGCCGGAGACGTCGACCATGCGCGCCGCGCCGGTCTGGTCCAGGTGGGTGAGCCGCGCCTCTCGCTCCGGATCGGTCATCTAGAAGTCCCGGTCGAGCACCAGGACCGAGACCGTCTCGCCGTCGGCGACCTCGGTGACGTCCTCGGGGACGACGACCAGCGCATTCGCCTGGGCCAGCCCGCCGAGCAGGTGCGAGCCGGCTCCGCCGACCGGCTCGACGCTCGCCCCGTTCCAGCCCACCTCGAAGCGCGCCCGCATGAACTGCCGTCGACCAGGGATGGACTGCAGCGGGCCGCGCAAGCCCGCCTGCACGACCGGACGCCGGTAGGGAAGCTTGCCCATCATCCGGCGCAGTGCAGGCACGACGAACACCTCGAACGACACGTACGCCGACACCGGGTTGCCGGGCAGCGTGATGATCGGCGTCTCCTCCTCACCGACCCGCCCCACGCCCTGCGGCTTGCCCGGCTGCATCGCGACGTCGCAGAACCGGACCGTCCCGAGCTTGGACAACACGTCCTTGACCACGTCGTACGCGCCACGGGAAACCCCGCCGGTCGTGACCACCAGGTCGGCGCGCACGAGCTGGTCGGACAGCGCGTCGCTGAACGTGCTCGGGTCGTCGCCGGCGACACCGACGCGGTAAGGAATCGCCCCGGCGGCACGCACGGCGGCGGCGAGCAGGTAGCTGTTGGAGTCGTAGACGGAGTCGAAACCCAAGGGTTCGCCGGGCTGGCGCAGCTCGGTGCCGGTCGAGAGCACCACCACCCGGGGCCGCGGCCGGGAGCGCACCCGGGACAACCCGACGCCGGCGAGCAGCCCGACCTCGCGCGGTCCGAGCACGGTCCCGGCGGGCAGCAGGTCGTCCCCCGCCCGCACGTCCTCCCCGACGTGCCGGACGTGCTGCCCGTCGTCCGGGGCGCGGTAGACCTGCACCGCCGCGGTCCCGCTGTCGGTCCACTCCACCGGCACCACCGAGTCGGCACCAGTGGGCATCGGCGCACCAGTCATGATCCGCAGCGAGGTGCCCGGCGGCATCCCGTACGGGCGGGACTGTCCAGCTGCGGACTCACCGACCACCGGCAGGTGGATGGGGCGGGCGTCGCTGGCGCCGGCGACGTCCTCGTGCCGGACCGCGTACCCGTCCATGGAGGCGTTGGTGAACCGCGGCAGGTCGATCGGCGACGTCACCGGGTCGACCAGCGGCAACCCGACGGCTTCCAGCAGCGCCTGCTCGTACGGCGTCAGTGGCCCGACGACCTCGAGCACATCGGTCAGGTGGTCCTCCACCGAGCGCGGCGGCTCGTGCGGGTCCGGGTTGAACGGGGACGGGTCGGACACCACGTCATCACCCTATTCCGGTGCCGAGGCGAGTTCGGTTGGGAACCGCTCCGTGGCTGTCCGCGTCGTCGCCGACGACGGCGTCACCGGTGACCACGACGTCGCGGCCGAAGGTCCAGTCGCCGTGCACGGTGAGGCTGTGTGCGCCGACCAGCGACGGCGGCCCAGCGGGGAACCGCGCATCGCAGTCCCGCAGCAGCGCGTAGTGCGCCTTGTCGAGGTCGACCACCGCAACCCGGTCTCCGCGCCGCCGCAGCTGACCGTCGTCGTCGAGGTCGTACGCATCGGACCGCATCACCAGCAGGTCGTTGGTCGTCTTCACCGGCAGGAACCGGCTGCGGTCGACCTCTATCGCGATCGCTCCGTCGAACACCTCCACAGCGGCGCCCATGGCGGACTCGATCTGGACCACCGGGGTGGAGGACGGGTCCGACGGGTCGACGGTCTTCTCGTTGCGGATGAGCGGCAGCCCCAGCACGCCGTCTCGGTCGGCGAGGGTGTCCGCCAGCGCCCGCAGGTCGAACCACAGGTTGTTGGTGTGGAAGTACGGGTGCCGGTCGATGTCGGCGGCGACCTCCGCGTCGGCGGGCTGGGTCTGCGCGGTCTCGCGGAGCACCAGCCGACCGTCGGCGCGTCGGCGCACCAGGTGTCCGCCCTTGCGGTCCGCGGGGGTGCGGCGACAGACCTCGGCCGCGTACGGTGCGCCGCTGGCGGCGAACCAGCCGGCGACAGCGGGGCTGGGCGAGGCGCCGAGGTTGTCGGAGTTGGCCACGCTGGCGTAGCGGTAGCCCGCGTCGAGCAGCTGCCGCAGCACGCTCGACGCCTCGAGCGCGGTGTAGAGGTCGCCGTGGCCGGGCGGGCACCACTCGAGGTCGGGGTCCGCCGCCCACTCGACCGGGGTCAGGTCGTCCGCGCGCAGCTTGGGCTCGCGGTTCTGCAGGAAGTCGGCGGGCAGCCCCTCGACCGCAAGCTCAGGGTGCCGACCCAGAGCGGCGAGGGTGTCGTCGCGGGTGCGGAAGCTGTTCATCAGCAGCAGCGGCAGCCGCGCGCCATAAGCCCGCCGGGTGGCGAGCACCTGACGGACGACGACGTCGAGGAAGGTGGCATCGCCGCGGACCGGGAGCAGCGACTTGGCCCGGTCCATGCCCATCGAGGTGCCGAGGCCGCCGTTGAGCTTGACGACCGCCGTCGCGGCCAGCGCCTGCGTTGCCGCAGTCTCGTCGACGTCGACCTCGCCCAGCAGGGGCAGGTCGGTGACCGGCTCGATGTCGTCCTCGGCGATCATCCCGGTCGCGCCGGACTCGAGGTCGCGGTAGTGGCGGGCGAACACGTCGATGGCCCGCGGATGGACACCGGCCTCGCTCATCTTCTGCCGCGCCTGCTGGAGGCCGTCCTCGCTCATGGTCGTAGTTTCACAGGCATGTCCGGCGACCTGACCAAGCAGGCGCTGCGGGCGGAGGTGGCCGCTCGCAGGAGGGCGCGACCGCAGCCGGGGCGGGACGCGGCCGCTGCCGCCCTCGTCGAGCGGGTGCTCGCGCTCCCCGAGCTGACGGCGGCCAGCACTATCACCGCGTACGAGTCCCTCCCCGCCGAGCCGGGCACCGGACCCCTGCTGGCGGCACTGCGCGCGCGGGGTGTCCGGGTGCTGCTGCCGGTGCTGCGCGACGACAACGACCTCGACTGGGTCGCAGGCGGCGAGGCGCTCGGGGTCGATGCGGTCCGCACTGCCCACGTGCTCGTCTGCCCGGCGGTCGCGGTCACGCTGGACGGACGGCGGCTCGGCCGAGGCGGTGGCTCGTACGACCGGGTGCTCGCCCGGGTGGATCGCTCGGCGCTGACCGTGGCGCTGCTGCACGACGACGAGGTGCTCGACGACCTGCCGACAGATCCGCATGACCGGGCGGTCGACGTCGTCGTCACCCCGACCCGCACGTTGCGGTGAGGCACACTGGGTGGCCGTGCCCACCTATCAGTACGTCTGCACCGAGTGCGGCAGGGCGCTCGAGGCGCAGCAGGCGTTCATTGACGCCTCGCTGACCGAGTGCCCGACCTGTGCGGGCCGGCTGCGCAAGGTGTTCTCCCCGGTGGGAGTGGTCTTCAAGGGATCGGGCTTCTACCGGACGGACAGCCGCGGGTTGGCCCCGGCGGGCGACAAGGGGGACACCAAGCCCGACCAAACGAAGGACAGCAAGTACGACGGCAAGGGCGAGTCGAAGGACGGTGCGAAGTCCGAGAAGAAGGCCGAGCCGAAGCCGGACTCCAAGGCCGGTTCCTCGACCTGAGCTGGTTGTGTACGACGCCGGCCACGAACCGCGCCACCCTCCTAGCGTCGAGATGTGCAGTCCAAGAGCGCCGCGCTGCGACGGCGGGTGCGCCGCGCCGTCATGCGGCACCGGCCGCTGCTGGTGGCGGCACTGCTGGCTGCCGCGCTGGTCGCGGCAGTAGCCGCCGCCCGACCTCCCGCCGGGCCGGCGGAGCCGGTGGCGGTCGCGGAGCGCGACCTCGCGTCCGGGCAGGTCCTGACCGCTGACGACGTCACCGCCGTCGAGATGGACCCCGAGCTGATCCCGGCCGGCGCGTACTCCCCAGCTGACGCGCCATTGGGGCGCGTGGTCGCGGGGCCGGTGCGTCGTGGCGAGCCGATCACCGACGTCACCGTGGTCGGGCCCGGCCTCGCCGCCGGCCTGCCAGCAAGCCACGTGCTGACCACCGTCTCCGTACGGACGGCGGCAGACACCCTGGTCCGGTCGGGCGACGTGGTCCGGGTGGTCGCGACCGATCCCCGCGAGGCGACGTCCGAGGTCGTGTCGCACGCAGCCACCGTGGTGGTGGTCCCCGAAACGGACCCGTCGATGCGTGCGGAGGTCGGGGTCACGACGGTCGTGCTCGGCGTGCCCGAGGACGAGGCGCTCGTCCTCACCGCCGCCTCCACCGCCCAGGTGCTCGACCTGTTGGTCCCGGCGCCGGGGTCCGACTAGCGTGCGGGGATGCTGAAAGGATTCAAGGACTTCGTCCTCCGCGGCAACGTCGTCGACCTCGCGGTCGCGGTCGCCATCGGTTTGGCCTTCGTCACCCTGATCGGCGCCTTCAACAGCAACATCATCGAGCCGATCGTCGCGGCGTTCGGGCCGGGAGACTCCCAGGGCCTGGGCTTCCAGATCCGCGACCTCAACCCGAACACGTTCGTCGACATCGGCTCGCTGATCACCGCGATCATCACGTTCGTGATCACCGCGGCAGTCATCTACTTCCTGGTGGTGGCGCCGATGAAGCAGGTGCGGGAGCGTCTGATGCACGAGCCCGCCCCCGCCGCGGTCGCGCCGGACGTCGCACTCCTCACCGAGATCCGCGACCTGCTCCGGGAGCAGCAGGCTGGTGGCCGGTCGGACCCGCCAACCACGCAGTTGAGCTAGGCAACCTCGGCCAGCACGCCCTCGACCCAGCCTGTGGACAGCTCGCAGTACTGCGGCTTCCAGCCGGTGGCACCGACAAAGGCGGCAGAGCTGACCCGCTGCGAGCGGGTGAGGAGCTCGAGGCGCTCTCCGCCGAGCCGGACCAGGGTCCGGGACATGAACGAGGACCGGTTCCGGCCGACGGCGCCGGCGAGGGTCTGCGCGAGCTCGCGCCTGCGCACCGGCTCCGCGCCGACGTTGTAGATGCCAGACGGCGCGTCCAGAGCGGCGAGGACCGCGCTACCCACGTCGTCGGCGTGGACCACGTGCGCCCACGCCTCGGGTGGGCCGACGCCGATCGGCTGGCCAGAGCGAGCCCGAGCCAGCCGCCAGCGGGTGTACTCGTCGTCGCCGACGATGCCGCCGAGACGAAGCACCACGCTGTCGCGACTGCACCCGGCGAACGACTGCGCGTGCGCCTCGGCCAACGCCATCGGCTCGGTGGCCCGGTTGACCGGCACTGGGCTGGACTCGTCGACCCACTCGTCACCACCGTCGGCGTAAACGAGGCTGACCGACTCCTGCACGAGCCGGCGTACGCCGGCGACCCGGGCCGCCTCGGCGACGAGCCGCGAGCCCTCCGCACGGATCCGGTCGTTGACTCGCCAGGCACCGGGCCGTATCGCCGCGTACCCGACGGGGATGTGCGTGGCCATGTTGCAGACCGCCTCGCAGCCCGCGAAAGCGGTCACCAGCACGTCGGGGTCGAAGATCCCGCCGCGAACGGCGCTTGCCCCCATCGTCTCGACCCGGTCGGCGGCGCTCTGCGAGCGGGCGAGGCAGGCGACGTCGTGGCCGGCGGAAATGAGTGCGGTCACGGCAGAGCGGCCCATGACCCCGGTCGCCCCCGTGACGAATACCTTCAACGTGCGGTCTCCTCGAGGCCGGGCGGACTCGTCACCGAATGGTCACGAACGGGTAACGGACTCGGGCACCATACCCGGTCGCCGCCGGAGCCGGGGATCCGCAAGGATCCGAGCCATGCGCAGTGAACTCTTCGAGACCGACCGCCGGGAACGACAGACCACCGACCGCTGGGTGCTGCAGAGCAAGCGGATGCTCCGGGTCTCGCTCGGCCCGGACGTCCTCGCGACCAAGGGCGCCATGGTCGCCTACCAGGGACAGATCGAGTTCCACCACCAAGGCGCAGGTGGCCTCGGCAAGTTCGTCCGCAAGGCCCTGAGCAGCGAGGACAACCCGACGATGCGGGTGAGCGGCCAGGGCGAGGTGTTCATTGCCCACGCGGCGAGCGAGGTGTTCCTCATCGTCCTCGAGGGGGACGGGATCTCGATCAACGGGCCAAGCCTGCTCGCGTACGACGCGACGCTCGACGCCGACCTGCACCGCACCCAGGGGGCGGGGATGTTCATGGGCGGCGGCATGTTCAACGTGCTGGTGCAGGGCACCGGCACGGTCGCGCTCGCCACCGAGGGCGAGCCGATGCTGCTGGACTGCTCTGAGCAGCCCACCTTTGTCGACCCGCAGGCGGCAGTGTGCTGGTCCGCGAACCTCACGCCGAACGCCGTGAGCAGCATGAACGTCGGCTCGCTGCTCCGCGGTGGCAGCGGGGAGGCGATGCAGTACTCCTTCCACGGTCCCGGCTTCGTCGTCGTCCAACCCTCCGAGGGTCCCACGGTGCCCCCGCACACGCACTGACGCCATCGGGAATGAAACCGCTGGGCGCCGACGCTGCCGACCGACATGAGCACTGAACCCGGCACCACGTCCACTCCCGCTGACGAGGCGGACGACCACGGGCACCGCCACCTGGGGCTTGCCCTGGTGCTGATCAGCGCTGCCCAGCTGATGGTGGTTCTCGACGCCACTGTCGTGAACATCGCTCTGCCGGGGATCCAGTCCGACCTGGGCATCACCGACGCCAACCTCACCTGGGTGGTCACGTCGTACGCGATTGCCTTCGGCGGCCTGCTGCTGCTGGGCGGACGGATGGGCGACGTGATCGGCCGGCGAAAAAAAGGTCTTCATCGGCGGCTTGGTGGTGTTTGCGCTCGCGTCCCTGCTCGGCGGCATCGCACAAACCGAGTGGCAGCTGCTGACCGCGCGGGCGCTCCAAGGGGCTGGCGCCGCCGCCGCCTCGCCGACCGCCCTTGCGCTGATCACCACGACGTTCCCCGCCGGCCCGCCGCGCAACCGGGCCTTCGCCGTGTACGCGGCGATGTCGGGTGCCGGTGCGGCCGTCGGCCTGATCATCGGTGGCGCGCTCACCGAGGCATCGTGGCGGTGGACCATGCTGATCAACGTGCCGATCGGCCTGTTCGCGGCGGTCCTCGCGCCCCGGTTCCTCGGCGAGTCCAAGCCGCAGCCGGGGCGCTGGGACCTGCCCGGTGCGGTGACCGCCACGCTCGGTCTGGTCGGGATCGTCTACGGCTTCAACCACAAGGCCCAGGTCGACCCCGAGACCGGCACCCCGGCGAGCTGGACCGAGTTCCTGACCCTCGGACCGATCGTCGCCGGAGCGCTGCTCGTGGTCGCCTTCTTCGTGATCGAGGCGCGTACCCCGCACCCGCTGCTCCCGCTGCGGATCGTGACCGACCGCACCAGGGCGGTCAGCTTCGTGGTCATGCTCATCGTCGGCGCCGCGATCTTTGCGATGTTCCTGTTCCTGTCGCTGTTCATCCAGGACGTGCTCGGCTACAGCCCGCTCAAGGCCGGCGTCGCGTTCCTGCCGTTCACCTTCGGCATCGTCTTCGCCGCCCAGCTGGCCTCCACGCTGGCGTCCCGAGTCGATCCTCGCTGGATCGCCGGCACCGGCGGCGCGCTCTCAGTGCTGGCGATGTGGGGATACGGGCGGCTCGAGGCCGACTCCGGCTACTGGGTCGACCTGTTCCCATGGATCGTCGTGCAGGCGATCGGGATGGGGCTGATCTTCGTGCCGCTGACGCTCACCGCGGTGAGCCGGGTGGACAAGGAGGACTCCGGGGTGGGCTCGGCCGTGCTGAACACCGTCCAGCAGGTGGGCGGGGCCATCGGCATCGCTGTGCTCGGCACGGTGTTCGCCAACGGCATCACCGAACGGATGACCGAGATGCAGGCCTTTGCCGGACCACCCGGAGGCCCGGAGGCGCTGGACATGGACCTGGCGCAGAAGGTCGCGCAGGCCTTCGGTACCACTCAGACGTTCGACGTCGCGGTGTGGATGATGGTCGTTGCAACGGTGATCACGATCGTCGGGCTGTCCATCAAGCACGAGGACCTGTCCACCGACGGCATCCCCGGCGTACCGGAGACCGCCGACGCCTGACCCGACCGGAGGGACGACGCGGTGGCCGACATGGTCCTGGTCAACGGCGAGCTGGTGCCGCGGGACCGCGCCGTCGTCTCGGTGTTCGACTCCGGCTTCGTGCTGGGCGACGGGGTGTGGGAGGGCATGCGGGTCGCCGGTGGCCAGCCCGCCTTTCTCGACCAGCACCTGGACCGGTTGTTCGAGGGCGCCGCCGCGATCGCGATGGACATTGGCCGTAGCCGAGACGAGCTCACCTCGGACCTCTACCGGGTGCTCGTCGCGAACGACATGACCGACGGCGTGCACGTGCGGCTGATGGTCACCCGCGGGGTCAAGAGCACGCCGTACCAGGACCCCCGCGTCACCGTCGGGCCGGCGACGATCGTCGTCGTCGCGGAGCACAAGGAGCCGAAGCCCGAGAAAGTGGAGCGGGGCATCACGCTGTTCACCACCCATGTCCGCCGCGCCACTCCGGACACGCTCGACCCCAAGCTCAACGCGCACAGCAAGCTCAACGACATCCAGGCGTGCATCCAAGCCTATACGGCAGGCGCCGACGAGGCGCTGATGCTCGACCCGCAGGGGTTCGTCGCGACCTGCAACTCGACGCACTTCTTCTGCGTGCGCCGCGGGTTCGACGGCGAGCCCGAGGTGTGGACCTCGGACGGCCGGTTCTGCCTTGCCGGGATCACCCGTGCCAACGTCCTGCGGCTGTGCCGTGACAACGACATCGCCGCACACGAGCGCACCTTCAGCCTCACCGACGTCTACGGCGCCGACGAGGCGTTTGTCACCGGGACGTTCGGCGGGGTGATCCCGGTTCGCAAGGTGGACGGGCGCCGGATCGGCACCGGCGAACGCGGCCCGGTGACGCTCCGGCTGCAGCAGCTGTACGCCGAGCTGGTGGCCGACGACGTCGCCGGCCGTACCGCCCCGTGAAGCCGGTCCGGCTGGCGGTCTGGTCCGGGCCGCGCAACATCTCCACCGCGCTCATGCGGTCGTGGGAGAACCGCCCCGACTGCGTGGTCGTCGACGAGCCGCTGTACGCCGCCTACCTAGCGGGCACTGGCATCGACCACCCCGGTCGCGAGGACGTCCTGGCCGTCTGCCCGACGGACTGGCGGGAGGCCGTCGGCCGGCTGGGCGAACCACTGCCCGCCGGGGTCCGGGTGCACTACGCCAAGCACATGAGCCACCACCTGCTGCCAGAGATGGACACCGACTGGGTGCTCGCATTCACGACCGTGCTGCTCATCCGCGACCCGACCCTGGTGGTGGCGTCGTACGTGCGCACCCGAGCCAGCGTCGAACCCGACGACATCGGGCTCCGCCAGCAGGCCGCCCTGCTGGACCTGCTGCTCGCGGACGGGCAGGACCCGCCGGTGATCGATGCCGACGACTTCCTGCGGGACCCGCGGGCGTACCTCATCTGGTGGTGCGACTGGCTGGGGCTGCCGTTCAACGACGGCATGCTCAACTGGCCGGCCGGCCCGCGCGACACCGACGGCGTCTGGGCGCCGCACTGGTATGCCGCGGTCCAGGCGTCGACCGGATTCGCGTCGTGGCGGCCGCGCGAGGTGTCGCTGTCGGAGCACGACTCCGGCGTGGCCGAGGTCTGCCGCCCCGCCTACGAGCGCCTACGCGCCCGCCGGGTGCGCCTCTAACCCGCGATCCGCGGCAAATGGACCGCCGATCCGCGGCAAATGGACCAGCGATCCGCGGCAAACTGTCAGTCGTGGCGACCGCACCCGTACCAGTCGTGTGGTCGCCGTCCACCCGCGATCACGATCCGAGCGGCGAGATCTGGATCGGCGTGCCCACCCCGGGCGGCGAGGACGCGGAGCGGGTCGATGCGATCCTGGCCGCCACCGGCACCTCGACACATCGGCTGGTCCGGGCGACGGCGCACGCCGACGACGCGCTGCTCACGGTGCACTCGCCCCAACTCGTCGAGCACTTGCGCACGGTGCACGACGAGTGGCTGGCGGGCAACTACGTCGAGCTTGTCGGGCAGGACCGAGTCATGCCGTATTTCTTCCCGACCGAGGCGATGCTCGACGGGCTCCCGATGCGCTCGGCCGCGGCCGTGCACGGCCGGGCCGGGCAGTTCTGCTATGACACGATGACGCTCGTCGGTCCCGGGACCTGGTCGGCTGCGCGCGCCGCCGTCGACTGCGCACTCACCGCCGTCGACCTGGTGCTGGACGAGTCGCCGCTCGCGTACGCGCTCTGCCGTCCACCCGGACACCACGTCACCCGTCAGGCGTACGGCGGGTCGTGCTACTTCAACAACGCGGCGGTCGCCGCGCAGGCGCTGCGTACGGGCCGGGAGCGGGTGGTCGTCGTCGACATCGACGCACACCACGGCAACGGGACGGCGGCGATCTTCTACGACCGCGCGGATGTGTTGTACGGCTCGGTGCACGTCGACCCCGGGGCCGGGTGGTTCCCGCACGTCGTGGGGTTTGCCGACGAGACCGGCAAGGGCGAGGGTGTCGGCACCACCCGAAACCTGCCGTTGCCACCGGGTAGCGGTGACCCCGGGTGGCTCGCGGCGGTGACCGAGCTCCGGGACTGGGCCCGTGCGGCGAACGTCAACGCTCTCGTCGTGTCGCTCGGCGTCGACGCGGCTGCCGACGACCCGGAGAGCCCGCTGCTCGTGACCGCCGACGGCTATCGCAAAGCTGGGCGGTTGCTTGCGGGGTTGGGTGTCCCGACGGTCGCGGTCCAGGAGGGCGGCTACCACCTGCCGTCACTCGGTGGCCTCGTCGCGGCGTGCCTCGAAGGGCTTGGTGACCATTCGCCGCGGATCGCGTGACCATTTGCCGCGGATCGCCGAACCATTTGCCGCGGATGGTTGGATGCGGGCATGCCGCGCGCCGCTGACCTGGGGGTCAGGATCGGCTCGCTGCCCGCCGGCCGGTCCAACTCGGTGCTCGACGTCGACGGCGTGGGGCTGGGCCACGCGACCGTGTGGCGGGACGAGCCGGACCCGTCCGAGGGGCGCGGCGTTGCGCGTACTGGCGTCACCGTCATGGTGGTCGCGGACGACGCCTACGTGCGGCCGTGCCCCGCCGGCGGCGCGGTCCTCAACGGCGCCGGCGAGTGCACCGGCTTCCTCACCGCCGCTGAGTGGGGCGCGCTCGAGACGCCGATCTTCCTGACCTCAACCCTGCAGCTGGGCCGGGTGTACGACGCGGCCTGCGAGCTGATGCTCGAGCGCGAGCCTCGGGTCGCCGAGGAGTTCATCATCCCGGTCGTCGCCGAGTGCGACGACTCCTACCTCAACGACGCGCGCCGGATGCAGGTCGTCCGCGACGACGTCGAGACCGCCTGGCGAGAGGCGCTGTCGTCGCGCGGCGGCACCGAGCCGCCGGCCGAGGGAGCGGTCGGGTCCGGCACCGGGATGTCCTGCCTGGGGTTCAAGGGCGGCATCGGCACCGCGTCGCGCGTGACGCCCGACGGGCACACGGTCGGTGTCCTGCTGATGACGAACTTCGGTGAGCGGGAGCGGCTCACCATCGACGGCGTCCCGATCGGACGGCTGCTCGGCCCGGACCTGGGCACCCACGACCTCGGTCGGCCCGCCGGATCGTGCATCGGGGTGGTGGTGACCGACGCGGCGGTCGACGGCGCGGGCTGCGCGCGACTAGCCCGCCGGATCGGGCTCGGCCTGGCCCGCGCCGGCTCGGTCGCCCACCACGGCAGTGGCGAGATCTTCCTCGCCAGCGGAACCGGGCTGCGCATCGACCGAGACGGCCGCTACGACGGGCTGGCGACGGTGTCCGGCCGGGCGTTGGACCCGCTGTTCGGCGCCGTCGTCGACGCTGCGGAGGAGGCGGTGCTCAACTCGATGCTGGCCGCGCCGACGGTGGTCGGGCGAGCCGGCAACACCAGCCCCGGCCTCGACGCCGACGAGGTGGTGCGGCTGCTGCGGGATCACGGGCGGCCCTGAGGTGGGCAACCAGCTCGGGCACCGCGAGGTGCGCATCACGATGGACGACGCCGTCGAGCTGGCGGCGACGCTGTGGCTGCCCGACCCCGCCCTCGGACCGCAGCCGTGCCTGCTCGAGGCGCTCCCCTACCGCAAGGACGACCTCACCTCGACGTACGCCGACGAGTACGCCCGGCTGTGCGAGCAGTACGGCTACGCGGTCTGCCGGCTTGACCTGCGCGGCACCGGGTCGTCGGGCGGGGACGCCACCGATGAGTACCCGCCACGCGAACAGGCCGACCTGGTCGCGGTGATCGGCTGGCTGGCAGCGCAGGAGTGGTGCAGCGGCAAGGTCGGCATGTGGGGCACCTCGTACTCCGGCTTCAACTCGCTGCAGGTCGCCTGCGAGCGGCCACCGGAGCTGGCGGCGATCTGCGCGATCTACGCCACCGACGACCGCTGGACAGACGACGTGCACTGGCGCGGCGGTGCGTTCCGGCTGCTGGACGCGGTCGACTACTGCCACTACATGACGCCGATGAACGCGCTGCCGCCGGTGCCCGCGGTCTGGGGCGACGGCTGGCGGGACGAGTGGCGACGGCGGATCGAGACGTCCGAGCCGTGGCTGCTGACCTGGCTGCGCGAGCGGGCCGACGGGCCGTACTGGCGGCACGGTTCGGTGCGCCAGCCGCCGGGTGAGCCGGCGTACGACCGGATCGCCTGCCCGACGATGCTCGTCGCCGGCTGGGCCGACGGCTATCGCAACAACTCGTTCCGTACGGTCGCGGCGTTGCGCGCGGCCGGCGTGCCGCAGCGGCTGCTCGCCGGGCCGTGGGCGCACGCGGCACCGTCGTCGGCCATGCCCGGCCCGCGGATCGACCTGGTCCGCGAGATGGTGGCGTGGTGGGACCGCTGGCTGCGCGGGCGGGACAACGACGTCGACACCGAGTTCGCCACCATCTTCGTGCGCTCGTCGACCCGGCCGGCACCGGACCTCGACACGCACCGCGGCCGCTGGGTGCGTGAGGAGTGGCCGTGCCCGCGTGTCAGCACCCAGACCCACGGCCTCGACCCCCGCCCCCCCTACGACGTGGTAGCCGACGTGGGCACCGCGGCCTGGATCGACTGCGCCGGCCACCTGCCCTGGGGACTGTCGTACGACCAGCGCCACGACGACGCCGAGTCGATCACCTGGGAGTGGGACGCCGACGAGGTGCAGCTGATCGGGCATCCGGTCGCCCGGCTGCGGCTGTCGGTGGACGCAGCCGCCTCAGCGGTGTCGGTGAAACTGTGCGACGTCTTCCCCGATGGCACCTCAGCGCTGGTGACCCGCGGCTCGTTGAACCTCGACCGGACCGAGCCCGGCGTCGAGCGGGTGGTCGAGGTCGAGCTGGACGCCTGCGCGTACGCGTTCGAGCCCGGGCAGCGACTGCGGCTGTCCGTCGCCGGCGCCGACTGGCCCAACACGGTGGCACCGCCCGCCCCGCACGCGATGACCGTGCACGGTGGGGAGCTGGAGCTGCCGGTCTGGTCTGGCGCCTCGCCACACACCGAGCCGGTGTTGAATGCCGGCGACGAGCGGAGCTCCGAGGACACGGCCGGCACGGTCTGGCGGGTCGAGCGGGACGTCCTGGCTCGCACCACCGGCTGCGTGGTCGACCACGGGTCGACGTACGCGGTCCCCCACGACGGCGAGGCGACCGAGCACTACCGGGGCCGAGTCGAGGTCGACACCCGCAGCTTCGACCAGCGGGTGAAAGCTGAGGCGCACTTTCGGCTGTCCTGGCCCGAGGTCGAGGTGTCCACCCGGTCGACGCTCGACCTTGCGGTCGGACCGGATGCGTACGACGTCGACATCTGGCTCGAGGCCCGCGCCGGCGGCGAGGTGGTCGGTGAGCGCCGCTGGCAGGAGCGGCTGCCGCGATAGCCGCTTGACATAGGGGGTCAGGCACGGGACGGCTGGAACGCCGAGGAGGCGTCCCGGTTGCTTCGACGCCTGGGCGACATGGGTGACATGGGTGACGCCGAGTCCCGTTTCCTGGCTGCCCGTCAGCCGCCACTGCCGTACGGGCGGGTGATGATCTCGAGCACGTGACCGTCCGGGTCGTCCCAGTAGACGCCGCGCCCACCGTCGTTGGTGTTGATCTCACCTGGCTGGTGCTTGCGCGGGTCCGCCCAGTACGGAAGCTCGCGCTGCTTGATCCTGTTGAAGACCTCGTCGAACTCGGACTCGCTGACCAGAAAGGCGTAGTGCTGCGGGTGGACGGTGCCGGCGTCGATGAAGTCCAGCGAGACGTCGTTGGCTACCTGGACGACCAGGAACGGTCCGTACGGTGTTGGCTCGTCGAGACCGAGGATCTCGGCCAAGAACCGAGCGGACTCTTGCTTGTCGCTGACGTTGACAATCGTGTGGTCCAGCTTGGCGGGCATGACTTCAGCGTGCCACGGAGCCAGTCCCAAACGTGGCGTTCCATCGGGCTGGTGGGGTAGTCGTAGTGTTCGGGTCGGCTGCCGGGGCCGAGGGCGGGCGGCGGCTCGCTGTGTCGGGTGCGGCCGGTGGGCAGTCTCCATTCGACGTCGGGGGCGTTGGCGCGCAGGTGGTCCAGCCCGTCGCCGATCTGGATCGGCGACATCGCAGTGACGGTGACGGCGGGGTGGTCCTTGAGGATGTGGGCGAGCTTGCCCAGGGCCTGCGCGTTGGCCGCGGTGGTCTTGCCGCCGCAGCGGTGTTCGGCGATGTGGTCGACGGTCCGGCCGCCAGTGAGCCGGCAGTCCTGGTCGCGGTAGAGCGCGAACTTGCGTAGCCCGCCGGTGAAACAGCGGGCGGCCGAGTCCATCGCGACCAGCCGGCCGTCGACCGGGCCGCAGAACAGCCCGCGCAGCGTGGTCCGGGCCTCCGCATTTCTCCGCAGAAACGTCACTCTCACGGGAGCCTGGACCTCAGCGGGGTGAGCCGTTCAGTCGGCCGGGGGGCGGCGGAGTGACTTGGTCCGGGACCGGCGCTGCTTGGCGTCCAGCCGCCGGCGTATGGAAGCCCGGGTCGGCCGGGTGGGGCGGCGGGGTCGCGGCGGCGGGGCCAGCGCCTCGTCGAGCGTCTCGACCAGCCGGCGCTCGGCCGCTCGCCGGTTGGCCAGCTGGCTGCGGTGCTCCTGAGCGGACACCGTGAGCACCCCGTCGACCAGCCGGTCAGCCAGCCGCTCCAATGCCCGCCGGCGCAAGGGCTCCGGCAGCGCGGTCGACCGCTCGACGTCGAACGACAGCTCCACCCGGCTGTCGGCGGTGTTGACACTTTGGCCGCCGGGTCCGCTGGACCGGGAGAACCGCCAGCTGAGCTCGGCACGCGGGATCGAAAGCGAGCGAACGCGTACGGACGAGGACATGGCGACCTCAGTCTCGCAGCGGCGACCGGCCAGCCCAGTGGCGGAAGCTGGTCGCCCGAACCGGCGTGTCCTCGACGTATTGCCGCCACTCGGGGCTCGAGCGGGGGCCCAGCATCAAGACAGGTGCAGCGCCTCGCCCAGATAGCCCCGACTCACCAAGCCCACGAAAGCCTGCACCGCATCCTCAGCAGGCGCGAACGGGCCGGGCCGAAAGTGCGGGCTGGCCAACCCGCGCTGCACCGACTCGCACGCCTTCCAGTCCTGCTTGTTGGTGATGTCCCAGAACTCGACCGCGCGCGCGGTGTCGGGGCCATCCTCGAGCACGAACCACGAGCACTCGACCCAGGTCCGGTTCGGCGCGAGCGGCACCATCCGGTGCACCATCAGGTAGTCGGGGTGCGGAGAGATCAACAGGTTCGGCCAGAGCTGGACATATCCCACCCGGCGCAAGCCGACACCGGGGATCGGTGCACCGGCAGCCTCCCCGGTGAGCGACATCGTCGCCATGCCGTCGCGCAGGTCCATCCAGCCGCCTACCCACGCGCCGGGCATGCCGTCGTAGTTCTCGCCGGACGTCGGCGGCGACACCTGGCACAGCTCCGGGTGGATGAGCGGGCAGTGGTAGCACTCGTGGTAGTTCTCGGAGATCACCTTCCAGTTCGCCGCGACCTCGTACGAATGCCGGTCGCCGAGCACCAACTGCTCCGGCGCGTACGGAGCGACGACGTCCTCGAGCGCGCCGACGTACTCGGCGAACGGAACCGTGCCGTGCAGCGCGTGCACGAACACCCACCCGTGCCACCGCTCGACCGGCAACTCCGACAGCGAGTGCTCCGTGGGGGCGAAGCCATCGACGTTGCGGAAGTCGGGCGCCGCCCGCAGCGCGCCGGACAGGTCGTACGTCCAGGCGTGGTAGGGACAGATCACCGACCGCTTGTACGACGCATCGCCGGCGGCGATCAACTCGTGTCCGCGGTGCCGGCAGGTGTTCGCGAGCGCGCGCAGCGTGTCGCCGTCCCAGGTGAGCAGCACGGCCACGTCGCCAGCCACGACGGCGCGCTGCGTCACTGCGCCGTCGTCGCCGCGACGCAGGTCGTCCTCGCGTCCCACGCACGTCCAGGCGCCGGCGAACAGGTGCCGGCGCTCCCACGCCAGCACGTCGTCGGACGTGTACGCGGAGGCGGGCAGCATCCGGGTCGCGCCAAGCGCGGCCGCCTCGAGCAGAGCTGGGTCGAGCGTGCCGATGTCCGCGGCAGCGAGGTCAGCGGTCATGTGTTCACCTCCCGATAAGGTGCGGCGCCATGGCGCGCCGACGGGTCGACGTCCGGCGCGACGAGATCCTCGCCGCCACCATCGAGCAAGTCGAGCAGCGCGGCCTCGCCCGGACCAGGGTGTCCGACGTCGCCGCCGCGCTCGGCATCAGCACCGGCCTTGTCTTCTACCACTTCGCCACCAAGGACGCCTTGCTGGTGGCGGCGTTCGAACGGGCGGTGGCCAAGGACCTCGTCCGCCTCGACAAGGCTGCCCAGACCGGGACCGACACCACTGACCGGCTGCGCCGTGTGCTCGCCGTCTTCGGCCCGACCGGGTCCGCGCCCGGATGGCGGATCTGGATCGACGCCTGGGCGTTGGCACTGCGCGAGCCGCAGATCCGCACCGCGCTCCGTCGCCTGGACGAGCGCTGGAACCGGAGTCTGCTCGACGTCGTGACCGCGGGCGTCGCCGACGGGACGTTTCGCTGCCCCGACCCGGACGGCTCTGTCGCCCGGCTCAGCGCGCTGATCGACGGGCTCTCGGTCGCCACGCTGGCGTACCGCAACGTCAGCCGCACCCAGCTGCGCACGTGGGTGCGCGAGGCCGCCGCCCGCGAGGTGGGTGTCGACCCCGAGGTGCTCGGCTGACGTCCGTACGAGGGCGTGCATCTCACACCAGCCAGTGCGCGACGTAGTCGGGCTCGGTCAGCGCCGGCCGGTCAAGCCGGAACGCGGTCAGGTCGACCTCGACGCTCGTGTCCGCAGGCGCCCCGGTGACGAGGTCCGCCAGCAGCCGGCCGAACGTCGGCGTGAACTTGAACCCGTGGCCGCAGCCCAGGCCGACCGCTACCGCGTCGTTGCCGGGCAGAAGGCCGAGCACGAAGTCTCGGTCCGGTGCCAGCGTGTAGAGGCAGCGCACCGACCGCTGGGCGGGTCCCGACCCCGGCAGCGTGCCGCCCAGGAAGTCGGCGAGCAGCGCGAGCCGTTCGAGGTCCGGGTCGAACGTACGGTCGTCGGGCGAGACGACCGGCCCGCCGCAGTCCTGCGCCGCCTTGACCGTCGGCTCTCCGAAGCAGGGCAGCCCGTAGAAGCTGGGGTCGTCCTGCCAGATCCACAGCGGCAGCCGGCCGACGGCGTACTCCTCCGGGCTCTCCGGTGCGAAGTAGGTGACCTGCTCCAGAGTGGAGACGAGCGGCAGCTGGTGCCCCAGGCCGGACAGCACGTCGTTGGTCCACGCATCCGCGCAGACGACCAGCCGGCGGCAGCGGTACGTCGAGCCACCGGCCTCGACCTCGATGCCGGCTGCACCAAGGTCGCGGACCGCGGTCACCGGCGAGTTGTCGCGCAGCTCCGCGCCATTCGCACTGGCCTGGTCGTGCAGCACCCGGACGCTGCGAGCAGCCGCGACCACCGCGGCGTCCTGCTGGTAGACACCGACGGTGCCGTCGGGCAACGCGAACTGCGGCCACCGCGACTCGATCGCGTCGCGGTCCAGCTCCTCGAACGGCACGCCGACGGCGGCCATCGAGGAGGTGTAGTCCGCGATCGGGATGGCCGCGTCCGGTGGCGCCAGGTCGAGGCCTCCGGTCGGCGTCAGCAACCGCTCGCCGCTGGCTGCCTCGAGGTTGGCCCAGTCCTCGTAAGCGGCGAGCGTCAACCGTACGTACCCCGGCGTGTGGTAGCTGTGCCGCACGATCCGGCTGTGGTCGTGCGAGCCGCCGCGGACATGACCGAGCTCGAACTGCTCCAGGCCGAGCACACTGGCACCCCGGCGGGCGAGCTCGTAGGCAGTTGCGCTGCCGAGCGCGCCCAGCCCGATGACGACGTACTCGTAGCGCTCGGTCATGTCGGCTCACCCAGCCGAGGAAGCAGCCAGCGCCGGATGTCGAGGCTCGGGTCTTCCATCGGGGCGAACCAACCCTGGCTGTACGCGCGCGAGCTCATGCCCCGTTGCACCGACTCGCAGATCGCCCAGTCCTGCCGGTTGACCAGCTCCCACAGGTCGGCGGCATCATCTGGGTCGAACGTCGGCGACGCCACCTCGTCCGCCGCGAACAGCAGGTCGCAGACGATCCGGGTCCGGTCGACGGCCTGCGGCCACAGCATGAACGCGGCTACGTGGTCGGCCGAGCAGGAGACGAACAGGTTGGGGTAGACCAGCTCGCCCTTGTGCCGCACCCGCTCGTCGGGATCGAGGTCGGGGAACGTTCGGCGAGTGGTCGTGCCGGTTGTCGTGAACGTCCAGGCGCCCTCGCGGT
>Ga0136620_10000246_pt1 | contig 24360 bp, 24 predicted proteins | sample AntDrymUQ4162106_2_FD_104806 | JGI IMG/M metagenome (GOLD analysis project Ga0136620, IMG submission 104806) | Polar desert sand microbial communities from Dry Valleys, Antarctica - metaG UQ416 (21.06) | ecosystem: Environmental > Terrestrial > Soil > Desert | place: Antarctica: Dry Valley... | reverse complement strand
GGTTGGCAAGGATCTCGCCGAGGCGATCTGGGCGCACCCGAACGACACGTACCGCTTCGCCGAGGTGGCGAAGACGGGGATCAGGGTCTCGCGCGGGATGACCCACGACGGGCTCGGCCAGTACCTCTCGAAGGTCACCACCAAGGCGCCCGGGGAAACGGACGACGTCGCCGGAATCCTCAGGGAGACCGGCACGGACGTCGTTGTCAACTACCTCCCGGTCGGGTCGGAGACCGCGACCAAGTGGTACGCCGAGCAGATCCTCTCCGCCGGCTGCGCGATGGTCAACTGCATGCCCGTCTTCATCGCCCGCGAGGCCTACTGGCAGAGGCGCTTCGAGCAGGCCGGAGTGCCGATCATCGGCGACGACATCAAGTCGCAGGTCGGCGCGACGATCACCCACCGCGTGCTCACGAGCCTGTTCCGCGAGCGCGGCGTCAAGCTCGACCGGACGATGCAGCTGAATGTCGGCGGCAACTCCGATTTCCTGAACATGCTGGAGCGCGAGCGGCTCGAGTCGAAGAAGATCTCGAAGACGAACGCGGTCACGTCGATGCTCGACTACGACCTCGGCGAGGGCAACGTGCACGTCGGCCCGTCCGACCACGTGCCTTGGCTGACGGATCGCAAGTGGGCCTACATTCGCATGGAGGGCAGCTCGTTCGGCAACGCCCCGCTGAACGTCGAGCTGAAGCTCGAGGTCTGGGATTCGCCGAACTCGGCCGGGATCGTGATCGACGCGGTTCGGCTGGCCAAGCTGGCGCTCAGCAACGGCATCGCTGGTGCGCTCGAGGGCCCGAGCTCCTACCTGATGAAGTCGCCGCCGAAGCAGATCGTCGACGACGAGGCCAACGAGGCTGTCGAGCGGTTCATCGCCCAGAACGCGCGGAAGTCGGCCGGCAAGGCCGTCGCCCGCGCGAGCGCGAGGCGGTAGGCGGTCGCTTGGCGCTCCGCCGGATCTTCCTGCTCGGGGCCGCGAGCATCGTCTCGCTCGCGGCTCTCGTCGCGATCGCCACGGTCCTGACGGGCGACTTCGGCGACACGGAGGGGAAGATCTTCGCGACGCTCGCGACCGCGTTCGTCGCGGTCTCGACGGCGGCCGCCGGGCTGGCGCTCCTGGAGCGAGGGGTGGCGCGCCCGCTGGGGGTCGCCGGCGTCGTGCTCGCAGCCGGCGGGTTCCTGCTCTGGTCCGAGCAGATCTGGGCCGGGCACGACAGCGAGGGCTACTGGAAGCTGCTCCTCCTCGTCTTGACCTGGACGCTCGCCGTGCTCGTGGTCACGACGGCGCGCCTGATGACGCGGTCGGAGCGGCTCCTGCGCACCCTGTTCCGCATGACCGCCGTGGCAACCGTGGGTGCCGCTCTGACAGCATCGACCGGGCTGCTGCGCGAGCAGGGTGACGGGTGGCAGCTCTTCGCCGTCTTGCTGATCGTGGCGGTCGTCGGCCAGATCCTGACGCCGATCCTCGAGCGGTACGCCGGCGAGCTTCCGGCGGGGGGAGCCTCGCAGGAGCGCGTGTTGGGCGCGGTCGCTGGTGCGGTGGTCGTCGCGGTGCGCACGGGCCGAGGACGGCGCTCCGTCCGCGTCGGCGAGCGCGACATCCCGATCGCCGACGACGAGACGGTGCTGGTTCGGACCGCGTGAGTAGCGGTCCGCGACTTTCGCGCGTCTATTCGCGTTCAGCTCCACCAGCACGAATCGCATCGAGCAGCTCGCCGGTCGTGTAGACGGTGACTCCCGCCACCTCCATGTCCTTGTCCTGAGACCAGATCGGAAGCGCACGGTTGAGGGCCAGCGCGACCGTCGGCCAGTCCTCAGGATCGCGCGCGGCCATACGTCGCTCGGCCTCCGCGCGTTCCGGCTCGTAGACCCCCGGAGCCTGCCAATGGACGGGAATGACCGCAAGCGCAGCCAAGAGCAGCGGGGCGTCTAGCCCTCGCCGCTCGGCCAGCGCGGGCAGGTGCTCCGCGACCTCGTCGGCGACGGCCTGAGCGGCCAGACACGTTGGGCCGGAATCCGAGGCGAAGACAAGGCGGGCGCGTCCACCGATCAGGGCCGACAGGATGACGTTGGCGTCAGCGACGACGGCGTAGGGTAGCGAAATCTCTCAGGACCTCCTCCTCGGCGACACCCCGAGCCTCGCGCTGCGCTGCAATCTCATCCGTAAGCCGGAGGAAGATCTCACGTCGGACTTCCTCGGGAAGTTCAGGCGCCTCCCAAGGAAGAAAGAATCCGGCAGGCCGCCCGTCTCGGGTAACGAGGATGACGTCGTCGGAGCGGAACATCTCGCTCGCTCGATCCCGGAAATCGCGAACAGTCACGACCTTCATGTGATCACCACGGTGGTCACACACTACACGACTCGGGCCTCATCCGCCAGCACGAAGGAGGGTGGGACGGGACATCCGGGGCTGCTGCCATCCTGTCGGTGCCGATGGACGAGACAAGACAGAAGCTCCAGCAGTTATTCGAGGAGCACTACCGCTCCTGCGGCTGGAAGCCGATCGTCGAGCAGGACGGCACGGTTCGAGCCTCCGGGGTCGGCGGAGTCACGTGGATCGGGCTTCCCATCATCGGTGACGACCTCGTCGATCCCGACTTCGAGGCACGGCTGCTGCGGCTGAGCGGCGAGCGGATGCCGCGGGGCGAGCTCTGCCCGCTCGAGCTCCTCCCGGACGAGCCGTCCGCGCCGGCCCTGCGGAGCCTCGTCGAGCGCCTGCGGCTACGCGACCGCGGCAACGTCGAGATCTACTCGCTCGCCGCCTGATCCTCGACCTCGGCGCGGCCCACCGTGCGATAGAAGTGGCGGATTTCTTCGCGAGAGTTCGCTCCGATCTCGAACAGGTCGAAGATCAGCTCGTCGATCTCGTCCCGAAGCGCCTGGATGTCGGCCTGCGGATCAGCCCTCAGCGCCGCCACGATCTGCTCGACTCGCCGAACCACCGCCGATTCGATCTCGCGCGGGGGTCGTCGGTAGGGCAGCTTCTCGATGTAGCCGAGCGACGCGGTAGCGGTGGCGTTTACCAGCTTCTTCATAAAATACGTGGCGAGCGAGGAATTCAGGTACGCCAGCATGAAGAGCTCGTTCTGCGTTTCCTCCTCGACGAAGATCGCACTCCCCTTGTGGCTGAAAATCCATCCCTCCGGCAACAGGCGCGCTGAAAGAGGGCCACTTCCAACATCGGGATACGTCAACCCGCGCCTGAAATAGAACGGCTCGTTCTGCAGGCGTGGTTTTCGCGATGTCCGCACCGGAAGCGCGTTCCGGCGTCTTATCCGCTACCGAGTCGCAAGACCAGTCGATGGCAATCCGCGGCGGGCGCCAGTACGGAGAGAACCCCTCTCCCTTCGCAAACGGAATCCAGTGAGGACGATGCAGCGGAATGCCCTGCCGCTTTTCAGCGCCGCTCAGCGACCTCACGACATCATTCGCACTCACCACCTTCTCAAGCCCTTGCACCGGTTCCTCGATGCCGGCGAGGAATCTCTTGTCATCCGCCGTTGCCAGCCCCTGCCGGCCACGCGCGACATCCCTCACTCGAAGCGATTGCCTCGCAGCATCGAGCACATCGCGCGGAACGCCGACAAAGAACGGCGTCTCGTCGAGTGCCTCGTACTCCTCCTGCCGAAGCTCCTGCACCTTCGACGCAGGTGGATCGGCGAAGTCGCGCGGATCGCGGACGTAGTCGACGAGCCGCATCACGTGCTCGCGCCGCGCCTGCTCGTCGCTGCACCGCTCGAGGGTGATGATCGCCATCCCCGCGAACTGAAAGCTCACTCCTTCGAAGTGCTTCGTGTCCGTCAGGAGCAGCTCGACGATCTTGCACCTGTCGAGGATCCGGCGCCTGAGGCGCGTGTACGTCGTCAGCGTTCGGTAGCTGTCGTTCGTGATCAGGCACAGGCGACCGCCCTCGCGCAGCCGCTCGATGCCGTTGGCGATGAACATCGCGTAGGTGTCGCGGTCGCCGGTGCCGATGCTGCCGGTGTTCAGCTCCTTCTGGCTCGGGCCGTAGAGCCGGCCGTAGACGCCGGCCTTGTACTTCGGCTTTCGCGCGCCGTACGGCGGATTTCCGACAACCGCGTCGAACTGCTGCGCGTCGATCCGGGCACGCTCGTCAACGTCGGCGTCGACGACCCGCTCCGCGTCCGTGAAAAGCGCCTCCCGCTGGGGCGAGTGGAGCAACATGTCGTGCACGTACAACAGGAGAGGCCGCACGTCCGCGTTCTCCTCGCTGAGCAAGAACAGCCTGATCGCGGCGAGCGACAGCGCGAACGAGTCGATGTCGGCGCCGTAGAGCTGGTGCTCGACGATCCCCGAATACGCCTGCTCGCGCCCGACTCCACGCTCCGCGTAGAGCGCGATCAGCCGCTCCACGATCTCCTCGAGGAAGTGGCCGGAGCCCATGCAGGGGTCGAGCACGCGAGACTCCGCTGACAGGTTCAGCTTCGACACCATGTACGTGACGTCCCCGTGCGGCGTGTAGAACGCGCCGAGCTTCGCCTGCTGCCGGCGTCGCGCGGAGAGAAGGCTCTGGTAGATGTCGCCGACGTGGCGGTTCGTGAGCCGCTCGAAGCTCTTCGTCGACAGGTCGTACACGAGCTCTGCCAGCGCCTCCTTCCCCGGGCGGAAGTAGTCGTACGCGTCCTCGCGATAGACCAGGGGGAACTGCTCGGCCGCCAGGTCGAACGCAACCTGGATCAGCTCGCGCCAGCTGTTCTGCTCGATGACGTGTGCCTGGATCGCCGGCGCCAGCTCCTGCCGGAGCGTAAGGTAGACCGACTCGTCTTCCGGATCCCACGACGCAGTCGTGTCCTTGATTCGCCGCCGGAGCAGCGCGAGGAACACGGCGACCGTGCTGGAAGTGGTATCGGCGCGGCTGCGCGGCAGAAACTCGCGCATGATCCGGTAGAAGCCGGGCAGGCGGCGCCCCTCGCAGAGGCTCAGGAAGAACACCTTGTTGAGGTAGTTGAGGGCCGCCTGAGTCACCAGCTCGCCCGCGACCTGCGGTTCTCGCTCCGTTCCGACCTCAGCGACCTTCCTGTCGTAGAGGCGGCGCATGCGCTCGAGCGCAACCGGCCGAGCGATCAGCCATTTGCCGAACTCGCCGACCAAGGTCGGCGATTCGCTCTTCACGACCTGGGTCGCCTGATTCACCTGGAGCCGGAGCGAGTCCTCGATCCGCTCGAGGTGGTAGAGGAGGATCTCCCGGAGCCTGCCGGCGTCGACGATCTCCTGTGCGAACTCACCGCGCAGCTGGAACTTGCGGACGCGGTCCCAGCTCCAGATCTCGTCGAGCTCTTCGTACTCGAGCTGTCCGAGGAGCGAAGGATCAACCACGGTCTTGAGGCGGAAAAAGCGGCTCCGCGTCGGCTTGCCGCAGTAGAGAACGAGGTACGGCGGCGGCTTTGCGAAGTCCTCGCTGCCGGCGTAATCGATCAGCTGCCGCTTCGCTCGCTCCCACTCGAGGACCGAGTCCACGGCCTCGTAGCGCTTGATTTCGCAGAGCACGACCGGCGCATTGCCGATCAGGTAGAGGCCGTCGTAGCGGCCTGTCGTCTTCTGTGATTTCAGCCGGCGCGTAGCGAGCGTCCGCTGCTCGACGAAGTACTCGCCGTCCGCCTGCGAGCCCGTGCGCGATGGGTACCCCAGCGCATTCATGTCCGGCTCGAATAGCTTCGCGTGGACGTCGGCCTCGGAGTACGTCTGCTTCTGGCTCTCCGGGATGTCCAGACTCGGGAGGCGCAGGCTCACGCGACACTTCCCGCCATGGTGAAGACGCCTTCCCGCTTCAGGTGTGCCGACACTGCACCAAGTTTCGCACCGGCTGCGTACGACAGCCGGTGTTGCCCGGAGAAACTGGTTGGGTGCTACGCCGGATCGGGGGGCGGCGGCGGTGAGGTCTCGTCCGCGTGCTCGTCGGCGGCGTCGACCTGCGTCGGCAGCGGCTCGTCCCACGGCGCGTCGGCGGGCTCGTCGGAGGCACCCTCCTCATCGATCCGGCGCTGCGTCGGGTTCCTGCCGCTCTCGTCGACCTCAGGCTGTTGCTCTTCCATGCGGCCGATGATTGCCCCGATCGCGGGCCCCGGAAACCCCGGAACGCCTGCCGGAGGGCGGTAGACTGGGGCCTCGTGGCGCTACGGATCTGTCTCGTGACGCCGTTCGCCTGGTCGCAGCCCCACGACGTCAACGAGCACGTTCAGGGTCTCGCGATCGGTCTCCGCGAGCTCGGGAATCGAGTCACGGTCCTCGCGCCGTCGGGCCGCGCAGCGGAGCTCGTTGCCGGGCGACGGGCGCTCCAGAACGGGGCGGAGGCCGAGGTGATCGCCCTCGGCCCGGCGGTCCCCATCTCCCGCCGGAGCCGGATGGGCGTACCGGTCGGCGTCCGCGCCAACCTCTCGCTCGCGCTCCATCGGGGCGACTTCGACGTCGTCCACGGCTTCGAGCCGGGGCTGCCGAGCCTCTCCTACCTCGCGCTCCGGGGCGCGACCGGCCTGGCGGTCGCCACGTTCGTCTCGGCCGAGCGCCTGTCCTACCCGCCCGGCAAGGCGCAGCGTGGCCGGCTGCTCGGGCGCCTCGACGCCCTGATCGCCACGTCGCCCGAGACCGCGGCCGCAGCCGCGGAGCGCTTTCCAGGGGACTACCGCGTCCTGACCCCGGGCGTCGACCTGGGGCTCTTCCACCCGGAGCCGAAGAGACGGCTCGCCGTGCTCGAATGGCGACCCACCGACCGCCCGATCGCCCGCTCGGCGCTCCACGTTCTCGGCGAGCTTCCGGGCTGGGAGCTGGTGTTTCTCCGGACGAAGCCCCTCACCGGCCGCCCCTACGTGCCGCGCGCCCTGCGCGAGCGAGTGCACCTGCGCACCGGCCGGGACGGTGTCGCGCGCGCACCCCTCCTGAACGAGGCGGCGATCTTCATACCCTCGACGACCGGACTTGCGCGCGTCGCGCTCGAGGCCGCTGCCGCGGGCGCCGCGATCGCGACGGCTCCGGGGGTCAACGAGCAACCCGAGCTCGCCGCCGCAGCCTTCGCCAGGCTCGCCGAGAACGACGCTCTGCGTGGTCAGCGAGGGGCGGAGGCTCGCCGCGCGGCGGAGCCCCAGAGCTTCAGGGCCCTCGCCGCCGAGGTCGACGGCCTGTACCGGGAGCTCGGCACGCGACGGCGGAGCCCGCGGCGGGCGCGCGGCGCCGATCCGCTGGCCGGCCGTGAGTGGATGGTCTGCGACCTCCACATGCATACCTCCTGGTCGCATGACTGCCGGGTCGAGGTGGGCGACCTGCTGTTCCACGCGGAGGAGGAGGGGCTCGGCGCGATCGCGGTGACCGACCACAACGCCTTCGGCGGCGCCCTCGAGGCGGTCGAGCTCACTCGGGGACGGTCGCTGACCGTGATCGCGGGGGAGGAGGTCAAAACCGACGGCCAGGGTGAGGTGATCGGCCTCTTCCTCTCGGAGGAGATCCCGCGCGGCCTGTCCTTTGCGGACACGATCGAGGCGATCAGAGCGCAGGGTGGCCTCGTGTACCTCCCCCACCCCTTCGACCGCATGCACGCGATCCCCGACCCGGCGACGCTGCACCGGCACCTCGCCGACATCGACGTCTTCGAGGTCTACAACGCACGCCTGCTGTTCGAGGGCTACAACGACGAGGCGCTCCGCTTCGCCCGTAAGTACAACCTCGTCGCCGGCGCGGGGTCGGACGCGCACGTGCTCCAGGGCGTCGGAACCGGTGCAGTGCGTATGCGCTCGTTCGACGGGCCGGAGGACTTCCTGATCAGCCTGCGCGGGGCAGAAATCCTGCGGAGGCCCAAGTCGCTCGTCTTCCTGCAATCGCTCAAGTGGATGGCCCAGGCCAAGGAAAGAGTCCGCTAGAGGAGAACTGGGGTCCGCTCGTGTCTGCAGCTTCTACCGACGAGATCTACGAGCGCTATCTCAAGAAGGCCATCTCCGAGATCAACGAGCTCGGAGACGAGATCGCGCACGCCGCCGGCGAGGCACGTGTGCCCGTGCTCGGCTCCGGGCACCCGCTCGCAGACGTGCTGCTGCTCAAGTACCGGCCCCAGTCCTCCGAGGTGCAGGAGGGCGTCGCGTTCTACGGCCGCTCGGGCCAGGCGATCCTCAAGTCCCTCCAGCGATTGCGCGTCGACCCGATGGCCGTCTACGGGACGAACTGCCTCAAGACCGCCGACGAGGACCCGGAGGAGGCGCAGGCCTGGCTGACGCGCGAGCTGCACATCGTCCAGCCGAAACTCGTGGTCGTGATGGGCGAGGAGGCGCTCGGGTTCCTGAACGCGCTCGAGTTCCCGCTCTCGACGGCGCTCGAGCCGGCGATGGGCGAGCTCCAGCAGCTGACCCCGACGACCGAGGCGCTGTACGTGCCCGACGTCGACTCCTCCCTCGACGAGGCCTCGGCGAAGACGCGGTTCTGGAACGCCTTCAAGACGCTCGGCCCCTGGTGGGCGGAACTTCCGCCCTACTGAGCCGAGGTCGCGCGATCGCCCTCGCCGCGCTCGGCGGCGGGCTCGTGGCCTACTACGCGGTCAGCGAGTCGCTGCTCGACGTCTCGACTCCCTGGGACGTGGCGTTCCTCGCGCTCGTCCTCATTCCGGCGGTCTTCGCGCTCGTCTACCTCGTGCTGCCGATTCGCCGCGCTCGCGGCCTCCTGCCGGTCGGGCTCGCGCTGGCCGGCCTCGCGTACGCGCTCGAGCTCGGCGACCTCGAGATCGCCGCCAACTTCGCGAAGCTTGCCGCGATGACGACGCTCGCGTTCTGGTTCCTCGGCTACTTCGAGGACGTCTCCTGGGTGGCGCTCGTGGCGCTGATCGTGCCGATCGTCGACGCCTACTCGGTCTGGCGCGGCCCGACCCGGCACATCGTCACCGAGCGGCAGGAGATCTTCGCCACGCTCTCCTTCGCCTTCCCGATCCCCGGAGAGCACGGCGCCGCGAACCTCGGCCTGCCCGACCTGCTCTTCTTCGCGCTCTTCCTCGCCGCCGCCGCGCGCTGGTCGCTTCGACTGCGCTCCACGTGGGTTGCGCTCACGGCGTCGTTCGGCCTGACGATGGCACTTGCGGTCTACCAAGATCCCTTCGGCATCGGCGGGCTCCCGGCGCTGCCGCTCCTCTCGATCGGCTTCCTGGCGGTAAACGCCGACCTGATCTGGCGTTCGCTGCGCGCCGAGAGGACCGATCCGGCGTCCGCGCCGGGCGCTGACTGATACCCTTACTTTCCATAGGCGAAGTAAGGCATGTCCCGAGAAGGCGCGGTCAGACGCGCATCACCGCGAAGAACCAGGCGACGATCCCGGTCGAGGCGCTGCGGGCGGCCGGCCTCGGGCCGGGCGACGTCATCCGCGTGGAGGCTGATGGCGCGGGCCGCATCGTGCTCGTGCGCATCGACGATCCCATCGAAAAGTGGGCGGGTTCGTTCGACGACCTCTGGCCCGAGGGATACCTGGAGGAGCTCAGAGGCGAGTGGCGCTGATCGTCCTCGACGCCAGCGTCGTCGTCGCGTTCTTCAAGCGCAGCGACCGTCACCATGCCCGCGCCGTCGAAGCCCTCGAGCGGTGCCGCGATGAGGACTTGAGGGTGCCGGCGTCAGCGTACGCCGAGACCCTCGTCCACCCCCATCGGGTTTCGCCCGCGCGCGTCGCCGAGTACGAGCAGGCGTTCGACGAGACCGGCCTGCGCGTCGAGGTGCTGACACGCGCCATCGCGCGCCGCGCCGCCCGCCTGAGCGCGAGGCACGCGGGCATTCGACTTCCCGACGCGCTCGTGCTGGCGACGGGTCAGGAGCTGGGAGCTACGACGATCCTCACCGCCGATGCATCGTGGAAGTCGCTGGCGCCGAACGTCGAGGTCGTCTGATCAGATCCGGGTGAACAGCGCCACCGTCTCGACATGCGGGGTGTGCGGAAACATGTCGAGCGGCCGTGCGCGCTCCAGCCGGTAGCCCCAGTCGGCGATCAGCGTCTTCGCATTCGCGGCCAGGGTCGTCGGGTTGCAGGAGACGTAGACGATGCGAGCGGGCTCCATGCGCGCGATCCGCCGCAGGGCCTTGCCGGAGAGACCCGCCCTCGGCGGATCGACGACGACGACGTTCGGGTCTCCCGCGCGCCCGCGCAACTCCTCGACCGAGCTCGCCGCCTCTCCTGCGTAGAAGGCCGCGTTCGCGATCCCGTTCAGCTCGGCGTTCTCGAGCGCGCACGCGACCGACTCCTCTGACACCTCGACCCCCCACACCGTCAGGGCCCGCGAGGCCATGCAGAGGCCGATCGTGCCGATTCCGCAGTAGAGGTCGTAGACGGTCTCCGACCCCGTCAGTCCCGCATAGTCGATCGCGAGCGCGTAGAGGCGCTCGGCCATCGCCGTGTTCGTCTGGAGGAAGGCGTTCGGTCGGACGCGGAACCGCAGCCCGAGCAGCTCCTCCTCGATCGCGTCCTCCCCCCAGAGGATCTGCGAGGGGAGGTTCGTCACCTCCGCCGGCGTGTCGTTCACGGCCCACTGGATCGACCGCACCTCGGGGAAGCGCCGCAGGACCTCGACGAAGTGCTCCCGCTCGGGCAGCGTGCCCGGCGCGGTGACGAGTACGACGAGCGCCTGGCCGGTGTTTCGACCCTCGCGGACGACCAGATGACGGAGGAAGCCCGTGTGGGCGGCCTGGTCGTAGGCCGTCAGGCGCTCCTCCCGCGCCCAGTCGCGCACGGCGGCGCGGATCGCGTTGCCGAGGTCGGTCGTCAGCCAGCAGCGGTCGACCTCGAGCACCTCGTCCCAGCGGCCCGCCTGGTGGAAGCCGAGCGCCGGCCCCGAGGGGGTGGTCGTGAAGGAGTACTCGAGCTTGTTGCGGTAGTGGAAGATCGACTCGGCCGGGACGATCGGCTCGAGCGGGGGCTCCGCGATCTGCCCGAGGCGCCGAAGCGAGTCGGCGACCTGCGCCTCCTTCGCCGCGAGCTGCTCCTCGTACGCGAGATCCTGGAACCGGCAGCCGCCGCAGGCGGGGTAATGCTGGCAGGGCGCCTCGACCCGCGCGTGGCCCGGCACGAGCACCTCGACGGCGAGGGCCTCGGCGTGGTTTCGCTTCACCTTCGTGACGCGCGCGCGAACGGTGTCCCCGGGCAGGCCGCGGCGGACGAAGACGACGAACCCGTCCAGGCGCGCGACGCCGTTGCCGCCGTAGGCGAGCGAGTCGACGTGGAGCTCGAGCTCGTCGTCGCGGGCGACGGGGGCGGCCACGCGAACACCCTAGATGCTGCCGCCCACCGGTCACGCGCGGGCCGCCTACCTCAGCGAAGTGACGAACACCTTTCGCTCGCGTGGCCCGTCGAACTCGCAGAAGAAGATCCCCTGCCAGGTGCCGAGGGCGAGGCGGCCGTCGGACAGGGGCACGAGCACCTCCGGGCTCATCAACGAGGCCCGGACGTGGGACGGCGCGTTCGGGCCGTCCGGGTCCTCCAGGTGCTGCCAGCGCCACCCGTCCTCGACGATCTTCTCGAGCGCGGACTCGAAGTCGCGGGCCACGGTCGGATCGGCCCCCTCGTTGATCGTGACTCCCGCGGTCGTGTGCGGCACGTAGACGAGGGCCGCCGAGGCGCCGTCGACGCCGTTCAGCGCGTGCTGAACCAGCTCGGTGATGTCGATCAGCTGCGTGCGCCGTTCGGTGCGAAGGCTGATCTCCTGCACGGCAGTATCCTACGGCCAGGTTGTCCACCACGCCGCCGACCCCGCGTGAGCTGGACCGCTACAGGGAGCGCGTCGACCGGTTCATGGCCGAGATCGACGAGGAGTACTACCTCCACTTCGCCGGACTGAAGCCCTCGCTCGAGCTCGAGCCGATCTACGGCAGCTACGCCGACCTGACCGAGCTCGAGCAGGCGCGGACCCTCGGCACGGCGGCCGAGGTCGACCCGGGCGTCCGGGAGCTCTGGCGGTTCGCCTGCGAGAACCACCTGGCCGGCCTCACGCGCTCGCACGCCGAGCGCAACGCCGAGCTCGAGGCGAGCCTCGTCGCCTCGGTCGACGGCGGGGAGGTCGCATTCCGGATGCTGCGCCCGACGATCGCAAACGAGCAGGATCGGGGCCGGCGCCGCCGCCTGGAGGAGGCGCGCAATGAGCTGACCGACGAGCACCTGAACCCGATCTCGCTCGAGGCGGTCGGCGTCGAGCGGCAGGCCGTCCGCGCTCTCGGCGCGGAGTCGTACACCGAGCTCTACGAGCGCTTCGGCTTCGAGCTCAAGGCCCTCGCCGGCCAGTGCGAGGCTTTCCTCGAGTCGACCGAGGCCCTCTACGAAGAGGCGATCGACCGTCTCTTCCGAGACCGGGTCGGCGTCTCGCTCGACGAGGCCGAGCGGTGGGACGTCGCCCGCCTGTTCCGCGCGGCCAAGTGGGACCGGTGGTTTCCCGAGAGCAGCATGGTGCCCGCGCTCGAGGCGACCCTCGCCGACCTCGGTCTCGACCTGCGCTCGCAGCGGAACATCGAGCTCGATCTCGAGCGGCGCGAGACGAAGACACCGCGGGCCTTCTGCGTGCCGATCGAGGTCCCGGGTCGGGTCGTGCTCGTGATCCAGCCGCAGGGTGGGGTCGACGACTGGGCCGGGCTGTTCCACGAGGCCGGCCACGCCGAGCACTACGCCTGCACCTCGGCCGACCTGCGCGTGGAGGCGCGTCGGCTCGGCGACGTCACCGTGACCGAGGGCTGGGCGATGCTGCTGCAGCACCTGACTGTCGAGCCCGCCTGGCTCAACCGGCGCCTCGACTTCCCGCGCCCCGAGGAGTTCGCGGCCGAGGGAGCAGCCGAGTTGCTGTACGTCGTCCGGCGCTACGCCGCGAAGCTCCTGTACGAGCTCGAGTTCCACGCCACCCCCGAGCCGACGGAGCTCCGCCCCCGCTACGCCGAGATCCTCGGCGACGCGCTCAAGATCCGGCCCAGTCCAACTGACTATCTCGGCGACTTCGACTCGGGCTACTACGTCACCGGCTACCTGCGCTCGTGGGCCTTCGAGGCCCAGCTGCGCGAGTTTCTCCGCGGCGAGTACGGCAACGAGTGGTTCACGCGCCGTGAGGCAGGCTCGCTCCTGCGCGAGCTGTGGGAGCAGGGGTCGAGCCTGAACGCGGACGAGCTGCTGCGCGAGGTCGCGGATGCCCCGATCGACCTCGAGGCGGTCTCGAGTCGCGTGCGCGAGCGTCTGCGCTAGAGGGCCCCGCCCGCCGCCGGCGGTGCTCCGGTCTCGGCTCCACGGTCGGCAGCCGCGGTCCGGGCCAGGAACTCCTCGACGAGCAGCAGATCCGTCGAGGCACGCTCGACGATCGTGAGCAGGTCGGACATGCTCGCGATCTCCTCACGCTGCTCCTGCAGGAACCAGTGCAGGAACTGCTCGCCGAGCGGGTCGTCCTCCTCGCGAGCGAGCCGCACGAGCGCGGCGACCTGCTCGGTGACGCGCCGCTCCTGGTCGAGCGCGAGACGCACCGGGGCGACCGCGTCGGCGAAGTCCGTCTGGGGCGCCTCGACACCGGGGACGAGTGCGGGCTCGCCGGCGTCGAGGAGGTACTGGACGAGCATCAGCGCGTGGTTTCGCTCCTCGAGCGCCTGCCGGTAGAAGTGGGCGGCGAGCTGCGGCAGCGTCTGCGCGTCGTAGTAGACAGCGATCGCGACGTACTGCTGCGAGGCGCCGAACTCGTTCGCGACCTGGTCGTTGAGCCCCTGCCGGAAGCGCGCCATCGCTCGACCCTACACGCGCACCGCCGGTCGTCTGCATAGTCTCCATACAGATGACCGGCAGGCGAGTCTTGATCGCCGGGGCCGCGGGGCGCGACTTCCACAACTTCAACCTCCTCTTCCGGGGGAGGCCGGAGTTCGAGGTGGTCGGCTTCACGGCCACGCAGATCCCGAACATCGACGGCCGGGTGTATCCCCCGCAGCTCGCGGGCGACCTCTACCCGCACGGCGTCCCGATCCGGCCCGAGGCCGATCTGGAGGAGATCGTCCGGTCCGAGCGCGTGGACGAGGTGTTGTTCTCCTACTCCGACGTCACCCATGATCACGTCCTCCACGTCGCCTCTCGCGCGCTCGCCGCGGGCGCCGACTTCCGGCTTGCCTCGCCGAGCTCGACGCAGCTCCCCTCGACCAAGCCGGTCGTGGCCGTGTGCGCTGTCCGAACCGGCGCCGGCAAGAGCCAGACCACGAGGCGCGTGGCCTCCCTCCTCCGCGAGGCCGGCAAGCGGGTCGCCGTGCTGCGGCACCCGATGCCCTACGGGGACCTGACGCGCCAGGCCGTCCAGCGCTTCGCGCGCTACGAGGATCTCGACGCCGCGGACTGCACGATCGAGGAGCGGGAGGAGTACGAGCCCCACCTCGCCGAGGGGAACCTCGTCTTCGCCGGCGTCGACTACGCCGCCATCCTCGCGGCCGCCGAGGCCGAAGCCGACGTGATCCTCTGGGACGGGGGGAACAACGACACGCCGTTCATCGCGCCCACCCTGCTCGTCGTCGTCGTCGACCCGCACCGGCCCGGTCACGAGCTGCGCTACCACCCGGGCGAGACGAACCTGCGCCTCGCCGACGTCTGCGTCGTCAACAAGGTCGACAGCGCCCCGCAGGAAGGGATCGATGCGGTGCTGGATTCGATCCGCATCCACAACCCGCGCGCGCGCGTCATCCTCGCCGCCTCCCCGTTCCACGTCGAGGGCGACGCCGGCCAGATCGCCGGCAAGCGCGTTCTCGCCGTCGAGGACGGCCCCACGCTCACCCACGGGGAGATGACCTACGGCGCCGCCGTGCTGGCGGCCAAGGCGAACGGCGCCGCCTCGCTCGTCGACCCGCGCCCGTTCGCGGTCGGGTCGATCGCCGAGACGTTCGCGGCCTACCCCCACGTGGGCGCCCTGTTGCCGGCGATGGGCTACGGCCCGAAACAGACGGAGGAGCTGCGGGAGACGATCGCCCGGTCCGACGCCGACCTCGTGCTGATCGGGACGCCGATCGACCTGCGGCGGATCGTCGAGCTGGACAAGCCGGCGCTCAGGGTCACCTACCGGCTCCAGGAGGTCGGAGAGCCGACCCTGGCCGATCTGCTCTCGGAGCTCGGCCTGATCGAAGAGGCCGCCCCCGTCCCGGCTTGACGACCGTCCTCGCGCTCGGGGGGAACGCCCTGACCCGGGCCGGCCAGCGCGGGACGGCCGCCGAGCAGCTCGCGAACCTCCGCGCCACCTTCGCGTCGCTCGGGCCTCTCCTCGCCGAGAAGCGTCTGGCAGTCACGCACGGGAACGGCCCGCAGGTGGGGCAGGCGCTCCTGAGGCAGGAGCGGGCGGCCGAGGACGTGCCCCCGCTGCCGCTCTACCTCGCTGTCGCCGAGACCCAGGCGACGATCGGAGCCCTGATCGTCGCCGAGCTGGGCGCCGTATCGGGCAGGCGGGCCGCGTGCGTGCTGACACGGGTGGTCGTCGACCCGGAGGATCCCGCCTTCGCCGAGCCGGCGAAGCCGATCGGCCCGTTCTACAGCGAGGCGCAGGCGCGCCGGCTCGAGGCCGAACGGGGCTGGGCCGTTCGTCCCGACGCGGGCCGCGGGTGGCGCCGTGTCGTTCCCTCGCCGGCGCCGCTCGAGATCGTCGAGCTGGACGCGATCCGCTCGCTGCTCGACGCAGGCTTCGTCTCGGTCTCGTGCGGCGGCGGCGGAATCCCCGTCGTGCGCCGGGACGGACGACTGAACGGGGCCGGCGCGGTGATCGACAAGGATCGGGCCTCGGCGCTCCTCGCGGTCGGCCTCGGCGCGCGGCGGCTGGTGATCCTGACGGACGTTCCCGCTGTGGCTCGCGGCTTCGGATCGGACGAGGCGCGCGAGCTGCGAACGCTCACGCTCGACGAGGCCGACGCATTGCTCCCACAGCTCGCGGCCGGATCGATGGGGCCGAAGGTCGAGTCGGCGGCTCGCTTCGTCCGCGAGACGGGCGGCGAGGCGCTGATCACCTCGGCCGGGGCCCTGGCCGAAGCGCTCGCGGGGCGGGCGGGCACGCGCGTGGCCGGTTGAGTCGAGCTGGCGGCATGCAGGTCGTGCGCGCCCTCGCTCTCCTCCTCGCGGTCGCGGCCTGCAGGTGGGGGCCCTGGTCGCCGGCCACGTGCTCGGGCTCGTGCTCGCCCACGACCGTGCACTCGGGGTCTTTCGCTCCGCGGGGTCCGCGATCTGGTCGCAGTACCCGATGCTCGTGCTGATGGTGGGCTACACCGTCGGCGGGCTCTGGCTTCTGTCGCAGGACTGACCGAACAGGGACGAACCGGTCGCGGGCGACCGACGAACGTGCCCCGATCAACGACGGCCGAAACTCTCCAAGGCCGCAGAAGAAAGGAGCCGCACCGATGCGGAAAGTCATCTCGCTCGCCCTGGTGGCCACCGGAGTCCTCCTGCTCGTCGCGCTCGCGGGTCGTCTGACCCCGGGCTCGGGCACGGCCTCCAGCCACAGGGAAGCACCACTCATCTCGGAGGATCCGACTGCGGACAACACGGACCTGTACGCGTTCCGCAGCCCGGACAAGCCGGGAACGTTCACGATCATCTCCAACTGGATCCCCGGTGAGGATCCCGCAGCCGGGCCGAACTACTACACATTCTCGCAGAGCGCCCGGTACAACATCTACATCGACACGAACGGCGACGGGAGGCCGGAGGTCACCTACCGGTTCCGGTTCAGGACGCCGACCGGCCCGTTCTTCCTCGGCAACACCGTCCAGAGCTACACGGTGACGAGGAATGGCAAGGTCGTCGCCTCGGCGAAGACCCCGCCGAACAACATCGGCCCGCGTCAGACGCCGAACTACGAGCAGCTCGCGGCGAAGGGCGTCGTCTCCCTCAGGGGCGGCGGACTCGTCTTCGCAGGCCAGCGGGACGACCCGTTCTTCGGCGACATCGGCGCGATCTTCGACCTGCTCGCGTTCCGCAAGGGCACGGGCAACATGGGCGGCGGCAAGGACTTCCTGTCCGGCTACAACGTCCACACGATCGCGTTGCAGCTCCCGATCGCCCAGATCAAGAACACGAGCAAGATCATCGGCGTCTGGAGCTCGACCGACCGCCGGAACGTGACGGTCGACGGCAAGGTGCGCCCCGGCTGGACGCAGGTGTCCCGCCTCGGCAACCCGCTGATCAACGAGGTGATCATCCCGACCGGGCTGAAGGACCTCTGGAACCGGGTCACCCCCGCGCAGGACGGGCAGTTCACGAAGTTCTACACGACCCCGATCCTCGCGGCCGTGATGAACAAGCTCTACAAGCTCGGCGTGCCCGAGAAGAACCGAAGCGACCTCGTGGCAGTGCTCCTGACGGGGATCCCGAAGGTCACCTTCACGGGGAACAAGCACGCGGACGAGCTCCGGCTCAACCTCAACATCCCGCCGGTCTCGTTCGACAAGGCCAACCGGATGGGCGTGCTCGCCGGTGACAACGCCGGCTTCCCGAACGGGCGGCGGCTCGCCGACGACGTCATCGACATCGAGGAGCAGGCGGTCGCCGGCTTCCTCATGGGCAAGAAGGTCCCGCTCGGGGACGGCGTCAACACGAACGACCGCGCGAACATGCGGACGTTCCCGTACGTCGCAGTTCCGTACAGCGGCTACGACAACCTGAAGGCCACCAAGTAGGACGGAGAGCAGCCGAGGGGCCCGCCGGTCGGCCGGCCCCTCGGCCCCCCACCCGAACCGAGAGCCGCAGACAGGCGAATGACCAGCATCGAGACGGCAGCACCGACGAGTCCACGCCCAGAGCCGTCCGAGAAAGGAGCACTCCGAATGCGCAAGATTGCACTTGCTCTGCTCGCGACCGCGGGAGTTCTGCTGCTCGTCGCCGTCGCCGGCCGGCTCACACCGGGTTCCGGCAACGCCTCGAGCCACAGGGAGGCACCGCTGATCTCCGAGGACCCGAGCGCCGACAACACGGATCTCTACGCGTTCCGCAGCCCTGACCGGCCGGACACGTTCACGATCATCTCCAACTGGATCCCGGCCGAGGATCCCGCCGCCGGCCCGATCTACTACACATTCTCGCCGAGCGCGCGCTACCTGATCAACATCGATCGGAACTCCGACGGCAAGGCGGACATCGTCTACCGGTTCGAGTTCAAGCGGAATGTCGGTCAGTTCTTCCTCGGCGACACGGTTCAGCCGTACACGGTCACGAAGATCGTGAACGGCAAGGCCACCGTCGTCGGACAGGGGCTCAAGACGCCGCCGAACAACATCGGGCCGCGCTCGACCCCGAACTACCGGCAGCTCGCCGCTGCCGGCGTCGGGACGCTCTCCGACGGCGTCAAGGTGTTCGCGGGTCAGCGTGAGGACGCCTTCTACGCCGACATCGGCGCCATCTTCGACCTGCTGGCGATCCGCAAGGGCGTCGGGAACCAGGGCGGCGGCAAGGACTTCTTCGCCGGCTACGCCGTGCACGCCGTCGCGCTGCAGATTCCGATCACGCAGGTCGACAACGCGAACCATACGATCGGGATCTGGAGCTCGACCGAGCGGAAGCAGATCACGGTCACGATCACGAAGAACAAGGGAAAGACGAAGAAGAAGACGACCACCTCCTACGTGCAGGTGTCGCGGATCGGCAACCCGCTCTTCAACGAGCTCATCGTCCCGACGGGACGCAAGGACGCGTGGAACCGCGGCACGCCGGTGAGCGACGCTGGCTTCGTCCAGCTCGTGCGCGAGCCCATCCTCGCCAAGGTGATCAACACGGTGTACAAGCTCGGCGTCAAGGAGACCGGCCGCGACGATCTCGTCCAGGTTCTCCTCACGGGCGTCCCGAGCCTGAACTTCACCGGCCCGAAGCCGCTCGACGAGCTGCGGCTGAACCTCTCGATCCCGCCGACCGACCCGGCCAAGCTCAACCGGCTCGGCGTGCTCGCAGGCGACAACGCCGGCTACCCGAACGGGCGCCGGCTCGAGGACGACGTGATCGACATCTCCGAGCAGGCGGTCGCCGGTGCCCTGATCGGCACCAAGCTCCCGCTCGGCGACGGCGTCGACCGAAACGACGTGACCCGGCTCCCCGCCTTCCCCTACGAGGCGGATCCCCCGGCCGGTTTCGACAACACGAAGGGAGTCCAGCAGCCCTAACCAGGCCGTCCGGACGGGCGGGGGGGCCGCCGTGCCCTCCCGCCTTCCTCCTCCGCCATGACCAGAAACCGCATCTCCATCGCCGGCGCCGCACTGATGCTCGTCGCGGCGGCCGCCCTCTTCGGCGGAACCTTCCGCGAGTCCTCGTCGGCCTCGCCCGCGCTCCAGACCGCGCAGTCCGGCGAGGAGTTCAGCGCCGGCTTCTCCCTCAACCAGAGCACCGGGGCGTTCGTCCAGCAGCTGCAATCGGCGCTGCGCGCGAACCCGAAGGACCAGCGCTCCGCCGCGCTCCTCGGCCTGGCCTACCAGCAGCGGGCACGCGAGACGGGCAACTCCGACTACTACACCCGCTCCGAGGGAATCCTGCGGCGGGCGCTCGAGCTCGACTCCGCGGACGCCCTCGCCGTGAGCGGCCTCGGCTCGCTCGCTCTCGCCCGCCACGACTTTCGCCTGGCGCTCGAGCTCGGGCGGCGGGCCGTCTCCCTCGCCCCGGACACCGCCAGGCACCACGGCGTCGTCGGGGACGCGCTCATCGAGCTCGGCCGGTACGCCGAGGCCTTTCGGGCCTTCGACACGATGACCCGGCTCAGGCCGAGCCTCTCCTCGTACTCCCGAGTCTCCTACGGCCGCGAGTTGCTGGGCGACACCCCCGGCGCGATCGAGGCGATGGAGCTGGCCGTCGACGCCGCGACGAATGCCGTCGAGCCCACGGCCTGGACCCGCGTTCAGCTCGGCAAGCTCCACTGGAATCACGGTCGGCTCGCCGCCGCCGCGCGCGAGTACCGCCTCGCGCTCGCGACGCTCCCCGGCTACCCCTACGCGCTCGACGCGCTGGCGCTCGTGGAGGCCGCGCGCGGGCGCCTCGGGCGGGCGATCGCGCTCGAGCGGCAGGCCGTTCAGGCGGTGCCTCTCCCCCAGTACGTGGCGACCCTCGGCGACCTCTACGCTGCTGCCGGCCGGCCGCAGGCCGCGCGCGACCAGTACGAGCTCGTCGGCGCGATCCAGCGGCTCCTGCGCTCGAATGGTGTCCGGACCGACCTGGAGCTCGCGCTCTTCGACCTCGACCACGGCATCCGCCCGGCCCGCGCGCTCATCCGCGCCCGAGCAGCCCACGCGGCCCGGCCCTCGATCGACGGGGACGACGTCCTCGCGTGGGCGCTCGAGCGAAACGGCCGCTGCGCGGAGGCACTGCCTCACTCGAGGCGCGCCCTGCGCCTCGGCACGCAGGATGCGCTCAAGCTCTTCCACCGCGGGATGATCGAGCGCTGCCTCGGTCGCGAGGTGCAGGCGCGGGAATGGTTCCGCCGGGCGCTCGACCTGAACCCTCACTTCTCCCTCCTCTGGAGCCCCGTCGCGCGAAAGGCACTCGCATGAAGAAGCTCGCCCTCCTCGTCGTCGCCGCCTCGGCCCTCCTCGCTCCCGGAGCCGCGATGGCGCACCCGCTCGGCAACTTCACGGTCAACCGGTACAGCGAGCTGAGCGTGTCGGGCGAGCGTGCCTATGTCCTCTACGTCCTCGACCTGGCCGAGATCCCAACCTTCCAGGCACGGCGTCAGGGTGTCGACCCGACGGCGTACGTCCGGCGGATCGCGTCGAACCTCGACCTCACGGTCGGCGGCCGCAATGCCTCACTCGTTCCCCTCCGCCACCGGCTGGCATTCCTTCAGGGGCAGGGGGGCCTGAAGACGATGCGGCTCGAGCTCGTGCTGCGCGGGCCTGTTCTCCGGGGCGAGAGCCGGATCGCCTACCGCGACCGGAACTACTCGACCCGGCTTGGCTGGAAGGAGATCGTCGTCCGCGCCGAGCGTGGTGCTCGTGTGGTCGCGTCCAGCGCTCCCGCGACGAGCACCACGCGGCAGTTGCGGGCGTACCCGGAGGATCTGCTCTCGAGCCCGCTCGACGTCACCTCGATCAGCGCCCGCGTCGCGGCCGGCTCACTGTCGGGCACCCCGCCGGCTCTCGGAGGACGAGAGGCGGCGCAGGCCCCGGATCGTGCAGCAGAATCCGGCTTCGCGAGCCTCATCGGGCGTGGAAACCTCTCGCTGCTCGTCATCCTCGCCTCGCTCGGAGTGGCGTTCTTCTGGGGTCTCGTGCACGCGCTGTCGCCCGGGCACGGCAAGGCGATCATCACGGCCTACCTGGTCGGGCAGCGCGGAACGCCCCGCCATGCGGCCTACCTCGGGTTGATCGTGACGGTCACGCACACGATCGGAGTCTTCGCGCTCGGTGCCATCACTCTCCTATTGTCCGAGTTCATCGTCCCGGACGACCTCTATCCGTGGCTGAACCTCGTGTCGGGCCTGCTCGTCGTCGCGGTCGCGGGCGGGATCGTCTGGGCGCGGCTCGGCGGCCGCGAGCTGGGCCATCACCACCCCCACGAGGATGACCACGGAGACCACGAGGGTCACGAGGGTGGGCACCACCATCACCACGGGCAAGGACACGGCCATTCGCACCTCCCGACGAAGCCGGGCTGGCGCGGTCTCGTCGCCGTCGGGATCTCGGGCGGGCTAATCCCGTGTCCGTCGGCGCTCGTCGTCCTGCTCGCGGCGATCTCGCTGCACCGCGTCGCATTCGGGCTGCTGCTCATCGTCGCCTTCAGCGCGGGTCTCGCCCTGACGATCACCGGGATCGGTCTTCTCGCAGTACTCGCGAAGAACGTCTTCAAGCGGGCCACCTTCGAGGGCCGCCTCGTTCGGCTCCTGCCTGCCGCCAGCGCCGTCATCATCCTGGCCGTGGGCGTCGCAATGACCCTCCGCGCTCTCCCGGAGCTGATCTAGGTGCTGCTCTAGATGTTCGGCCTCGACGATTGGATCTCAAGCTTCTCCGACGGCGCCTCGGTCGGTCTGATCGTCGTCGTCGCGATCGTGCTCTACGAGCGCTTCCTCCCCGAGCCGCTGCAGAAGGCGGCGGAGGCGACGATCGGCCTCGTGATCGTCGCGCTCGCCGTGTGGCTCCTCCTGCGCTGGCGCCGCGGCGTCTTCCACGTCCACGTCCACGACCACGACGAGCAGGGCGCCCACGCGCACGTCCACACCCATGGTTCGGGGCCTCAGCATGCGCACGGGCACGTTCCGCGCGTCCGTTCGGCGCGGCAGGCCTTCGGCATCGGCCTGATCCACGGTATGGGCGGGAGCGCCGGTGTCGGGGTGCTGCTCCTCGCCACGATCGACTCCCGCACCCTCGCGCTCGTCGCCCTGGGGCTGCTGGCGCTCTTCACCGCAGTCTCGATGGCTGCCCTCTCGACCAGCCTCGGACTCACGCTGCAGAGCTCACCCGTCCGTAGGTCGTTCGACGTCCTCGCGCCGGTACTCGGCAGCGCGAGCCTTGCATTCGGAGTCTGGTACGCGCTGGGGGCGCTCGAGTTGGCGCCGTACTACTTCTAGAGAACCGTCACGTCCGCGCTCGAGCGCCCCGGGTTGCTCGGATCGAGCAAGCTAGTGGTCGTGCCGGTGGTCGCTCTCCATCCCGGCCTCGTGGCTGTGGGGATGGGCGTGCGTCGTCCCGTCGTGCGAATGCTCGTGCTCGTGCTCGACGTGCTCGTGGTCGTGGTCCGCGTGCACGTGCGAGTGAGTCGAGCCCCCGTGCTCATGCTCGTGGCTGTGGGGATGGGCGTGCGAGTGGTCGTTCCCGTGCAGCGGATTCGCTCCGCCGAAGAAGCTCCTGAGTTTCTCTACGAACCGGCTCGCCATTCCCGGCGAATCATACGTTGGGACCCGGTTGAACGTCAGCGACCTCCACGACCTCGTAGCCGCCCACGCACTCGACGCGCTCGAGCTGCGCGAGCGGGAGCTGTTCGAGCGTCACCTCGTCACGTGCGACCGGTGCCGCGGTGAGCTGGAGACGTTGCAGGAGGCAGCCTCCGCGCTCGCCTTCGACGTCGAGGGTCCCACCCCGCCACCCGAGCTGCGTGCGCGCCTCCTCGCCCGCGTCCGGGAGCAGCAGCCCGCGAGCGTAGTCCCCCTCGCTCGGCGGCGCTGGGCCGTTCCTGCCGCGGCGGCCCTTGCGGCGGCCGCTGCGGCAGGGGCCGTGGGGCTCGGGATCTGGGGGCTCTCGCTCTCGAGGTCGCTCGAGAGCGAGCAGAGCGCGCGGCGAGCCGAGGCGCGGGCGCTCGAGATCGTCTCCGACCCGGCGGCGACTCGTTACCCGCTGCGCGGGGCCGATGGGGCGATCGTCGTCACCCCCGCGCGTGCCGCGGCACTCGTCGTCTCCAGGCTCGCGGCCGCCCCTTCCGGAAAGACGTATGAGCTCTGGGTCGACCGGGGAGACGCGCCGCGCCCGGCGGGCCTGTTTCGCGGCGGCGGTGACCGCACGATCGTGGCGCTCGAGCGCCCCGTGCCGGCCGGCGCGCTGGTCTCGGTATCGCTCGAGCGCGCCGGCGGCGTCGACCGGCTGACCGGACCGCTGCTGTTCGGAGCCAGAGCCGCCTGAAGTCCCAGCCGGGTTGTCAGCCGACTCGCCCATGCAGAATCGCCGTTCCACGATGCCGCACGAGCCCGAGTTTCCAGCCGCAGCCCGCGGAAACACCGTGGTAGCTTTGCCCATCCCTCCGCCTCCAAGTTCCGGGCCGTTCAACCACCTCTCCGACGAGGCCCTGGTCGCACTCGTCGCCCGCGGAGACGACGACGCCCTCGCGGCGCTCTACGATCGCTTCTCGCGCGTGGCCTACGGCCTCGCGCTCCGCATCCTCCGCGACCGGGCTCTGGCCGAGGACGCGGTGCAGGAGGCCTTCCTCGCGGTGTGGCGCACCGCGGACAGGTTCCTGATCGAGCGTGCGAAGCCGAGCACGTGGATCCTCACACTCGTACACCGGCGCTCGGTCGACCTGGTCCGCCGCGAGGAACGTCGCCGGGCCGACCCGATCGAGGTAGCTCCGCACGAGAGCGGTGCCGAGACCGCCGACGAGGTCGAGGTGCGCGCGGAACGCCGGATCGTCCAGCACGCACTCACACGACTACCCGCCGACCAGCGCGAGGCGCTCGAGCTCGCCTACTACGGCGGGCTGACCCAGACCGAGCTCGCCGAGCGCCTCGGCCAGCCGCTCGGGACGATCAAGAGCCGGATGTTCACGGGGCTGCGCCGGCTCCGGGAGCTCCTCGCCGAGGAAGGATTCGAGGCGGAGCTCTCGCGCCGATGATTGGGCCCGCGCAGACTCCGCGGCCTCCGGCCGCTTCGCTGCATGCTTAGGGCTTGGGACAAGCCGTTTGAACGTGCAGGCCTCGGCGGAAGGCCGAGGCCTGCACGGGTTCCCCTTAAGCGGCCGGAGCCGCC
>Ga0136620_10000245_pt1 | contig 24362 bp, 25 predicted proteins | sample AntDrymUQ4162106_2_FD_104806 | JGI IMG/M metagenome (GOLD analysis project Ga0136620, IMG submission 104806) | Polar desert sand microbial communities from Dry Valleys, Antarctica - metaG UQ416 (21.06) | ecosystem: Environmental > Terrestrial > Soil > Desert | place: Antarctica: Dry Valley... | reverse complement strand
CCGCAACCCGAGCGTGCTGATCGCGGCGCAGCCGACCCGCGGTCTCGACGTCGGCGCGATCGAGTTCGTGCACCGCCGGCTCGTCGAGGAGCGGAACGCGGGGCGCGGCGTGCTGCTCGTCTCGCTCGAGCTCGAGGAGATCCTCTCGCTCTCCGACCGCATCCTCGTCATGTACGAGGGCGAAATCGTCGGCGAGTTCGCGCCCGGCGCCTCCGAGGAGGAGCTGGGCGTGGCGATGACCGGCGGCGGCCGCAGGGAAGCGGCGTGAGCGACCTGGAGGGCGGCGCCCCGGAAGAGCCGGGCAAGGCCGAGCAGCCGCGCGGCGGCGGCGACTACGCGCCGAGCGTGGCCGGCAAGCTCGCCGTTTGGCACCGGGCCGGCGGGGTCGCGGTGCCGCTCCTGACGACGATCCTCGCCTTCTTCATCGGGGGCCTCGTCGTCCTAGTCACGACAGGCAAGAACCCGCTCACGACCTACAAGGCCATCTTCGAGGGCTCCGGGCTGAACTGGTTCCTCGAGGTCGGCTCGTATGACATTCGCCTGCCCTTCAGCGAGACGCGCGTCCCGTTCCCGTGGAACACGAACGACTTCGAGTCGCTCGCCGCCGTCAACCTCCAGCAGACACTGATCATCTGGATTCCCCTCGTGCTGACGGGGCTCGCCGTGGCGTTCGCGTTCCGCTGCGGGATGTTCAACATCGGCGGGCAGGGCCAGTACCTCGCGGGCGCGATCATGGCCGTCTGGATCGGCTCGTCGCTGCCCGGGCTGCCCGGCATCGTCCACATCCTGTTCGCGGTCATCGCTGGGTCGCTCGTGGGAGCGCTGTGGGCCGGGATCGCGGGCCTGCTGAAGGCCGCCGTCGGCGCTCACGAGGTGATCACGACGATCATGCTCAACTGGATCGCGGTCTGGGTCGGCGTCTTCCTGTTCGGGCTCGGCGGGCCGCTCCAAAACGACACGCAACCGTCGGTTCCCGTCTCGAACGACGTTCTCGAGGAGCCGAAGCTGACCATCTTTTGGGGCGACCCGGTGCTGCAGGGGCTGCACGTCGGCTTCTTCGTCGCGCTCGCGGCGCTCGTCGTCTACTGGATCACTCTGAACCGGACGACGCTCGGCTACGAGGTGCGCGCGGTCGGCTTCAACCCCGAGGCCGCACGCTACGGCGGGATCTCGGTCGCCCGCAACTACTTCCTGGCTATGGCCATCTCGGGCACGTTCGCCGGTCTCGCGGGCGCTCTCGACATCCTCGGCTGGCAGTTCCGGATCAACACGAACGACGTCACCATCACCTCGTTGGTCGCGTTCACCGGGATCGCCGTCGCGTTGCTCGGGCGGAACACGGCCATCGGCATCGGCCTCGCAGGCCTCCTCTTCGCCGCACTCACCGTGGGCACCTCGACGAGGAACCTCGATCCCGAGATCTTCAGGCCCGAGCTGGCCTCGAACCTGACAGTGATGATCCAGGGGCTCGTCGTCCTCTTCGTGGGCGCTGACGTGCTCGTCCTCTATGTGCTGCACAAGCTCCGCCTCCGCAAGCGAGTCTCCGCATGATCGACCGCCTGCGCCCGCACGTGCCACGCGGACCCCGTGCGGTCGCCTGGCTCGGGATCCTGACCGGGCTCCTCGCCTTCTGGGTCGAGCTCCCACCCGTCGCAACACGCTGGGAGGGGATCCGTACGCCGGTCGTGCCGCTTCTGATCGGGCTCGTCGCCGTCGTGCTGGGCGCCTACGCCGTCCGGCGCGGCGTCGTCCGGCTCGGCTGGGGTGCGATGGTGGCCGGCGTCGCCGGGATCGGCCTCGGCTACCTCGCCACCCGCTCCGGCGTCGGGCATCTCGACCAGGTCGTCGTCTGGTCGGCGCTGATCGCCGCGATGCTGCGCTACGCGACACCGCTCACCTTCGCGGCAATGGGCGGCATCTTCTCCGAGCGCAGCGGCGTGACGAACATCGCGCTCGAGGGGATGCTGCTGAGCGGCGCCTTCTTCGGGATTCTCGCCGCGGACAAGCTCGAGTCCTGGGCGCTCGGGCTCCTCGCCGCCGCTCTCTCCGGGGCGCTCTTCGCGCTCGTCCACGCGTTCTTCGCGATCCACCTGCGGGCCGATCAGATCGTCGGAGGCTTCGCGATCAACTTCCTCGCCCTCGGAATCACGGGGTACCTCTTCCTCGACATCTACGGTGGTCAGGGCACGCCCACGGACATCCCCGAGATCCCGGACGTGCACCTCTCCTTCCTGAAGGACTGGTACTTCATCGGGCCGATCCTCGGGCAGCTGAACCTGATGATCTGGCTCGCGATCGCAACCGTGGTGCTCTCCTGGTTCGTCCTCTTCAAGACCCCGATCGGGCTCCGCATCCGCGCCGTCGGCGAGCATCCGCGTGCGGCCGAGACGGTCGGCATCTCGGTCTACGCCACGCGCTACGCAGCGGTCGTCCTCTCCGGCGTGCTCGCGGCCCTCGGCGGCGCCTACCTGTCGATCGGCTTCGTCAACTCCTTCAACCAGAACATGACCGCCGGACGCGGCTTCATCGCCCTCGCCGTCGTGATCTGCGGCAACTGGCGTCCCTTCACCGCAGCCGCGATCGCGCTTCTCTTCGGCTTCTCGAGCGCGCTCGCCCAGCGACTCCCCGCGTACTCCGAGTCGGCTGCGGTGCTCTTCCAGGCGCTCCCGTACGTGCTCACGCTGATCGTGGTCGCCGGCGTCATCGGCCGCTCGATCCCACCCGCTGCCGTTGGTCGGCCCTACAAGAAGCAATAACGGCCGTCCGGGAGCGGCCGGCGCACGTGCGTCGGTGCTGTTCGGGCTGCTCTCGCTAGCGACCCTGCCGGTCGCGATCGCAGCCACGCGCTGGTTGAAGGGGTACGAGCTGATCGAGGCGGGCTTCGCGATCCCGGTTGCGCTGCTTCTCGGAGCCCTCGCGGTCTCGCTCGCCCGACGATCCAAGCAGGGTCAGGCACGCATGCTGGTGCCGCCTCCGGGCAGGCGCTCGGCGCGTGTGGGCCGCGTGCTCGGGATGGCGGGCTTCCTGCTCGCGATCACCGCAGCGATGGCCGTCGGCGTCTACTACGTGCTGTCCACCGTCGCGGAGTAGGCCCGGGTGAGGTCGGTCCGCGGGGCAGGTCGTCCCGGCGTGCCAGTCGGCGAGTGAGGCCGCGACAGCGGCCTCCTTCAGGGATCTTTGCGCGCTGAACATCCGCTCTCGCGGATGTTCAGCTTGCGCGCTAACCAGCTAGGATCGAGCCGTGTTCGAGATCGGAAACAGCCTCCGCGAGACCCGTCTGCGCCAGGAATTCGACTTCCCCGAGGTCGAGCACGTGACCAAGATCCGCGCCAAGTACCTGCGCGCGCTGGAGGACGAACGCTTCGAGCTCCTGCCCTCGCACACCTACGTCAAGGGCTTCCTGCGCTCCTACGCCGAGTATCTCGGACTCGACGGGCAGCTCTACGTGGACGAGTACAACTCGCGCTACGTGATCGGCGAGGACGACGCGCCGCTCTCCACACGCCGTGTTCCGGCCGCCAGGCGCCGGAAGCGCGACCGCCGGGAATCCGGCGTCGTCCTGCTCGCGCTCGCGTCGATCGGTGTCGTAACCGCGCTCGTGATCGCCGCGTGGCAGTTCGGGAACCCCGAGCAGGAACGCGTGCCGGGACTGCAGGAGACCGTCTCGCAGACGCCCCCGGCCCAGACACCGGCCGCGCCGCCGGCCAAGGGAACCGCGACGCTCGAGGTGATCGCCAAGCATGGCGACTCGTTCGTGGAGGTGCGCCGCGGCGACAACATCGGCATCGAGGCGTACAGGGGCACGCTCGAGCAGGATCAGAAGCAGCGCTTCACGGGGCGCAGGTTCTGGCTCCAGGTAAGAACGCCGAAGAACGTCGTCGTGCGGGTGAACGGCAATCGGGTCCGGCTCGTGCCCGCCGTGAAGACGCGCGGCGTGTTCGTGACCGCCAAGCGCATCGCCGCCGCCGATCCGGCCTGAGGGGTCCTTGAGCAGGCGACCGCGCGGGGTGGTCGTCGTCACGGGCAGCGAGCTCGTCCGCGGCGACCGCACCGATCTGAACGGCCCCTTCCTCGCTCGCTCGCTGCTCTCGCTCGGCGTCGAGCCGGCCCGAATCCACGTCGTCGGAGACGAGGCCGACGAGCTGGAGCGGGCTTTGAGGGAGGCTGTCGCCGGGGCCGACCTCGTTGCCGTCTCGGGTGGGCTCGGGCCGACGCACGACGACCGGACCGTCGCCACCGTCGCACGGATCGCGGGAGCCGAGCTCGAGCTGCGCGTGGAGCTCGAGGCAGAGATCGAAGCGGTCGCGCGGGCCGTGGCCGCGCGGCTGAACCGCCCCTACGTCGACTTCGCCGGCGGCGTGCGCAAGCAGGCGATGCTGCCGGTCGGAGCCGAGTCGCTCGGGCTCGCGGGGACCGCGCCGGGAATGGTGGTAGACGTGTCGGGCACCCCGGTGGTCGTGCTCCCCGGCCCCCCGCCGGAGCTCCAGCGGCTGTGGCCGAACGCGCTCGCGTCCGAGTCCGTGCGGCGCGTGCTCGAGGGCGGCGCACCGCCGGTGTGGCGCTCGCTGCGGCTCTTCGGCCTCGGCGAGTCGACCGTCGCCCGGGCCTTCGACGAGGCCGGTGGTGACGGCGACGGGGTGGAGGTGACAATCTGCGCCCGTGACTTCGAGATCGTCGTCGACCTGCTCGCCGAGCCGCACGCCGTCGAGCGGGCGGAGGCGCTCGCGAGCTCGATCGGGAGCAGGCTGGCGCGCCACCTGTACTCCGACGACGGTCGGACGGTCGAGGAGATGGTCCTCGCACTCTGCCGCGACCGCGGCTACACCCTTGCGACCGCCGAGTCCTGCACGGGCGGCCTCCTGACCGCCAGGCTGACCGCCGTGCCGGGCTACAGCGACGTCACGCTCGGCGGCGTCGTCGCGTACGGCAACCAGGTGAAGCAGAGCGCTCTGGGCGTTCCTGCAGCACTGATCGAGGAGCACGGCGCCGTCTCGGCCGAGGTGGCGGCCGCGCTCGCGCACGGCGCCCGCGAGCGGCTCGGGGCCGAGGTGGCCGTGTCGGTCACGGGCGTCGCCGGTCCCGGGGGCGGCACGGAGGAGAAGCCCGTGGGCCTCGTCTACTTCCACGTCGAGACGCCGGACGGCGGTCGCGGGTCGTCGTTCAGCTTCCCCGGCGACCGCGACTCGATCCGGCGCCGCTCGGTCGTCGCCTCGCTCCACCTCGCGCGGCGGCTATTGACACAGAATCGTGACGAAGACGTGTGACGGTGGCGGCTAGCCTGGAGGGCGATGAGCGGTTGCGCCTCTTCCTCGCCCTGCGGCTTCCGGACGACATCGTCGCCACGCTCGTGGCGTGGGCCGCACGTGAGCTGCGCGGCGCCGCCGGCGGCCGGCTCGTGCCCGCGCAGAACCTGCACGTCACGCTTGCATTCCTCGGTGCCCGGCCGGCGCCGGAGCTGGGAGCGATCGTCGACGCGCTCCGCCGCTGTACGGCCCTCGCGGGCCCGATCGAGCTGCAGCTCGACCGTTACCGGGAAGGGCGGAGCGTCGGGATGCTCGCCCTCCGCGACCGGTCTGGAGAGGCCGTGCGGTTGGCCGCGTGCGTCCACGACCGGCTCGAGAAGCTTGGTGTCTATCGTCGCGAGGCGCGTTCGTGGCTTCCTCACGTGAGCGTGATTCGCTACCGCGCCCGGCCGCGGCTGTCACCACCCCTGCCCGACCTCGGCCGGGTCGCTCCGTCCGAGGCGGCTGCTTACCTTTCTCGGCTGCACCCCACCGGGGCGCGGTACGAGGTACTCCAATCGTTCTTGCTGTGCCAACCGAAACCGCTAGGAGGATGACCGGATGAACCGCGAGGAAGCTCTCGACGTCGCCCTCGGACAGATAGAGCGAACGTTCGGAAAGGGCTCGGTCATGAAGATGAGCGATTCGGCCCAGGTGTCGATCGGCGCGGTCTCGACCGGTTCGCTCTCGCTCGACCTCGCGCTCGGCATCGGCGGTCTGCCGCGCGGGCGTGTCGTCGAGATCTACGGCCCGGAGAGCTCGGGCAAGACGACGCTGGTCTATCACGTGATCGCCGAGGCGCAGCGCCGCGGCGGCATCTGCGCCTTCATCGACGCGGAGCACTCGATGGACCCGACGTACGCGAAGAACATCGGCGTCAATGTCGACGAGTTGCTCGTCTCGCAGCCCGACACGGGCGAGCAGGGCCTCGAGATCACTGAGCTGCTCGTGCGCTCCGGCGCCCTCGACGTCGTCGCGGTCGACTCGGTCGCGGCGCTGACGCCGAAGGCCGAGATCGAGGGGGAGATGGGCGACACCCATGTCGGTCTCCAGGCGCGGCTGATGAGCCAGGCGCTGCGCAAGCTCGCCGGAACGCTCAACCGCACCGACACGATCTGTCTCTTCACGAACCAGCTGCGCGAGAAGATCGGCGTCATGTTCGGCAGCCCGGAGACGACCCCTGGCGGGCGGGCGCTGAAGTTCTACGCCTCGGTGCGGCTCGACATCCGCCGCATCGAGACGCTCAAGGACGGCGCCGAGGCGTACGGCAACCGCGCCCGCGTCAAGGTGGTCAAGAACAAGGTTGCGCCGCCGTTCAAGCAGGCCGAGTTCGACATCATCTACGGCTCCGGCATCTCCTGGGAGGGCACAGTCCTCGAGGTCGGGCTCGAGCGGAAGATCGTCCAGAAGTCGGGCTCGTACTTCAGCTACGGCGAGGAACGGCTCGGGCAGGGACGCCAGAATGCGACGGCATTCCTCAGGGAGCACCCCGACCTCGTGCAGGCGATCCTCGCGCAGATCCAGGCCGAGTCCCCACCGGAGCAGATCGTCTCCGCGCGGCTGCTGCCGAGCATCGCGGCCGAGCAGGCCGTAGCGAAGCTCCACGAGCAGGTCGATTCAGACGCCAAGGCCTCAGCGGCCTAGTCTTTCGTGGCGCAGCCCCGAAAGATTGTCACGGCGCTTCGGGCCGCGGGACCGGGACGCGTCCAGATCGAGCTCGACGGCGAGCGCTGGCGGACGGTCCCGCTCGAGGCGGCCGTCCGGTCACGGATCGCGAACGGCGTTCAGCTCGACCGGGAACGTGCGCGTGCCCTCGCCCGTGAGTTGCGCCGGCTAGCGGCTCTGCGTACGGCGACGGGAGCACTGCGGCAGCGGGATCGCTCCGCCGCCGAGCTCGCGGCGCGGCTCGAGCGCCGGGGGGTGGCGGCGGCTGACCGCGAGCGGACGCTCGAGACGCTGGAGCGGGCAGGTCTCGTCGACGACCGCCGCTTCGCCCTCGGCCGCGCGCGCTCGCTTGCGGTGCGCGGCTCGGGCGACGCGTTGATCCGCCACGACCTCGAGCAACGGGGAGTCGCGGCGGAGGCGGTCGAGGCCGGGCTCGCTGCCCTCGAGCCCGAGCCCATCCGTGCGGAGCGGATCGTCGCGAGGAGCGGCAGCGGCCTCAAGACGGCGCTGTACCTGGCCGCCCGTGGCTTCGAGGAGGAGGCGATTGCAGCAGCCATTGCGCAGCGGGGCGGCGGCGAGGTAGACTGAAGCGCTTTCATTCGACGTTTTACCTGCATAGCGCGTAGTTTCCTGAAGCCGTTCCTGAAAATGTGCCGAACCCTCAACCCGAAGCTCCAAGATCCCTCTGCACCCGGCGACCACGAGGAGATGCCGGCGTTCCGCTGATCTGACGCGCCGAGAGCCGGAGCCGGCCATGCGGGCCGAGCGCCGGATGTGAGCATCCGCGGGCTGCGCACTCAGCAGACGCCGCGGGAATCCGACCTTCTCCCTGGAGGTAGACGGCCATGCTCACGGTCATTGCGGCGCTCATCGGACTCGCGGCCGGGGCCGGACTTGCGGCCGGGCTGCTCCTCCTGCGCGGGGACTCCCGTGTCCGCATGGCGGCCCGTGAGGCGGAGGCTATGCGCCGGGAGGGGAAGATCGAGGCGCGCGAGCAGGCCGTCAGACTGCGGGCCGAGCTCGAACAGGAGATCGCCGCTCGCCGCACGGAGATCGCCAAGATCGACGAGCGGACGCAGGCGGCCGAGCTGGAGGTCGCACGCCGGGCGGAGGAGGTCTCCCGCCGGGAGCAGGGGTTGAACGACCGCGAGCTGCACGTGCGCCAGCTCCAGGAGGAGCTGAAGGCGGCGAAGGACGGGGCGGTGAAGGAGCTCGAGCGGGCCGCGGGGCTGTCCGTCGCCGAGGCGAAGCACCACCTGCTCGCCCGCTCCGAGGATCTGATCCGGCACGAGCTCGCGCGGACCGCACGCCAGCTCGAGGAGGAGGCACGCGGAGAGGCGCGCCGCCGGGCGCGGAACCTCGTCGCCGATGCGCTCCAGCGGGTGGCGGCCAGCCACACGTCCGAGACGACCGTCTCGGTGGTGGCGCTTCCCTCCGACGACATGAAGGGGCGCATCATCGGCCGAGAGGGACGCAACATCCGCGCCCTCGAGCACCTGACGGGAGTCGACTTCATCGTCGACGACACCCCGCAGGCCGTTGTTCTTTCTTCCTTCGACGGGCTCCGCCGGGAGCTCGCGAAGATGACGCTCGAGAAGCTGATCGAGGACGGGCGCATTCATCCCGCCCGGATCGAAGACATGTACTACTCCTCGAAGGCGGAGCTCGAGGAGCACATCCGCCTCGCCGGCGAGCAGGCGGTGTTCGAGGCGAACTGCGGCGACGTGCACGAGGAGCTCTCGAAGGTGCTCGGCCGCCTCCGCTACCGCACGAGCTACGGCCAGAACGTCCTCAAGCACACGCTGGAGGTCGTCCACCTCGCCGGGATCATGGCGAGCGAGCTCGGAGCCAGCGTCCGGACGGCGAAGCGGGCAGCGCTCCTGCACGACCTCGGCAAGGCGATGACGCACGAGGTGGAGGGCTCCCACGCGCTGATCTCCGCGCAGTGGGCGAAGCGCTACGGCGAGCCGCAGGGCATCGTGCACGCGATCGAGGCACACCACCACGAGGTGGAGCCGCAGACGGTCGAGGCGGTGCTCCTGATCGCCGCCGACGCGATCTCGGCCTCGCGCCCCGGCGCACGAGGGGAGAGCCTGGAGCACTACATCAAGCGCCTCGAGGCGCTCGAGGAGCTGGCGAGCCAGAAGCCGGGGGTGGCGAAGGCCTACGCGCTGCAGGCCGGCCGCGAGATCCGCGTCATGGTCGAGCCGACCGAGATCGACGACGACGGCGCCGTCCTGCTCTCCCACGAGATCGCGCGCGAGATCGAGGACCAGCTCGAGTACCCGGGTCAGGTCAAGGTGATCGTGATCCGAGAGAGCCGCGCGATCGAGGTTGCGAAGTAAGCGTGGGGGAACCCAGGGTTCCCCCACGAACCCCCTCCTTCTTCGCCGTCGCTCACGGAACATGCTGGGGCTACGCGGGAGTGAATCCCGCTACGCCCGTCGCAGCTCGCTCGACGTGTGGGCGGTTTGCGCGTCGCTTCGCTTGCGCAAAAACCAAGTAACAGTCTGTTACTTAGTCCGGCGGTAAACTGGCCGCTCGATGAAGCGCTACTTCGTCACGACGTTCGGCTGCCAGATGAACGCCCACGACTCGGAGCGGATCAAGGGCATGCTGGAGTCGCTCGGGATCGGCGAGGCGCCCTCGCTGGAGGAGGCGGACGTCCTCGTCTTCAACACCTGCACGATCCGTGAGAAGCCCGACACCAAGCTCGCCGCACACCTCGGTGACGCCGGAGCCCGCAAGCGTCGGAATCCCGAGCTCGTCGTTGCCGTGGGTGGATGCTACGCCGAGGCGCAGCGCGAGCGGATCTTCGACCTCTACCCGCAGGTCGACGTCGCCTTCGGACCCGGCTCGATCCCGCACCTCGGGGAGTGGCTGGGCGCCGGAGGAGTCGCTCCTCGCGGGCGGTTCGGCTCGCACGAGCACTTCGCCGGCCACCTGCCGAGGCATCGCGAACGCTCGTTCCAGGCCTGGGTGCAGATTTCGATGGGCTGCAACTCCAAGTGCTCCTACTGCATCGTCCCGGCCGTGCGCGGGCGCGAGCAGAGTCGCCGTCCGGGGGACGTGGTCGCCGAGGTGGCGCAGCTCGCCGCCGAAGGCGTGCGGGAGGTGACGCTCCTCGGGCAGAACGTGAACTCGTGGGGGCGCGACCTCGCACCGGATCTGCGGACCGAGTTCGGAGAACTCCTGCGCGCCTGCGACGCTGTGGACGGGATCGAGCGAATCCGCTTTACGAGCCCACATCCGAAGGACTTCCGCGAGCCCGTGATCGCCGCGATGGCCGACTGTGCCGCCGTTTGCGAGCACATCCACCTGCCGCTCCAGTCGGGCTCCAGCCGGATCCTGAAAGCGATGCGGCGCACCTATGGCCGGGCTCGCTACGTGACCCTCGTCGACAGGCTGCGCGCCGCCATCCCCGACCTCGCTCTCGGGACGGACATCATCGTCGGCTTTCCCGGCGAGACCGAAGCCGACTTTCGCGAGACCCTCGATGTCGTGGAGGAGGTGCGCTACGACAGCGCGTTCACCTTCGTCTACTCGCCGCGCCGCGGCACGGAGGCCGCCGCGCTGGACGGGCAGGTGCCTGACAACGTGAGGCGCGACCGGATCGAGCGGCTCGTCGAGGTGACGCAGCGCATTGCGGCCGAGCGGAACGCCGAGCGGGTCGGGGGAGTCGAGGAGGTGCTCGTCGAGGGCGCGACCCGCACCGGCGAGCAGCTGCTGCGCGGGCGCACGCGGCGAAATACGACCGTCGTCTTCACCGGGTCCGCGCACCCTGGTGAGCTCGCGGAGATCGAGATCGCCGGCTCGACCTCGACCACGCTCCGGGGGATCCAGCGGGCGGTCGTTGCGGCATGAGGGTCCTGATCACGGGCTCGTCGGGCCAGATCGGGACGAACCTCGCGCTGCGCCTCCTCGCCGACGGCCACGATGTCTTCGGCGTCGACAAGCGTCAGAACACGTGGACGGACGACTTCCGCTACCTGCTCCAGGATCTGTCCGGACACTACCCCGCGTATCCCGGCGGCATCGGCGGGGTCGAGTATCCGGAGGTCGACCTCGTCGTCCACCTCGCCGCGCACGCCAAGGCGCACCAGCTCGTCGCGCAGCCGCACCGGGCGCTCGAGAACGCCGTGATGACGTTCAACGTCCTCGAGTACTGCCGGCAAAGACGGCTGCCGCTCGTCTTTTCGTCGACGCGGGAGGTCTACGGAGACGTGCACCGCTTCGAGGGCTACGGTGAGGCGACCGCCGACTTCGCCTTCACGGAGAGCCCGTACTCGGCTTCCAAGATCGCGAGCGAGGCGTTCATCTACGCCTATGCGCGCTGCTACGGGCTCAAGTACCTGGCGTTCCGCTTCTCCAACGTCTACGGCCGCTTCGACAACGACCTGCATCGGATGTCGCGCGTCCTGCCCCTGTTCATCCACTCGATGTCCCGCGACGAGCCGATCACGGTCTACGGCGGCGCCGACAAGGTGCTCGACTTCACCTACGTCGACGATTGCGTCGACGGGATCGTGCGGGGGATCGAGACGCTCGCCGCGGGCCGGGTCGCCAACGAGACGATCAACCTCGCCTATGGGGAGGGAAACAGCCTCGTGCGCGCGGCGGAGCTAATCGCCGCCGAGGTCGGGGTCGAGCCGAAGATGACGATCGCGCCCTCGCTGCTCGGCGAGGTGACCCGCTACGTCGCCGACATCCGCAAGGCTCACGACCTGCTCGGCTGGACGCCGCAGGTACCGCTCGACCAGGGAATTCCGCGGGCGGTGCAGTGGTTCCGCGAGCACCGCGAGGCACATCCAGACGAGAACCGCCCGGTGGCGAACGAAGGCGACTCGATCGGCTGGAAGACCCTGGCGGCAGAGCCGTCCTAGTCGTGCCCGGGCGGCAGCTGCTCTGGGACGGGTGCGCGAACATCCGCGACCTGGGAGGGCATCCGACCGAGGACGGCGGGGTAACGGCCTTCGGCGCCGTCGTCCGCGCGGATAGCGTCCGCCGGCTGTCGGAGCCGGGCTGGGCGCAGCTCGCCGGCTACGGCATCGGCACGATCGTCGACCTTCGCTTCCACGACGAGCTGGCTGGCGATCCGCCTTTCGAGGTACCGGTCGAGGTGGTAAACGTGCCGGTGTTCCCCGATCCGGCGTCGTCGCACTGGGAGGAGATCCAGGCGATCTCCGAGGCGGCTCCCGATGCGACCGGAGCGACGACCGCCGTCTATCTGGAGTTGCTCCGACGCTTCTCCAAAGGCTTCGCACTCGCCGTGTCGGCCGTGGCCCGCGCGCGCGAGGGCGGCGTGGTCGTCCACTGCATGGCCGGCAAGGATCGAACCGGGCTCGTCTCCGCTCTCCTGTTGCGGCTGGCCCACGTAGCCGTCGCCGATGTGGCTGCGGACTACGCCCTGAGCGAGCGGAATCTCGCCCCCTCCAGCAAGCCGTGGATCGCGGAGGCCACCGACGAGCGCGAGCGCGAACGACGACGGCGGATGGCGGCGACCCCCGCCGCCGCGATGGAGGCCGTGCTGGCGGAGCTCGATCGCGATGGGGGAGCCGCGGGGTATCTGCGCGACGCCGGTATGTCCGAGCGCGAGCTCGAGCTCGTCCGCGCGCGCCTGTGCGCGTGAGCGGCGTAGGCTCGACGGAGCCGCCAAGAGCGGAGGTGCCGGCTTTGCCGGCGCCGGAGCGGGAATGAGCGTCCTCGCGATCTTCGGGCCGACCGCCTCCGGAAAGAGCGCGGTGGCCGAGGCGATCGCCGCGCGGGTACCCGCCGAGCTCGTGTCGGCCGACTCGATGCAGGTGTACCGCGGTCTGCCGATCCTTACCAACCAGGCCGACGCGCCGACGCGGCTCGTCGGGATCTGGGAGCTCAACCACGAAGCTTCGGTCGGCGAGTTCGCGGCGCTGGCCCACGAGGCGATCGACGAGATCCTCGCCGCCGGGCGCCTGCCCGTCGTGGTCGGTGGAACTGGTCTCTACCTGCGTGCGGCTCTCGTCGATCTCGAGCTCCCGCCGCCTCCTGAAGAGGGCTCGCGGGAGCGATGGTCGGCACTGTACGACGAGCGTGGAGCCGCGGCCGCTCACGCGGAGCTCGCAGCTCGCGATCCCGGCACTGCCGCCTTCGTCCACCCGAACGACCGGCGCCGGGTGGTCCGGGCGCTCGAGCTCGCGGAGTCCGGCTTGTCGCTGCGCCCGGGGCGCAGCCGGCTCTGGAGCGCGGAGACCCGGCAGCCGACGGCGATCGTGGGGCTCGATGTACCCAAGCCGGTCGTGGAGCGCCGCATCGCAGAGCGCACCGTCGCGATGCTCGCGGCAGGGGCCGCCGAGGAGGCGCGTGCGGCCCTCGCCGGGCCGATCTCCTCGACGGCCCGGAAGGTGATCGGGCTGGAGGAGGCTGCGCTGCTCCCGGCTGACGAGGCGCGCGAGGCGATCGCGGCGCGCACGCGTCGCTACGCGGCCTATCAACGCAAGTGGATGCGCCGGATACCCGACCTCGCTATCGTCGCCGCAGATCGACCGGTCGGCGAGGTGGCGGATGCAGTTCTCGAAGTGGCACGCGCACGGCAACTCCTACCTGCTCGTCGAGCGGGCTGAGTCGGACCGGCCACTCGGCGCGGAACGCGCGCGACTGCTCTGCGACGTTCGCTACGGCATCGGCTCCGACGGCGTCGTGGAGGTGGTGAGCGTCGACGACGCGTCCGTCGAGGTCGCGATCTGGAACCCGGACGGCTCGTTGGCGGAGTTCTCGGGGAACGGCACGCGCATCGCCGCGATGTGGCTCGGCCGCCGGACCGGCGCCGACGAGGTCATCGTCGCAGTCGACGGCCGCGCGCATGCGGCGCGCCGGCGCCCGGACGGCCTGATCGAGATGGAGGTCGGAGCCGTCGAGGTGGGGGAGACGTTCACCTTGGAGCTCGCCGAGGAGCGCGTCGAGTTGACACCCGTGTCGGTCGGCAACCCGCACGCGGTCGTGCGGCGGCGTGAGCCGCTGCGCGACGACCTCCTCCGGCTCGGCCCGCTGATCGAGACACACGACCGCTTCCCCGGTCGCACAAATGTCCAGCTCGTCGTGGTGGACGACCTGAACGCGGTGACCGCGCTCGTATGGGAACGTGGAGCCGGCGAGACGAGCGCCTCCGGCTCGAGTGCGGTCGCGGTCGCGGCGGCGGCGGTCGTGAGCGGCTGGTGCGAGAGCCCCGTCACCGTCCGGATGCCCGGCGGCGAGCTGGAGGTCTCGCTCGACACCGAGAACTGCGCGACCCTGACAGGGCCGGCGGCGCCAATCTGCACAGGCGAGACGACCATCTGATGGGAGGTACGGTCCGAGAACGCCCACGAGGTGCGCGACTTCTAGACGGCGAGCTCGAACTCCCGCAGTACGTCGTTCAGGCTCAACCGCTGGTCGTGCGACTCCCGGCGCCACCCGATGATCAGCGCGCAGTCGAGCTGGTACGTCCCGGCCGGGAACTGCCGCGGGCGCGTGCCCGGGACGACGACGGCGCGAGGCGGCACCTCGCCGCGGTGCTCGACGGGCTCTGGACCTGTCACGTCGATGATCGGCACGCTCGCGGTCAGCGACACGTTGGCCGAGAGGACCGCGCCGGCACCGACGCGGACGCCCTCCGTGACGATGCAGCGCGAGCCGATGAAGGCTCCGTCCTCGACGATCACCGGCCGCGCATTCGGCGGCTCGAGCACACCGCCGATCCCGACGCCGCCGGCGAGGTGCACGTCGGCTCCGATTTGCGCGCAGGAGCCGACCGTCGCCCACGTGTCCACCATCGTCCGCGGGCCGACCCAGGCGCCGATGTTCACGTAGCCGGGCATCAGCACGACGCCCTCTGAGAGGAAGGAGCCGTAGCGCGCGACCCCGGGCGGTACCACCCGGACGCCCCGCTCGGCGTAGTCGGTCTTCACCGGGATCTTGTCGAGGAAGCGCAGCCCGCCGACCTCCATCGGCTCGACCTTGCGCAGGCGGAAGTACGCCAGGATTGCCTCCTTCGCCTCGACGTCGACCACCCAGTCGCCCCCTACCGGCGAGGCGACGCGGCGCTCGCCGCGGTCGAGGGCGGCGACGATCTCCTCCGCGAGCTCGGGGGTCACAGCACCTCCTCGAGGATCTCGACCGCGCGGGCGCACTCCTCCTCGGAGGGTACGAGCGCGACCCGGAAGTACCCCTCGCCTGCGACGCCGAGGTAGGAGCCGGGTGCGAAAAGGACGCCGTACTCGAGCAGCCTCTCGGCGAAGTCCTCCGAGCTCTCGCCTGCCGGCACCGCGAGCCACAGGTACATCGTGGCCTCGCTGCCGGCGACGCGGATGCCCTTGCGCGCAAAGAGGTCGAGGAAGAGCGCGCGCTTGCGTGCATACAGCGCCCGCATGCGCTCGACGTGCGTCTCGTCGCCCCAGGCAACCACCGACGCCCGCTGCACGAACTCCTGCGGCGCGGTGCCGACCGTGGGCCGGAACGCCTTCAGCGCCGCGACGAGCTCGGGATCGCCGGCGACGAAGCCGCTGCGGTACCCCGTCATCGAGGAGCGCTTCGAAAGCGTGTTGAAGACGACGACGTTCGTCCGGTCGGCGAGCTGGAGCGCCGATGCGGGCGGTTCGTCGAACCAGAGCTCGGTGTAGGCCTCGTCGGACGCGACCACGAAGCGGTGCTTCCGCGCCAACTCTGACAGCCGCTCGTAGAACCCGAGCGGGGCAGTCGCGCCCGTCGGATTGTTCGGGTAGTTGATCCAGAGGACAGCAACGCTGTTCCACGTCCACTCGTCGATTGCATCCAGATCGGGGAGAAAGCGGTGCTCCTCCATGAGCGGCAACGCCAGCGCGCGCGCGTGGGCGAACAGGGCCCCGCGCTCGTACACGGGATAGCCCGGCTCGGTGTACGCGACGATGTCCCTGCCAGACTCGACGTCAAGAACGACCTGCGCGAAGCTGAAGATCGCCTCCTTGCTGCCGAGCGTCGGAATGATCTCCGTGTCGGGATCGAGCGTCGTCCCGAAACGCCGCTGCGCCCACGTGGCGATCGCCTCCCGCAACTCGGGCAGACCGACGGCGGCGGGATAGCCCATCCGGTCCCGCAGACCGTCGATCAGGGCCTGCTTGATCTTCGGATCCGTTGGTTCCCGCGGATCGCCCATCCCGAAGTCGAGCACGGGCACGCCCCGGGCCGCGACGCGCGCCGCGGCCTCGTTCAGGCGCACGAACGGATAGGCGGTCTGCCGCTCGAGTACGGGCGAGATCGGCACGGGTCAGACGCTACCGGTGACGAACCGCCGGAGCGACTCGAACGCGTGCACGAGCGCCGTGATCTCGACGCGCTCGTCGCGCCGGTGCGCGTAGCGCGTCGCGCCAGGCCCGAAGTTGACGGCGTCGATCCCGCGCGACGTGAAGTCGGCGACGTTCGTCCACGCCTGCTTCGGCTCGAGGGCGAGGTCGCCCGCGGCACGGAGCCGCTGCACGAGCGGCGAGTCGGTCACGACCCGCGCCGGCGGCGAGCTGCCGGCCGGCTCGTACGTCGCGCCGGGCGGCAGGAGGGCGCGCAGGTACGCCTCCGCGCTGGAGGACGAGCGGTCGGGCGCGTAGCGGAAGTTCACGTGCGCAGCCACGCGATCGGGAATCACGTTGTCGGCGATGCCGCCGTGGATCTGCGTGATGCTGACCACCTCGATGAAGGTGAGCCCGCCGACCTCGACGGGATGCGGCTCGGTCGAGGCGAGCGGGCGCAGGCCTTCGAGCGCTGCCTCGATCGCGTTCTCCGCCGTCCAGGGCCGCGCCGAGTGCCCGCTCACCCCTCGGAAGACGATCCGTGCGTTCAGATTGCCGAGACAGCCCGCCTGGATGGTCCCGTCCGTCGGCTCGAGCAGGATCGCGAGACCTGCTTCGTGCACGGCGCGCGAGTTGTCGAAGAGGTGGGGGAGGGGGCTGAACTCCGGCGGCAACTCCTCCTTGCCGAAGACGAGCAGGGCGAGATCGACCGCCGTCTCGATCTCCTCAGCGTCCAGCTCGCGCGCCAGCTCCACCAGCACGGCGAGGCCGCCTTTCATGTCGCTGGCGCCCAGTCCCACGACGGCGCCGTCCTCGAGCCTGCCGGGAAGATTGCCCTGGGCCGGGACGGTGTCGTAGTGCCCCGCGAGGACGACGAGCTGGTGGCCGTCGCGGCGCGGGCGCGCGAAGACGAAGGCGTCGTCACCGCGGTACTCCGGCTCGAACGACCCGGGCACGAGCGAGACGACGTGCGCCGCGATCGCAGCCTCGTGCCGGCTCTCCGAGGAGATGTCGACGAGCTCCAGCGTGCGCGCCGCGAGCCGATCGGCGATCGTGGACATGGGGGCAAGCGTGGCACAATCCCCGCAGTGACGCGCCAGGCCGGATCCGCCGCCGATTCCACGGCTTTCCTGGGCGCCGAGCCCGAGCGCGCGCTCGTGCTCGCCGTGATCGCCAAGGGAGCCGACGCCGACGAGGAGCTCGCGGAGCTGCACGAGCTCGCGCGCACGGCCGGCGTCGAGCCGGTGGAGCAGCTCGTCCAGCAGCGGGCCAACCCGGACCCACGCAGCTACGTGGGCAAGGGCAAGCTCGAGGAGCTGAAGCAGGCCTACGGCGACGCGCGGGCCGAGGTGCTGCTCGTGGACGACGAGCTCGATCCGACGCAGCAGCGCACGCTCGAGAACGCGCTCGACGCGCGCGTCGTCGACCGCACCCAGCTGATCCTCGACATCTTCGCGCAGCACGCCAGGAGCGCGGAGGGCAAGCTCCAAGTCGAGCTCGCGCAGCTCCAGTACAACCTGCCACGCATGCGCGGCATGTGGAAGCACCTCGAGCGCCTCGGCGGTGGCACGGGTGCGCTCGGTGCCGGTGTCGGCACGCGCGGCCCGGGCGAGTCGCAGCTCGAGACCGACCGGCAGCTCGCCGGCCGGCGCATCTCGCTCCTGCGCCGTCGGCTGCGCGAGCTCGGCAAGCAGCGCGGATTGCGGCGGAAGGCTCGCACGCGCAGCGGGACGCCGACCGTCGCCCTCGCCGGCTACACGAACGTGGGCAAGTCGACGCTGCTGAACGCGCTCACGGGCGCGGAGGCGTCGGTCGGCGACCGTCTCTTCGAGACGGTCGACCCGACGACGCGCGGCTTCGACCACGACGGCAAGCACTATCTCGTCACCGACACGGTCGGGTTCATCCGGCGGCTACCGACACAGCTCGTGGAAGGATTCGCGTCGACCCTGGAGGAGACGCTCGTGGCCGACCTCCTGCTGCACGTGCTGGACGCCCCCGTGAGCGACGACCGCCTCGACGAGATGATCAGGTCGGTCAACGACGTGCTCGGTGAGATCGGTGCGGACGAGGTTCCGGTCGAGCTCGTCCTAAACAAGATCGACCGTGTCGACCCCCTCGGGCGGAGGAGGCTCGCCAACCGCTTTCCCGGAGCGCTGCAGGTGTCCGCGGCGAGCGGCGCCGGCCTGGACGCACTGCGCGAGCGGATTCACGAGCGCTTCGCCGACCGGTACGACGAGGTGCGGCTGCTGCTTCCGTACGACGAGGGCGGCAAGCTCGCCGAGCTGTACGCGCTCGGTGCGCCGATCGAGGATCGGGAGGATCGGGAGGACGGCGTCCTCGTCCGCGCGCGTCTCCCTCACCGCGAGATCGCTCGATTCGCCCCGTATGTCGTCGCCGAGTCCGTGTACCGGTTCCGCGAAGCCGAACCGTCTTGATCGAGCTGCCGATCACGCGCCTGCGCGCGGACGCCACGCTCCCCGAGCGCGCCTACGCGGGTGACGCCGGCCTCGACCTCTCGGCCTGCGAGCGCTCCGTGCTCGGCCCCGGGGAGAGAGCCACGGTCGGAACCGGGCTCGCCGTCGCGATCCCGGAGGGTCACGCCGGCTTCGTCCAGCCGCGCTCGGGCCTTGCCTCCCGGCACGGCATCACCGTCGTGAACGCGCCCGGGCTGATCGATGCGGGGTACCGCGGCGAGCTTCGCGTCGTGCTCCTGAACACGGACCGGCGCGAGAGCTTCACCGTCGAGCCCGGGATGCGCATCGCGCAGCTCGTCGTGCTGGAGCTGCCCACGGTCGAGCTGCTCGAGGTGGACGAGCTGCCCTCGAGCGAGCGGGGCGTCCGCGGCTTCGGATCGTCACGGGCGTAGTGCGCGCAGAGCCTCGCGTGCGCGTGTCGGCAGTCCTGCGCTGGCACGACCAGCTCCTGCTCTGCCGCCACCAGAAGCGCGGCCGGGACGCGTGGCTCCTCCCTGGAGGCGGCGTGCACTCGGGCGAGAATCTGATTCAGGCGCTCGAGCGCGAGATGCGGGAGGAGGTCGGCATCGCACCGCCCTCCTTCGAGGGGCCGGTGGCGATCGTGGACTCCATCTCGCCCGAGCGGAGCCTGAGCTCCAAGCACGTGGTGCACATCATCTTCGCCGGCGATCTCGACGGCTCGCTCGAGGGCGTTGTCTCCCAGGACGAAGCCGTGCAGGGCCACCGGCTCTTCGCACTCGACGAGCTGGAGGGCATCGTCCTGCACCCGCCGATCCAGCGCTTCCTGAGCCGGTGGCGTCCGGGCGACCCGGCCGTCTATCTTGGGGCGCTGTGGACTCCCTGAGAGAGCTCTTCGCGCTGACCGCCGACTACGCGGCGGAGTTCCATGCGACGCTCGACGAGCGGCCGGTACGCGCGCAGTCCTCGTTCGACGAGCTGTACGCGGCGTTCGGCGGACCGCTGCCCGAGACGGGGACGGCGGCTGAGCAGGTGCTCGCCGAGCTGATCGCCAGCGGTGAGTCGGGTGTCGTCGGCACGCAGACGGGGCGTTACTTCGGCTTCGTCATCGGCAGCGCGCTGCCGGCCGCGGTCGCGGCGGACTGGCTCGCGACTGCGTGGGACCAGAACGGCTTCTCCGTCGTGTCGTCCCCGATCGCCGCCGCCATCGAGCAGGTCGCGGCCGACTGGCTCGTCGAGATCCTCGGGCTGCCCACGGGCGTCTCGAGCGGCTTCGTGACGGGTGCGCAGGGCGCCAACACGACGGCGCTCGCGGCCGCGCGCGGACACGTGCTGGCAGCCGCGGGCTGGGACGTCGCCCGCGATGGGCTGAACGGCGCGCCGCGCCTGCGCGTGCTCGTCGGCGCAGAGCGGCACGTCACGATCGACCGCTCGCTCCGGCTGCTCGGGCTGGGTACGGGCGCGATCGAAGTGGTGGACGCGGACGAGCAGGGGCGGATGCGCGCCGACGCTCTTCACGACGCGCTGGAGACGGGTTCGGGACCTGCGATCGTCTGCGCCCAGGCCGGCAACGTGAACACGGGGGCGTGCGACCCCTTCGCCGAGATCGCCAACGCGTGCGAGGCCGCGGGCGCGTGGCTCCATGTCGACGGAGCCTTCGGGCTCTGGGCGGCCGCAAGTCCGGGGCTCCGCCACCTCGTTGCCAGCTCCGAGCGCGCAGACTCCTGGGCCACGGACGCGCACAAGTGGCTCAACGTCCCCTACGACTGCGGCGTCGTCTTCTGCCGGCATCCCGACGCTCAGGCCGAGGCCATGTCGGTGGCCGCGAGCTACCTGCAGCGCGCCGGGGGCCGCAGCCCGTCGGACTGGGTTCCGGAATCGTCCCGCCGAGCACGCGGTTTTGCCGTGTGGGCGGCGCTGCTGGAGCTCGGGCGCGGGGGTGTCGCCGACCTCGTCGACCGCTGCTGCGAACACGCGCGGAGCTTCGCGGCGCTGCTTGGCGCCCGGCCGGGAGTCGAGATCCTCAACGATGTCGCGCTGAACCAGGTGCTCGTCCGCTTCGACGACGACGACGAAACGACGCGCGAGGTCGTGCGGCGCGTGCAGAAGGACGGCACCTGCTGGCTCGGAGCGACCGAGTGGCAGCGCCGCGCGGCGCTGCGAATCTCGGTCTCGAGCTTCCGGACGACGGCGGCAGACGTCGAGCGGAGCGCCGCTGCGATCCTAGAAGCGTCCGCCGCGGTCTCGGGCTCGCTGCGCTGACACCGCATGCGCCTGCCCCTCGAGCCGGTCCGGCAGCGGCTCGAGCTCGGGTGCTTCCCCGCCGCTCGCATGGGCGATCGCCTGCGCCAGCAGCCAGTCCGCCAACCAGGGGTTGCGAGGGAGCAGCGGGCCGTGGAGGTAGGTGCCGACCGCACGGCCGACCCGACAGCCCTCGGAACCCGATTCGCCGTCGTTCCCAAAGCCGGCGACGACCCGGCCCAGCGGCTCCGCGTTCGGATCGAGCCGCGTTCGCCCGGCGTGGTTCTCGAAGCCTGCGAGCGTCCGACGCTCACCGGGGACGAGCTCGCACTCGAGCAGCACGTCGCCGATCATGCGGCGCTCGCCGGCGACGGTCTCGTGGGCAAAGAGACCGACACCGGGTAGGCCGGCGCCCTGCCGGTCGCGATAGCCGCGCCCGAGCAGCTGGTAGCCGCCGCAGACCGCGAGCACGGCTGCACCCTCTGCGGCGGATTCCAGGAGCGCCGCTCCCTTCGAGGCGAGATCAGGTGCGATCAGCGCCTGCTCGCGATCCTGGCCACCGCCGACGTAGAGGAGGTCGTGCGCGCCGGGCCGAAGCTCGTCACCCACCGAGACGGCCGCGACGTCCAGCTCGTGACCGCGCAGGGCCGCGCGCCGCGCGAGAACCGCGATGTTGCCCCGGTCGGCGTAGATGTTCAGGTAGTCCGGGTACAAGTGCCCGACCCGGATCCTCACGAGCGCTCCCAGTACGGCCGCACGAAGCCGCGCTCGACGACGATCCGGCGCAGCGCCAGCATCGCAGTGTAGGTGGGGAGCACGACGAGCTCGCCGCCGGGCGGCGTCAGGGCGAGCCCGCGGTCGAGCGCCCGCTCGAGCTCGGGCTGCACTTCGACCGCGTCCTCAGCGAGGCCGCCGTACGTGCAGCGCAGCGCGAGCTCCGCCGCGCGGTCGCCCGACGCGATCACGCGCTCCGCGCCGGCCAGGAGCGGCTCCAGGTCGACGTCCCAGATCCAGGACACGTCCTTGCCGTCGGCGATCGCGTCGTTGAGCGCGATCAGCAGGAGCGCCGGAGCGCCGGAGTCCTCCAGCGTTCGGATGACCTCGTTCGCGCCCGCCGGGTTCTTGACCAGGAGCACGAGGATCGACTTGCCGCCAACCGGGATCCGCTCGAAGCGGCCGAACGCAGCGCCGAATCGCTCGAGCCCCGCGCGGATATCCGCCAGCGAGGCTCCAAGGGCCTGCGCGAGCGCCGCGGCACCGACTGCGTTGTAGACGTTGTAGAGGCCCGGCAGCGGCAGCCGCACCGCTGTCGTGCCATTCGGGGTGACGAGCTCGAAGGACGCACCGTCGAGCCCGCGCAGCTCGATCTCCCGGGCCGCAACGAGGAGGTCGGGGCGCGAGTGCCCGCAGGAGTTGCAGCGGTAGTCGCCGAGGTGGCCGACGTACGCGGCGAGAAACTCGTATGGCCGCCCGCAGACGACGCAGTAGCGCGAGTCCGCAGCGTGTTGGATCTCCGCGCGCGAGTGACGCGGGTCGTCGAGCCCGAACGGGATCGTCGCGGCGCGATCGCGACCCAGGTCGCCGACCTGCGGGTCGTCGCCGTTCACAAGGAGCGCCGTCGCGGGCGGGAGCGCGGCGACGCACGCCCGCCAGCGCTCCGCGATGTGCTCGAGCTCGCCGTAACGGTCGAGCTGGTCGCGAAAGAGGTTGGCGAGCAGGAGTGCACGTGGCCGCACGCGGCGCAGGACCTCCGGCAGCGCCCCTTCGTCCACCTCCAGCAGCCCGAGCTCGGCGTCGCGCGCCGCGAGCAGCGTCGAGGCGATGCCCGAGACGAGGTTCGCGCCCGAGCTGTTCCAGGCCAGCCGCCGCTCGCCCAGGATCTCGGCCACCATCGCCGTCGTGGTGGTCTTGCCGTTGGTGGCCGAGACGACGGCGGCGCCCTGGGGCAGCCGGGCCGCCAGCGCGTCGATCGCGCCCGGATCGAGCTTCCACAGCAGCTTCCCCGGGATCGTCGTGCCGCCGCCCGCGCCGGCGAGCCGGGACAGGCGTGCAGCCGCGCGTGCGGCCATGGACTCGACGGCAAGCCGGGCGCTCATGCGGAACCGAGCGTAGATGATCGCGAGGAAGTGGCTGCTCGCCACTACTTGCAAATCAGCCATTCTGCTCTACAATGATTGCATGGCACGAGGTCGCCGTCACCCTGCGGTGGCGGGCATCGACCCGCAGGCACTCGCCGACTTCCAGGCGGGGATCCGCAAGCGGTACACCGATGAGCAGATCCTCGCCCAGTTGAAGGAGTCGGCGGAGCGACTGGGTCGCTCGCCGACCATGCGTGAGTTTGCCGCCGACGCGGTCACGACGGTGCACCCGCAGACGGTGATCGAGCACTTCGGCAGCTGGAACACCGCCAAGCGCAGGGCGGGACTCGTGCCGCGGCGCTTCGCCACGCGTGAGGAGCTGCTCGGGCAGCTGAAGGGGCTGGGGGAGGAGCTCGGCCGCACGCCTACCGCCCGCGACATCGACGAGCGGAAGGGGTCGATGCCCTCGAAGTCGCTGCTTTGGCACACATTCGGCTCGCTTGCCCAGGCGCTACGAGAGGCCGGCTTCGACGTTCCGGTGGGCGAGGAGCGCCTGGAGCGCGCGGTCGAGCAGGGCGCAGTGCTCGCCAGGCGACTGGGGCGGCTCCCGAAGATGGCGGACTGGGCGGCGCAACGCAAGCAGGACAGCGCGCTGCTGACGGAGTGGCAGATCTACCGGATGATCGACGTCCAGCCGGCGTGGGCGGCATTTCAGTATCTCGTCCGGGAGCGCCTGCGCGACGAGGCGGTCGAGGTAGCGCCCGACGGGACGGTGAGCAGCTAGCGATGGAGGCGATCGTCACGGCCGTCATCTCGGGCTTGGTGGCGATCGCCGTCGCCCTGATCAACGCGCGGGCAACGAAGCAGCGTTCGCCGGTAGACCCGCGCGAGCCTGACAGAGACGAGGAGGGCGCCGTTGAGCCGGCGCGGCCGGGCGCCCTCAGGCGGGCGTGGGCTGCCCTCTGGGCGCTGTTCGGGCGGTTGCCGGGGCTCGGACGGCACAGGACGCCATGGGTGGCGGCGCTCGTCGGTTTCTTGTTCGGCGGCTTCGGGATCGCGCTCTACTTCCGCAGGCAAGCGGACGTGCTCGTCGGCCTCGCCTTCCTCGTGCCGCTCTTTCTGGCCACGAGAGGTTCCGAGACGGACGAAGCCGCGACGTTCGGCTGGTGGTACTGGCCGTTCGCGACTCTGGCCGCCACGTACTGTGTGCTCCGCGTGGAGAGCGCGAATCGGGGGCTGGAAGCCGGCGAGATCGTGGCGGGCTAGGCCGGCTAGGCGCCGGCGAGGGCGATTGCCGCGAGGCGCTGGAGGCAGGAGACGCCCTCCTGCGGAGCCCGGACGGCGGGGAGGATCGTTTCCTCCACGTACGAGCGGTCGGGTCGGAAGCGCTTG
>Ga0136620_10000244_pt1 | contig 24475 bp, 28 predicted proteins | sample AntDrymUQ4162106_2_FD_104806 | JGI IMG/M metagenome (GOLD analysis project Ga0136620, IMG submission 104806) | Polar desert sand microbial communities from Dry Valleys, Antarctica - metaG UQ416 (21.06) | ecosystem: Environmental > Terrestrial > Soil > Desert | place: Antarctica: Dry Valley... | reverse complement strand
TCCTGGCGCGCCTACGGGGTCGATGCGAACAAGGACGGCCGCAAGGACCCCTACAACCCCGTCGATGCCATCTTCGCCGCCGCGCGCTACCTCAAGGCCGCCGGCTACGAGAAGGACGTCCGCGGCGCGATCTTCGCCTACAACCACGCCGGGTGGTACGTCGACTCGGTGATGCTCAGGGCCCGGCTGATCGGCGGCGTCCCCGCCGACCTCGTCGGCTCGCTGACCGGGCTGACCGAAGGCCGCTTCCCCGTCGTAGCCAGGGCCCGCTACGCCGACGACCTGCAGGAAAAAGAAGCGCTGAAGCGCGTCAAGGCCGGCGAGAACGCCGCCAACATCGTCGAGTCGCAGGACGATCGCCGCACAATCGACATCTACGCCGACAAGGGCTCGCCGGTGGTCGCGACCAATGACGGCCAGGTCAAGAAGATCGGCCGGTCCAGGAAGCTCGGGCGCTATATCGTCCTGCAGGACGTCTACGGCAACCGCTACCGCTACACCGGCCTCGGACAGACCGCCAAGTACTACCCGGTACCCAAGGAGGAGGCAGTCGACCCGAAGGGCACCGCCAAGGCACTCGCGGCCAACGACGACTCCAAGCCGGGCGCCGCCGCCTCGGCCGGCCGGCAGCCCGATCTCGACGACTCCAAGCGCAGGCGCGGCAAGAGTGGCGCACCCGAGAGCCAGGACGCTCCTGCGGCCAGCATCCCGGTGAAGGAGCGTCTGTTCGCCCATCCGAGCGCCGACCTGGCGCGCGAGTCCGGTGGGCTGGAACAGCTGCTGGACGCCAGGCTGCGGACCAAGGGCGGCTTCGAGACCTACCGCAACTACTTCTCCAAGGCCTTCGGCACCGATGCCAAGAACGTGCGTCTGCGGCGCCTCAAGAAGGGCTCGCGTGTGATCGCGGGTACGCAACTCGGCCGCGTCGGCCGTCCGGTCGCGGGCAAGGCCGCGCACCTTCAGTTCGGGATCCGCCCCGCCGGCCAGGGCGCCCCGCCCATCGATCCCAAGCCCATCCTCGACGGCTGGAAGCTGCTCGAGGCCACCGCCGTGTACCGGGCCTCCGGGCGCAACGTGCTCTACGGCCAGGACGGCGCTGATGGATTCTCCATCGGGCAGATCCTGCTACTGCCCAAGCCGCTTCTCCAGCGCCGCGTGCTCTCCGACGAGCGGATCGTGATCTACGACGGCGGCCGCAACGACATCCAGTCCGGGCAGATCGACCGCCGCGTGCTGGCCACCATGGCCTACCTCGCCGAGTCCGGCCTGCGTCCTGAGATCACCAGCCTCAGGAGCGGCCACGGGTTCTTCACCAGCTCGGGCAACGTCTCACACCACAGCTCCGGCAACGCCGTGGACATCGCCAAGATCAACGGCGTCCCGATACTGGGCCACCAGGAGCCGGGCGGGGTGACCGACCAGGCGGTACGGCGGCTCATGCGACTGCAGGGCACCGTCGCTCCAGACCAAATCATCTCCCTGTTGGAGATGGGCGGTTCCACATTTGCGATGGGCGACCATGCCGACCACATCCACGTGGGATTCCAACCGCTGTTCGGCGACAACAACAAGCTCGGTCGCCAGGCCGTGGCGGTGCTCAAGCCCGGCCAGTGGTCGAACCTGCTCGAGCAGCTGCGCAAGATCGACAACCCGGTCGTGCCGACCAAGCCCTCCAAATACTCGCTGCCCGCCAACAAGCGGTCCAGCGACGCCCACACCGGCGAGTAGTTCACACCGGCCCCGAGGCCGGCGCCTGGCGTCGTCCTCGGTCGGTCATGGGCTATGACCTCCCTGCGTCCTAGCCATGCTTGACCTCTGAACCGCTGTGAACTCCTCGCACGCCCTTTTTGGCTTCGTTCAGTTCGAGTTTGGCTTCCTGCTCGGACCCGGTGATGGGCGGTTCCTCGTTCGCCCGGCAGCGGGCCGGGATCCCGAGCACGTGCTGGTGCTGACCACGCTCGGCGCGTCACAACGCCACAGGCTGAGGGGGCGCAAGGGGCGGACCGTGGAGGAAGCCCAGCCGGAGCCGGTGCCGACCAACCGTGCCACGGTGATCCGGGCCGCTGCATTCGGCGATCAGGCGGAAGCGGCCGCCTGGCTCGAGGACGTGCGCGAAGGCCCTGACCGGGCCGATGCCGAGCTGGCCACGGCCCTGGTCGTACTGGCCCGCGCGCTGCGCGCGCACCGAGTGGCGCGTGCCGACCCCAGCGCCCGCGACGTCTCCCCCGCTCAGGCGCTGGTGACGCGCATCGGATACGGCGCCGGGGAGGCCGTGGCGGATGGGCGCTACGCGCAGGCCTGGGAGCTCCCGCGCGAACACCGGCGCACGCAGCGCTCGATGGAGGCGCCCGACGAGCGCTTCGCGGCCCTCCTGGGAGCTCGCGAGCAGGTCCTGGTATGCGAGGAGCTCGTGCTTCGCGTGCGCGCCGACCTGATCGCGGGCCGTGACCGCGAGGCCGCCCTCGGGGCCAGGGTGGCACTGGAGGCCGTGCTGGCCGAGCTGGCCCGGAACCTCGACGCGGACCGCCGAGGCGGCCTGGAGGCCGACCGCCGGACCGTGGGCGACGCCGCCAACACCGCCCTACGGGGCGCGTTGAGCCCGGAGCTGGAGTCCGAGCTCGGCCAGGCGGTGGTGCGCATGGAGGCCGCCCTGCGCGCCCGCCGCCTCGAGAGCGCCGGCTGACGGGTCACGGCTTGTTCACCAGCCCCCGCGAACCTGGCGTATCGTCGGATTGGACAAGCGGTCGAGACCGGACCAGCGGATCTTGGCCATCCGGCGATAGGAGGGCGACGTGGCGGACATCAACATGCCATCCATGAGGTCACCCGCGACACGCCTTCCCCGCGGCTCTGGTCGCGATCAGCGGATGTCTGCGGCTCTACGGGCCGGCCGCCGCCCCCTCTCTCCCCGGGGCGGCGGCCGAGCCTGGATCAACGGTCATGAGGTCGGTGGATCCGATCCTCGCTACCGCCACCTCAACTGCTCGCACGACTAGATGGTTGATTCCGAAATTCACGTGCCCGCGGGGGGCGGACCAGCGCCGGTGTGCGCCGTCATCCGCGGGTGCGGCAATAAGGAATCAGTCATCTAGGGCGCACGGCGAGGGGTCCTGTCAGAGAACTCGGAGCACAGCCTCGAGCTCGGACACCACGTCGCCGTCGAGCTTGAGGTCGGCGCTGCGATCGTAGGGCGTTTCGCCCTCGGTCACCAGCACCACCCGCCCGCCGTTGGCCTGGGTGAGTCCCGGCAGGCCGGCCACCGGGTACACGGTCAGGGAGGAGCCGATGCACACGATCAGATCGGCCTCGGAAGCAAGGGCCTGCGCCTCTGCCATCGCGTCGTCGGGCAGCATCTCTCCGAAGAGCACGACGTCGGGCTTGAGGGGCGCGATGCAGGCCACGCACTCCGGGGCGCCCTCACCCGAGCCGAGGAGCTCCACGACCCGGTCCAGTGCCACCCGCCCCCCGCACTGCATGCAGCGGCTCCACTCGATCGAGCCGTGCATCTCCACCACCCGCTCGCTGCCGGCCAGCCGGTGCAGGCGGTCGATGTTCTGGGTGATCAGCCCACGGACCAGACCGCGGCGCTCCCACTCGGCCACGGCCTCGTGTGCAGCGTTGGGCTTGGTGCCGATCAATGACGCGAAGCGCTGCCCGTAGAAAGCCCAGAAGCGATCGGGGTCTCGCCGCCAAGCGTCGATGTGGGCGACCTCCATGGGATCGACGTTCTCCCACAGGCCCGTTCCCGGGGTGCGGAAGTCCGGAATCCCGGACGGCACCGAGATACCCGCCCCCGTGAGCACCACCGCTCGCGCCGAGCCACGGAGCAACTCGGCCAGCTTGGCGGTGGCGCTCCCGTGGGGGAGCGCAGGCCGATCGTTGATCGGCCGAGCACGTCCACTTCTCATCACTTGCCCTGGAACTTGGGCTCGCGCTTGCCGAGGAAGGCCCCGATGCCCTCCTTGGCGTCCTCGGACCCGAACACGGTCGCGAAGGCCTGCTTCTCGGCCTCGATGCCCTCGTCCAGATCGCCCGCCGCAGACACCTGCTTGATCTGCTGGACCGCGAGGGGCGCCTGCTTGGCGAGCTTGCGCGCCCATGCGAGCGCGGTGTCGAACAACTCGTGGTCGGGGACCACCGCGTTTGCCAGGCCCAGCCGCAGAGCCTCGTAGGCGCCGATCGGGTCGCCCACCAGGTTGAGCTCCAGCGCCTTGGCCTCGCCCACCAGTCGCGCGAGGCGCTGCGTGCCGCCAAAGCCGGGAATGATCCCCAGGTTGACCTCGGGCTGGCCGAAGGACGCCGACGCCGCGGCCAGGCGGAAGTCGCAGGCCATCGCCAGCTCGCAGCCGCCGCCGAAGGCGATCGAGTTGACCGCCGCGATCGTGGCCGTGGAGGAGCGCTCCATCGCGCGCATGAAGCCGTGCGCGGAGTCGATCAGCTCCTTGCCCTCCGTCTCGGGCGACATCTTCGTGAATTCCTTGATGTCGGCCCCGGCGGAGAACGTGAAGATGTTCGAGCTGGCGAACACCACCGCGCGCAGCTTGCCGTCGATCTCCTCCCACAGCTCGGTGAGCTCTGAGATCACCTGAGGCGAGAGCGGGTTGGCCGGCGGGCGGTTGAGCCACACGATGCCCACGTCGCCCCGAGTCTCGAGGGCGATCATCTCGCGCGACTGCCCTTCGTCGGGGTCGGGGTAGGGGAAGAAGCCCTGCCCGCTCTTCTTGCCCAGCCGGCCCTGGGCCACGAGCCGGCGCAGGATCTGCGGGGGCTGGAAGCCCTCGCCCCACTCGGCCTCGGCGCGCTGCAGTGCCTCCAGCACCGAGTCCAGTCCCTGCTCGTCCGCACGGGTGAAGGGCCCGGGCAGGATGCCGGCGCCCATCATCATCCCGACCTCGATGTCCTTGGCCCCGGCCTCGCCCTCTTCCAGGACGAGGCACGACTCGACGATCGCCTTGAGCGAGAAGCGCTCAACGAGGTCTTGGGAGGCGGCAGCCGGGGGGTTGCTGTGCTGATCAGTCGTGCTCATAGAAGCCCTTTCCGGTCTTCTGGCCGAGGTTGCCGTCGGCCACAAGCTGCTTCATCGCGGGCGACACGAAGAAGCGGTCGCCGTAGCTGTCGTTGAGGTGTTCGGCCACGTGCAGGACGGTGTCCAGCCCCAGCAGGTCGGTGAGGAAGAAGGGGCCCATCGGAGCCGCCTTGGACTCCTGTATCACCTTGTCGACCTCCTTGACGTCGAGGCCCTCCTCGTGAGTGACCTTCCAGATCTCCGAGACGGCGGAGTTGAGGATGCGGTTGACCACGAAGCCCGGGCCCTCGCCGCAGCGGATGGCGGTCTTGCGAATCTGCTGCGCGAAGGTGGTGGTGGCCTGGAGGGTGTCCTCCGAGGTCTCCTCGCCCTCGATCACCTCGATCAGGCGCATCATCGACGCTGGGTAGAAGAAGTGAAAGCCCACCACCTTCTCCGGGCGCCCGGTGGCATCTGCCATCTCGGATATCGACAACGAGGAGGTGTTGGAGGCCAGGATCGCGTGGCCGGGAGTCACCTCGTCGAGCTCTGAGAACACCGCATGCTTGATCTGCATCCGCTCGGGCACGGCCTCGATCACGAAGTCCACGTCCCCGAAGCCCTGGTATTCGGTGGTCCCGGTGATTCGCCCGGTGATCGCCTCCAGCTGGCCGTCGGCGTCCTCCTGCGAGATCTTCTCCTTGGCCACCAGGCCGCTGAGCTGCCCCTGGGTCACGTCGTGGGCCTTCTTCAGGCCGGTGTCCACGAAGCGCTGCTCCACGTCCTTGAGCACGACGGGAACGCCGGCGGAGGCGATCACCTGGGCGATCTCGCCGCCCATCGTGCCGGCGCCAACGACGGCGGCTTTGAATACGTACATGAGTCCTCTCGAGTCGAAAACTAATTCGAAGCTTTCGGCATCCTGCCGAATCCTTCCCGCGAGCGGGGCCGGAGGCTACCGAAGGCCCGCCTGCTCCTCGGCCTCGACCGCATAGCGCCGGAGAGTGCGAACCTGGGCGTCGCGCAGAGCGCGGCGGATGAACAGCAGATCGGTCAGGCCCGCGAGGGGGCCGGCGTCCACCAGGTCGTACTCCAGTTGCACGCTGATTCGCGTGCGCCCGTCGGCCGCCGTCGGCTCGAACACCGCTGTCTGGGTGCCGGCCAGGCGCTGCTCGTAGATCAAGGTCGCGAATCGCCGCGGCTCATGCTCACGCACTGTCTCGGTCACCCGCCCCCGGCCTCCCGGACCGGACTCCCAGACCACGCGGGCTCCCTCGGCGGGCCACTCGCCTCGCTGCTCCACCACTCGCGCGAAGCCCTCAACGAAGCTGGGCCAGCGGGTGGGGTCACGCCATAGGGCGGCGGCGTCCTCGGGGTCCAGCGGCACCTCGCCGGCAGATGTGACGCTGCGCGGCACTAGCCGTAGACCTCGCGCACGATCTCATCGATCGAATGCGCCACGGACTCCAGAAAGGGACGAACCTCCTCCAGCAGGCGCTCGTACTCGGCGCGGCCGGCGTCGGTGAGCGAGTAGAAGCGCCGCGTGCGCCGCTCGGGGTGCTCCCAGTTGCCCTCGATCAGTCCCCCCTCCTCCAGCCGGCGCAGCAGCGGGTACATCGTGTTGGGGTTCACCGAGAGCACGCCCTCGGTCATGCCCCCGATCCGCTCCATGAGCTGGTTGCCGTAGGAGGGGTTCTCGGCGATCAAATGAAAGACCAGCAGCGGCAGAACATCGCGGCGGCGCATCTCGCCGCTGAATGGGTCCGAGCCCCGGCCGCGTTGCGCCGGCCCGGCCGGGCGCGCATCGATGCCACCGGCCTTCTCGACGGCCTTGCGCGCCGCCTCGCGGCTGCGGTCGGGCTTCGAGGGGGTCGCCCGCGCCATGCGGGTGCATGTTGTCAGGGCGGCAGGCGGGTTGGAGCGTTAGCTCCGTCAGGTGCCCCGAGCGGTGGGCGTGACGCCGCGTTCGGGATCGCCGGGACGGGCGGTGTTGAAGCGCACGAGCACGATCCCGGCCGCGAGCCAGTAACCCAGGCCCCACCAAGAGGTCACGCCGGCCCGATACGAAAGACGAACTCGGCTGGTACTGAGGAGCCGGGCCCAGTCTTCTCGCGGTTGTCGACTCTCACCCAGAAGTCGCCCCCGCTCGAGACGAGGCTGAGTCGGTCAGCGCCGCTCCCGTCGCGCGCACTCCTGTCCGGCCAGCACGGCGTGGACAAATCGCCGCACAGTGGGGTGACTTCGCTGGCGTTTGTGAACAAGAAAGGCCAGAGCCACGAGCGTGCCCGCAAGGTCGCGACTGGCACGTTCTCCGCCACGGGCTTGTCGCGCCGGTAGAGCGCGAACGGAACGATTGGAAGCCCCAGGATCCGCGCTGTGTGCCTTCCGGTTGGGTTGCGCTCGGCAGCGTCGGAGGGAGCCCTCCCCAGGTCATGCGCTTCCACGGCACGGGTTCTAGACAATCTGCCGACCGTCAGCCAACCAAGGAGCCCCCATGCAGAAGATCTCTCCCACCGACGGTGACCGCGCCGACCTTCGCGGCCTCGGCACGCGCTACCTGCTGCGTGGCGAGGACACCGGCGGCCAGTTCGCGCTCATCGAGCACACGATCCCACCGCGCGCGCTGGCCGCTCCGGTGCACCTACACCAGAACGAGGACGAGTACTCGTTCGTGTTGAGCGGCCGCGTGGGCGTCCAGATCGGCGACGAGGTGGCCGAGGTCGGTCCGGGCGAGCTGGTGGCCAAGCCGCGCGGGGTGCCGCACGCATTCTGGAACGCGGGCGACGACGAGGCACGACTGCTCGAACTGATCTCACCGCCCGCCTTCGCGAGCTACTTCGAGGAGCTGGCGCCCGTGCTGCTGGTGGACGGACCGCCGGACCTCGAGAAGCTCGCCGCGATCCAAGAGCGCTACTCGCTGCAGATGGACTTCGACACGATCGCGCCCCTGATGCAGCGCCACGGGCTGGAGCAGTAGCCGTCGGGTACCCCGAGGGCCCCGGCCCCCCTGCAAAGCTGACCCTTGACTGATCGACGGCCCGTTCGACAGCGTCGCACACACCGTCGACGTGCGCCACGTGGACAACGCGCGGGGACGCCACAACATCCCCAACGTCGGCGTCTTTTTGTGGCGGCTCGGCGCCTACGCGCTCAACCGCACGACGGCGCGCCCGATCGCCGGCCACCCCGGGGCGTACCGCTTCAACCCGCTCGGCCTCGATACGCAGCTGTTCAAATCGTGTCCTGCAGGGCCACGGGCTGGAGCAGTGGCAATCGCTCACCGCTGACCGGCCTGCGCCCAGTCGCGTACCCAGGCGTCGAACGTCGGAGCGGCCCGGGCGGCGCCCTCGCCGCTGATGTCCCAGACTTCCCCGCGAGCGGCGCCGGAAATCACGAGCACGAGGTCCATGCCGCACCCGTTGGTGCCCAGCGCCACGAACCCGTCTGAGTGCACCGCCTCCAGGAGCGCCTCGGCGTCCGGGTCGCCCTGGCCGCTGCTGCCGATGCGGTCGTCGTCCTCCCACACCCACGGCTCGGTGAGCGGAAACGGCCGTCTCACCGAGCCTGGTGCGACCAGACGGCCCCCCGGCTGCTCCGTGAAGCCATCTGCCGGCTCGCCCAGCGCCACGAGGCCGTACTCCGGCGGCCCCTCCGCGCAGCCGTTGCCCACGTCGGCCACAAACGTGCGAAAAGGCTCCGGCAGTATGACCGCGTTCTCGGCCTCGAAGCGTTCCACTCCCGGCCAGCCCAGGGGAGGGCCGAGCGCAGCGCCGGCGCTGGCGAAGTCCGACTGGATGCCGGCGAAAACCTCGGGAGGGGGATCGCTGGGCATCAGCGCCAACCGTAGTGCTCGCCAGGTCCAGAGAGGTCGGAGTCCCGCCCGGGCGGGACCCCCGCCTCTCAGGTGCTGCGCTGCGCTACTCCCCGGCGTTAGGCCACCGCGGCTGCGGGCTCCTCGGCGCGGCGGGGCATCAGCACCTCGCGGGCAATCACCAGGCGCTGGATCTGGGACGTGCCCTCGTAGAGCTGCATGATCTTGGCGTCGCGCATGAGCTTCTCCACCGGGTACTCCTTGATGAAGCCGTAGCCGCCGTACACCTGCACGGCGTCGGTGGCCACCTCCATCGCGGAGTCCGCTGCGAAGCGCTTGGCGTGGCTGGAGGCCAGCGTGTTGCGCTTGCCCTGATCGAGCAAGACGCCCGACTTGTACACCAGCAGGCGGGCCGCCTCGATCTTGGTCGCCATGTCGGCGATCATGAACTGGATCGCCTGGTGCATCGCGATCGGCACGCCGAACTGCACGCGCTCCTTGGAGTAGTCCGAAGCGAACTCGAACGCGGCCTGGCCGATGCCCACGGCCATCGCCGAGACGCCGGGGCGCGTGCGGTCGAGGGTCATCATCGCGAGCTTGAAGCCCTTGTTCTCCTCGCCGAGAAGGTTCCCCGCGGGGATCTCGACGTCGTTGAACGAGATCGTGGCGGTGTTGGAGGCGCGCTGTCCGAGCTTGTCCTCCTTCTTGTCCACGCTCACGCCGTCGGCCTCGCGCGGGACCACGAAGGCCGAGATGCCACGGTGGCCGGCCTCCTTGTCGGTCTTGGCGTAGACCGTGTACCAGGAGGCGTGCGAGCCGTTGGTGATGAAGCACTTGGACCCGTTGATCACGTACTTGTCGCCCTGCTTGACGGCCGTGGTCTTCATGCCCGACACGTCCGAGCCGGCGTCGGGCTCGGTGAGGCAGAAGGAGGCCAGCTTGGGCTCCTCGGTGAGCATCCCGAGGTACTCCTTCTTGACCTCCTCGGAGCCGCCCAGGCCCACGGGGGCGGAGGCGAGGCCGTTGCACATCAGCGAGGTGCCGATGCCCGAGCAGCCCCATCCGAGCTCCTCCTCGATCAAGCAGCCGGTGAAATAATCCAGGCCTGGCCCGCCGTACTCCTCCGGAATGTGGGAGTTCATCAGCCCCACCTCCCAGGCCTTCTTCACGACCTCCTCGGGCCAGGTGCTGTCCTTGTCGTACTCCCAGGCGACCGGCCGCATCTCCTTCTCGGCAAAGTCGTGCGCGAGCTCGCGGATGTCCTTCTGCTCGTCGGTAAGCGTGAAATCGACCACGTGTGCTCCTCGATAGTCAGCGGCGCCCGCGTAGAGGGAAAGACTGCGTCGGCGGCGCCCGATTGATTCGTCAGTCAACGACGGACCGGGAAGGGTACCGCACGCCTGGGCGGCCCGCCAGAGCGCTTCAGAAGAGGAACTTCACGACGGCGTAGAAGCCCCCGCCGATCGCGATGAACGAGAACAGCGCCAGCCCCACCTGGTCGGGGTAGAGGATCGGCCGGCTCGGAGCCATCGTCCGGCGGCGTAGACGCTCGAGCATGCCGTCAGACTCTACGGGGAATGGACAGCTTCGGAACCGTCCTGATCGTGGTGGCGCTGGTGGGGATCGTCATCGCATGCGTGAGCTATATCGGCAGCGGCGCCATCTACCAGGGCCTGGGCCGCACGGGGATGACCACCCTCGACGAGCCCGACATGCGCCCGTCGCCCGCCCCGGGCAGCGCCGCCGCCGATGCCGAGGCTCAGGAGGAGATCCGCCAGATGCTCGAGGCCAAGTCCGATCGCCGCGAGGCGCGGGGCCAGGCGCCGCTGGACATCGACGCCGAGATGGCCGACCTCCGGGGCTCCAATGCCACCGTGCAGGACGAGGGCCTGCGGGAGGAGGTCCGCCAGCTGGTGGTGGCCCGCAACGAGCGGCGGATGCGCCGCGGCGAGGATCCGCTGGACGTGGAGTCCGAGGTGGACCGCCAGCTGCGGGATTTGACTGCGTAGATCGGGTATACAGGGATTTATGGCCGACGACCGCCGGTATGAGCTGGAAGACCTGTTGGTCCGCCCCGGCACCTACTTCAATCCCCAGACCGAGGTGCTCGTGGTCGTCGACGACTCGAACTCGATGGACGCGGAGATCTTCAACCTCGAGGAGTTCGAGGGCGCCGACTGGGTGCTGGTCTCCGACGACCTGCCAGTCGACGAGGCCCAGCGCGACGTGCTGCTGGAGGAGTTCCAGGCCACTTGGCACGGCGGCGACGGCCGCCAGACGCGGGCGATGGAGGACCCCGACGCCGCCGATGACCCTGCGGACGTCGACGACGACGCGGACGCGGACGACGAGGTCCGCGAGGGTGCCGTCGTCGACGAGGAGTAGCGCCCCCCGGCCCAGCACCTAGTCTTCCGGGCCGATGCGCCCCGTCTACTTCCTAGGCGTCTTCATTCCCGTCGCGGTGGCGCTGGAGCTGGCGCACGCCGACCCCCTGCTGGTGTTTGGCGCCGCAGCTCTGGGAGTGATCCCGACGGCGGCGGTCATGGGCGAGGCCACCGAGCATCTCGCGGCCAAGACCGGGCCCGGCATCGGCGGCCTCCTGAACGTGACCTTCGGCAACGCGCCGGAGCTGATCATCGCCTTCTTCGCCCTCAGGGAAGGCCTGCAGGAGGTGGTCAAGGCGTCGATCGTTGGCTCGATCATCGGCAACATCCTGCTCGTGCTGGGGGCGGCGATGTTCGTGGGCGGCCTCAAACGCGACAAGCAGACCTTCAACCGCACAGCCGCCAGCGCGCAGTCGGGGATGTTGCTGCTGGCGCTCACGGCGCTGATCCTGCCGGCGGTGTTCCAACTGGTGCACGGCGGCGGGCTGCCCAATGTGGCGGAGGAGCGGGTCGACTTCGGATCCGACGTGGAGAAGCTCTCCTTCGGCGTGGCCATCGTGCTGATGCTCAGCTACGTCGGCGGGCTGGTGTTCTCGCTCAAGACCCACCGCAGGCTGTTCAACCCCTTCGAGGAAGAGTCGGCCGAGGAGGCGGGCGGCTGGTCGATGAAGAAGTCGTTCGTGGCCCTGGGCGTGGCCGCGGTGCTCGTGGGGGTGATGAGCGAGGTGCTGGTGGGCTCGATCACGGAGGCCTCGGAGACGATCGGCCTGTCGGAGTTCTTCGTGGGCGTGTTCGTGGTGGCCATCGTCGGCAACGCCGCCGAGCACTGGGTGGCGGTGTTGGTGGCCATGAAGGACAAGATGGATCTCGCGGTATCGATCGCGATCGGATCCAGCGCCCAGATCGCCCTCTTCGTGGCGCCCCTGCTGGTGCTTCTCTCGTTCGTGGTCGGACCGGCGCCCATGGCGCTGGTCTTCAACGGATACGAGCTGGGTGGGTTGATCTTCGCGGTCCTGATCGCCAACCACATAACGGCCGACGGCGAGTCCAATTGGTTCGAGGGCGTGCAGCTGCTCTCGCTGTACGCGGTGCTCGGCCTGGTCTTCTACTTCGCCTAGCCGAATCAGCCTTGCCCCATCCCGACGCCCTTGCACGAAGCCTCGCCTTCTTGGAGGCCGCGAAGCGCATGGTGGCCGATCGCGCGGAGGCCGTGGACGGCGGCACCGCGCTGATCACCGAGTCGCTGCCGCGCGTCTGGGACCTGAATTTGCTGGTGGCCGATCCGTCCGCGGACACCGGGGCACGCGGACTGGCCGAAGAGGCGGAGCGGGTGTACGGAGAGGCAGGGCTGGGCTTTCGCAAGGTGGTGGTACGCGACGAAGCTGCGGGCGGGCAGCTGGCACCGGGCTTCGCTGCGCTCGGGTGGACGGTGGAGTCCTCGGCCGTGATGGTGCACTCCGGAGACCCGGCGCCTGTCGCGGCCGGCCTGGAGGTGGCCCCTTCGGTAGCTGCTGCAGTGATGACCGCCTTCCGCAAGGAGCGGCCATTCGGACGCGACAAGACCGTGCTGGCGGAGCTGGCGGAGGCTGACCGCCGCTACACCGACCGCCTGGCCGCGCGCGACTTCGTGGCGCCCGCGGCCGGTCCCCCGGGGGCCAGCTGCCGCCTGTACTCGCGCGACGGCACGGCCGAGATCGATGAGGTCGGCGCCCTCACCGAGCGCCGGGGCCAGGGGCTCGGGCAGGCGGTGGTGCTCGCCGCCGTGCGCGCCGCCCACGCAGGAGGACACGAGCAGGTCTTCCTGCTCGCCGATCGCGAGGACTGGCCGCGTGAGTGGTACGGGCGTCTGGGGTTCGTGGAGGTGGGCGCCGTGTACGAGTTCCTGCTGTTCCCGGTCGGCTCCTCCCGGGCCTAGGGCCCCGCGGCGGCGGCGAAGCCCGAGGTGCGGCGCTGGAGCTCGTTGCGCTCGATCACCCGATCGATCAGCCCGTACTCCACGGCCTCGGCCGGATCGAAGAAGCGGTCGCGGTCGGAGTCCTCGTGTATGCGCTCCGCAGGCTGGCCGGTATGCCGGGCGTAGATCTCCTCCGCCCGCCTACGCAGCTCCAGCACCTCGCGAGCATGGATCTCGATGTCCGAGGACTGCCCCTGAAAGCCCGCGGTGGGCTGGTGGATCAGCAGGCGTGAGTTGGGCAGCGCCATCCGCTTGCCTTCGGCGCCGCCCACCAGGATCAGCGAGCCCGCCGACATTGCGATCCCGAAGCAGATCGTCTGGACGTCCGGGCGCACGTACTGCATGGCGTCGTAGATGGCCAGGCCGGCGTGCAGTGACCCACCCGGCGAGTTGACGTAGATGGAGAGGTCTTTCTCCGGATCCTCGGACTCCAGGTGCAGCAGCTGGGCCACCACGAGGTTGGCGATGTCGTCGTCGATCTGCTGGCCGACGAACACGATGCGCTCGTTGAGCAGTCGCGAGTAGATGTCGAAGGAGCGCTCGCCGCGAGCTGTCTGCTCGACAACCATCGGAACCAGGGAACCCGTCGTCGCGCCCATCCCAACCTCCTCGATCGATAGTATGCAACCCGGCAGTTGCGCCTGATTGCACCGAGCATAGCGCAACCGTTTGGTTGCATACCGAGAGAGGAGCCAGACATGTCCGACGAGGTGACCCGCGAGACCGTCCTCCCCGCCGAGCCCGCCGAGGTGTGGCGCTCGCTCACCGATCCCGAGCGCCTGGCCGTCTGGCTCGGCGCCGACGCCGAGATCGACCTGCGCCCCGGCGGCGATCTGGAGATGCGCACCGGCGACGGCGAGACACGCACCGGGTGGGTGGAGGAGGCGCAGGCTCCCTCGCGCCTGTGCTTCTGGTGGAGCGCCGGCGCCGAGGTGGAGTCCACCCGGGTCGAGCTCGAGCTCGAGCAGGCCGAGGAGGGCGCCACACGCCTGCGGGTCACGGAGTCGCGCCCGCTGGCGCGGCTGGAGGTCCCAGCTCGCGGCCCGCAGATGCTCGCCGCCCGCTGAATGGCCTCAACCGCGGCGCAGGACGCCGTGTTCGCCGCGCTGTCAGACCCCACGCGGCGGCGATTGATGACCCTGCTCGGCGAGGGCGGGGCGGCCACGCCCACCGCGCTGGCCCATGAGCTGCCGGTGACCCGCCAGGCCGTGGCCAAGCACCTCGCGATCCTTACGGCTGCGGGACTGGTCGAGAGCTCGAGGTCCGGGCGCGAGGTGCGCTACCGCCTCACACCCGCCCCACTCTCGGAGGCGGTGGTCTGGATGGCCGACGTCGGGGCGCAGTGGGACGAGCGCCTGGCGGCCCTGGGACGCGATCTCGACGGCGCACGATGAGCACCCGACTCGACGTGGGCTCCGTGGCAGCGGTGCTCGCGCTGCTCGCGGGCACAGCCGAGCACGAGGCGCCCCGGCCATCGGCACCCGATCCCTGGCCTCCCTGGCGCGAGTGGCTGGCCGCGCGCAACCTCGGGCTCGTGCCGGTCAGAGATCCCGGGCGCTTCAGCTGGCCGGGCAGGTTCCTCGGCCTCCTGGAGCGAGATGGCGAGCGCCACGGCGTGGTCATGTTCGGCGTGCCGCCCGGGGTCCTGCACGACCCCACCGGCAGAGGTCGCGGCGAGCTGGTGGAGGCCTGGGTGGTGGCTGCGCTGGACCTCGAGCTGGAGCCGGGACCTGAGCCCTACGGCGCTGCTGTCGACAGCGAGGGGCGGGTGGAGGCCATAGCGATCGCCCCGGCGGCCGAGACATCCCCCACTCTCGTGCAGAGCGCGACAGCGCTGGCCGGCCGCGGCCTGGAGGGAGACCGCTACGCGGACGGCGCGGGCACGTTTTCCGCCGGCAGCGGCGACGGTCGTGCATTGACGCTGATCGAGGCCGAGGTGCTGGATGGCGTGCAGCTCGCGGACGGTTCGCCGCTGACCGCCCTCGAGGCGCGGCGCAATGTGGTGACACGCGGCATCGAGCTGAACCCGCTCGTCGGCCGCCGGTTTGCCCTCGGGGATGTCGAGTGCCAGGGCCGGCGGCTGTGCGAGCCCTGCGCGCACCTGGAGCGACTCACCGGCAGGCGCCTGCTGCGTGAGCTGGTGCATCGCGGGGGCCTGCGCGCCGACATCCTCAGCGACGGCACGATCGAGGTCGGCGCACCCGTGCGGCTGCTCGGCTAGCTCGACCCCGCTGGTTCGCGCTGTGGCTCGGCCTCGGGCGCTCCGCCCGATCCGGGATCCGTGCGCTCGATCCGCTCGCGGCGCTTGCGGTCGGAATCGGGGTCGCGGCGGTCGGCCCACAGCGAGGCCACGATGCCGCCGGTGAACAGCACGGCGATGATGCCCAGGCTCGCCAGGGGCCCGATCTTCACCAGATCCTCGATCAGCAGCTTTACCCCGACCACACCGAGCACGATCGCGATCGTCTCGTCGAGGTAGCGGAAGCGCGCGATCAGCCCCTCCACCAGCACGAAGAGGGCGCGCAGGCCGAGCAGCGCGAACACGTTGCCCATCCAGATCAGGAAGGCGTCGTCGGTAATGGCGAAGGCGGCCGGAATCGAGTCGATGGCGAACGCGATGTCGGCGAAGACGATGGCGCCCAGGCACAGAAACAGCGGCGTGGCCCATCTCCGGCCCTCCTCATTGACGAACCAATGGCCGTCGCGAAAATCGTCCGTCACCGGATAGAAGCGCCGGACCAGGCGAACCATGAGGTTCTTCTCCGGGTCCACGTTCTCCGATACTCCGCGGAAGATCCGGTAGGCGAGCACGATGAGCAGCGCGCCCAACACGTAGATCACGAAGTGGAACTGCTCGATCAGGGTGACTCCCACCCCGATAAACACGCCACGCAACACCAGCGCCGCGACGATGCCCCAGAAAAGCAATCGCGCGCGACGGTCCATCGGCACCCCGAAATAGGCGAACAGCAACAGGAAGACAAACAGGTTGTCCAGCGACAGCGAGCGTTCGATCAGGTAGACCGTCGTGTAGAGCACGGCCGCCTCGCCGTCCTCGAGCGCGAACACCACGATCGCCGCCAGCAGGCTCACGGCCACCCATCCGACGGACCAGATCGCCGCCTCGCGGAACCCGGGCTCTCTCCCCCGGCCGAAGAAGTGCAGGTCCACCCAGAGGAACACCAGGAGGGAGCCGATGAGCGCCGCCCAGGGGACTATTTCGGTGATCTCCATCTGCTTGGGGACGGTATCGCCCAGAGGTGACGCGCTCAGCGGAGCAGTTCGGCGCAGCGTGTGATCGCTTCGGTGTCGCCGGGCGGCGCCTTGTTCAGGCACTCCTCGTAGCCCTGGCTTGACTGCGCCCCGCCCTCGCCCTGGCCTGACGCGCCGCCGCCCAGAGCGCTCAGCCCGCCCAGCTGCTTGGTCAGATCGGCAATCGGGCGGGCCTTGGACGGGGCCTCGACCGACTGATCGCCGTTGACCTTGGCGAGCTCAACAGAGAAGCGCAACGACCCTCCCTGAATGCCGCCGGCCCGGGCCCGCTCGGCCTCGGGCACCACGATCTCGAGGTTGCCCGAGATCCGCCGCACGATGTCGTCATCGGTGCCCAGGTAGACGTCGAAGGCCGGGTCCTTCACGTAGCCCGCCAGACGATCCAGCTCCTGCTGGGAGAGCGGCTGGGGCGTTCCCGGGGTCACGCCTCCCACCGCTTGCCCCGAGCGCTCCACCACCTTGTTGAGGTCGGCCAGCACGCGCCGGACGTCGACCTTGGCCGACACGTGCCGGGTCTGCACCCCGGCCACCTCGTCGTCGCCCTCGATCCGCGCCTCGCTGACCCAGTCGGTGGGATCGATCCCCAGCTGCTCCAGCGCGCTCTTGCCCTTCTTGGGGCCCTCGGAACGCTCCAGCTCGCGGTTGGCACGCTCGATGTCCTCTTGGGGCTGCTCGTAGAACTCACCGCCGAACTTCAGAAAGGCGCGGTCGCCGGTCGAGAGAAAGCCCGTCTGGACCGTCTGGCCCGCCTCCTGGGCGCCCACGCGCACGTCGATGTCCAGCTTGGGCAGTCCGCCGCCGTCATTGACGAAGGGGCCGGAGGCGTCCAGGCGCACGGGGCTGTCGAGACCCTTCAGACCCCGGACCTCGAGCTGAACGTCGGCCTCGAGGTCGGCGCTGTCGATGGACTTGGCAAAGGCTCGGTCCAGCAGCGCCTGAGCCTCCCGCCCCTGGTCATCGCTATCGCCCCCGCAAGCCTGCAGGGCAAGCACCGCGACCGTCGCGGCAACGGCGTGCAGGACCGCTCTGAACATGCGTCGAAGCGAGGCTCTGGATGACTCTGACGGCATGGCGGCGGCGGGAGGCGCAGCCTAGCGAGGGCCCGCCGGTGCGCCGCAACTTCTGACGCCCCGCTACGTTCAAGGGCTTGATGCCCCCGCAAATGCGCTTGTTCGCGGCGGGCGTGGGTGCGTGTGCGGTCCTCTTCACGGCGGTCCCGGCGCAGGCGGGCGAGGTTCTCGCTGTCGATGGCCCGCGCGCCGTGTCCGTCCACGACCCGCTGGTGCCCTCCCGCGCCGAGTCGAGCCTGGGCCGCGAGCCCGGCGCGACGCAACTCGGCCGTTCGCCGGCCGCAGCCGCGGCGAGCGCCGCCGGGAAGCCGCCGGCCGCCAAGCGCCGGGCGACGCGCGGCGAGCGCGCCGTGGCACGGGCCCTGCGGGCGGCGGTGAGAGCCAGGCGGATCTCCCGCGGGCGCTACCGTGCCTACACCCGCCTGTACGGGCTCGCGCGAGGCCGCCGGGCACGCATCAGCCGTTCCCGTGGCCGTGAGCTTGGCCATGTGATCTACACGCTGGAGCAGATTGCGCTCTCTCGCCGCCTGAACCCCTCGCGGATGCGGGCCCTGTTTCTGATCCTTCGCCGCAACACGGAGTTCTGGCGGCGCAGCCCCTTCCCCGCGAGCGGAACCCGCGTACGGTTCAGAGGCAGCAGGCTGCTGTTCGAGTACTACCCCGGGCGCGGCCTGCAGCTTCAGCCGCTGGTCAACTTCAAGCAGGCCAACCTCATGCACGGGGCGTGCGTCAAGCGCACCGGTCCGTGCGAGCGGGATGGCCTGCGACGGCTGCTCAACGAGATGATCGCCACCTCGACCACGCGGGGCGGCTTCCGCGCGTGGGAGTACTACTTCGAGTTCGGCGGCGGCATCCCGCCGTGGATGAGCGGGATGGCCCAGGCCACCGGCATCCAGGCCTTCGGCCGCGCGTCCCAGTTGCTCGACGCACCGGGCTTCAGGCGCTACGCCACCGAGGCGCTCCCCGCCTTCGAGACAGCGCCACCCGTGGGCGTGGCAACCACCGGGCCCCTGGGAGGCACGCACTACCTGCAGTACTCCTTCGCCCCCCGGCTGTTCATCATCAACGCTTTCCTTCAATCGGTGATTGGCCTGTACGACTACTCCGACATAACAGGCGACCCGACCGCGCGCCGCCTCTGGCAGAGCGCCGAGCCCACGGCCCGGCTGGAGCTGCCGCGCAACGACACAGGCGACTGGTCCACCTACTCCTACGGTGGCCGCGAGTCCACGCTGGAGTACCACCTACTGCTCACCGAGTTCGCCTCCAGCTTGTGCAGCCGCCTGCGGGCGCCCGTGTACTGCACCACCGCGCGCCGGTTCCGCGACTACATGACCGAGCCAGCCGAGCTGGAGCTGCTCGGCCCGGCAACGGCCACGAAGGGGCGCCCCGCACGTGTGAGCTTCTCGCTGTCCAAGCTCTCGGCCGTGCAGATAACGATCACGCGCGACGGACAGGTGGCCACCGACCGCACGGCCACCTTCCGGCGCGGCACCGGGTCGTTCGACTTCACGCCCGGGGCCACAGGCACCTACTCGGTGCGGCTGGCCGCGAAAGAGCTGCGGACCGGCCGCGGCCTGCGGACCCGCACCTCCGGCGAGCTGGAGTCGCTGCCCGCCGGCTAGCCGCCACCCAGACGGCAATACGATCCGGCGGTGCCACCGCGGACCATCCTCTACACCGGCAAGGGCGGTGTGGGCAAGACCACCGTGGCCGCCGCAACGGCGCGCCGTTGCGCGGCTGCCGGCCTGCGCACGGTGGTGCTGTCCACCGACCCCGCCCACAGCCTGTCCGACGCGTTGAACACTGAGCTCGGACCTACCCCGACACCCGTGGCCGCGGGACTGGACGCCCAGGAGGTGCAGGCGCAGGACGAGATAGAGCGCCACTGGGACGCCGTCTCGGAGTGGCTGTCCGCGCTTCTGGCCGATCGCGGCGTGAACGCGATCTCCGCCGACGAGCTGACCGTGCCGCCGGGCATGGACGAGCTGTTCTCGCTGCTGCAGATCAAGGAGCACCACGACTCGGGGCACTACGACGTGATCGTGGTCGACTGCGCGCCCACCGGCGAGACCCTTCGGCTCCTCTCGTTCCCCGATGTGTGCACCTGGTGGCTGGAGAAGGTGTTCCCCGTGCAGGGACGGGTGCTGGCCGCCGCCCGCCCGCTGGCGCGCAGCCTGATCCCCGACCTGGTCCTGCCCAGCGAAGCGGTCTTCGACGACGTGGAGCGCCTGGTTCGCAACCTGGTGGCCATGAACGGCATCCTGCGCGACCGCGCGCACACCACTGTGCGCCTCGTGATGAACCCCGATCGCATGGTGGTCAAGGAGGCCATGCGCACGTTCACCTACTTGAACCTCTACGGCTACCTCACCGATGCTGTGGTGGTCAACCGCGTGCTCCCCGAGGAGGTCGAGGACGGCTACTTCGCCGGCTGGCGCAAGCGCCAGCAGGAGCACCTGGAGCTGGTGCGGTCGGGCTTCTCGCCTGTGCCGATCCTCACCGCGGCGCACTTCGCGCACGAGGTCGTGGGGCCGCATGCGCTGGACGAGCTGGGCGCGGCTATCTTCGACGGCCTCGACGCCGCGGCGGTGCTGCACGCCGACCTTGCGCAGGAGCTGTCGGTCGACGGCGACCACGCCACGCTGCGACTCCCGCTGCCGTTCGTCGAGAAGGGGGACCTGACGTTGCGCAAGATCGGGCTGGAGGTGGTGGTGCGTGTGGGCGTCCAGAAGCGGACTATCATTCTGCCGCCCGCCCTGGCGACCTTCGAAGCGCGCGGCGCCCGCTTCACCGGCGGCGCGCTGGAGGTCTCCTTCGAGCGGGCGCGCGATGGAGGAGCGTCCCAGAACACCACCTAGGCCGGCCGAGCGCGAGTTCGGCTGGGGCGAGCGCCGACATCACGAGTCGGCCGGTTGGCCTCCGCCTCCTCCCCCGCCCGAGGACGACCTCTACGCCGGCGCGGGCCGCGAGAGTGGCACCCCACCCCCGCCCCCGCCGATCGGGTCCGGCCCAGACTTCTCCGCGCTGTTCGTGCTCCTGGACGTCGTGCGGCGCGCCGCCCCGGCGGAGCTACAGGAGCGCATCAACGCGCTGATCCGCGAGGCGCTGCTCACACTGCGCTCGCTGATCGACTGGTACATCGAGCGCCTGGAGCGCCGCCCGCGCGAGACGCGGGTGCAGGACATCCCGATCGACTGACCCAGCCCGGGGCCGGTCTAGTCGTCGAGCTTGTCGCGCTCGGGCGGACGCGCGCGGTCGCCCGCCTCGATGTCCTGCTGTGGATGTGGCTCGCTGGTGCTCGTGGCTCCCGTAGGTGAGTGGGGCCCATCGCCGAACGGCTCGGCGTCGGGATCCTCGGGGTCGCGGGGATCGGGGCGCTTCTCGTAGGGGTCTGGCCACTCGGTGGGGTCGGGGTCGTCGATCGGGTTGTTCAGTTCGTGGTGGGGATCCCTTTCTTGCATCCCAGGCACATACCCGGGCGCGGCGCGGCTATACCCTTTCCCGATGGCCAAGACCTGGGTGCTCACCGGCTCGCTGGAGAACCTTCGCGCCACGCGCGAGCGGGGCTTCGAGCTGATCGGGGCCAAGGAGGGGCGCCGCCGGATGGCCGAGCAGATAGCGCCCGGGGACGAGATCGTGTTCTACGTGACCGGGGTGCAGGCCTTCGGCGGCAGCGTGCGCGTGACCTCGGAGATGTTCGAGGACCGCGAGAAGGTGTGGCCCGGCAAGCCCGGCGAGGCCGACCCGTATCCGTGGCGTTTTGAGACCGAGCCGCTGCTTGTGCTCGACGAGCAGCGGTTCGTGCCGGCGGTGGAGTTGGCGCCGGAGCTGGAGCACGTTCAGAAGTGGCCCGCCGAGCACTGGCACCTGGCCTTCCAGGGCCAGCTGCGCGCGGTCTCGGACGCCGACGCCGCGCTGCTTGCCGCGCGGCTGCGCGAGGCGGCCGCCGCGGCGGTCGGCTGAGCGAGCCGGCGGAGCGCAACGTGCCGCCCGATCGCCGCTACACCGTCGAACAGGCCAACGCCGCAATTCCCTTCGTGCAGGCGCGCATCGACGCGCTGCGCGGCGCGCGCGCCGGGCTCAACGATGAGGAAGCCCGAGCTGCCCTCGACGACGCGAGCGGCGGGAACGGCGGCGGCCAGCCCGGCCGCGTGGTCTCGGAGGCCTTCCTGGCCATGCGCTCGGCCCTGCACGAACTGCAGGAGATCGGCGTGGTGCTGCGCGACCTCGACCGCGGCCTGGCCGACTTCCCGGCCGTGCGCGACGGCCGGGAGATCTACCTCTGCTGGGAGGAGGGCGAGGTCGAGATCCGTTTCTGGCACGACGCCGAGACCGGGTTCGACGGCCGCCGCCCGCTCGACGAGGACGATGCCTGACGCCGGGCGGGTAGCGGGTGACGCCACGGGCAGCATCGTGGAGACCTGGCGGCGGCTGAACACCGAGCAGCGGGTGGCGGGCGTCGGCGCAGTGCTGCTGATCGTGAGCACCTTCGGCCCGTTCTCCTTCGTGGAGGCCGCGATCGTGCTCACGGCCCTCGCCGTGCTGGCACTCCTCCGGGCCCGCGCCAACCGCCGCGACTTTCACCTGCCCTCCGGGGACGGCACGGTCATCCTGGTCGCCGCACTATGGGCGGCACTGCTGATCGTGGTGCGGCTGTTCGACCGCCCGCTGGGTCAGAGCGTGCTGGCGCTGGCCTGCGCCGCGATCCTGGCCGCGGCCGGGCTGCGCGAGCGCGCCAGGCGCCCCCGCGACGACGTGCCGCCCCGGCGCGCGCCGGCGGATCCCGCCCCCGAGCACGTCACCGTTTCGATTCGTTCTGACGAGGACGCCACGGACCGGCTGCCGTCAGAGGCTCCGCGGGACACTGCCTAGGTCCCGGTTCATCTCGACGTCAGCCCACGGCCGCCGGAACGTCGGACCCGGCATCCGATGGACGACACCCAGCCGCCTCGCGCGGGGCACCCGAGAGCGGACCGCCGGCGCAGCCCTGCGACTCGACGCGCCGCTGCGGGTTGCGAATGCCGATCAGCCCGGCCAGCCCGCCCGCCGCCACCAGCCCCGCGGCGATCGCCATCGACAGGTGGAACGCACCCACCGAAGCGTCCGCGGCGTCCCCATAGCGCGAGGCCACGATCGGCCCGACGATGGCGATGCCCAGCAGGCCGGCCAGGCGGGCGATGGCGTTGTTGACGCCGCTGGCTATGCCGGCGTTGGACTCATCGGCACCTGCTAGCACCGTGGACGTGAGCGGGGCCACGGTCATCGACAGACCCAGGCCGAAGAGGATCAGCGGGGGCAGCAGGCCGGTCGCGTAGTCCAGATCGGCGTCCAGGGTGGCCAGCAGGGCCAGCCCGGAGGCCGCCACCAGGGGTCCCACGCCCATCAGGAGTCGCGGACCGTAGCGGTCCGCGAGCGCCCCGAAACGCGAGGACAGTACGAACATCATCACGGTGATGGGCAGCCCCGCCGTGCCCGCGGCGACTGCGCTGTAGCCCGCGGCGTTCTGCAGGAACAGCACCAGGAAGAAGAACAGCAGCGACAGCCCGGCGTACATCGCGAGTGTCTCGACATTGCCCACCGAGAAGTTGTGGCTGCGAAAAAGGCCCAGCGGAAGCATCGGATGCGAGGCACGAGCTTCGTAGACCAGGAACGACACCAGCAGGGCGATCCCGCCGAACAGAGGGACGAACACGGTCGGGTCCCCGAGCCCGGCGTCCGGCTGCCTGATGAGCCCGAAGGTGAGCCCGGCGAGGCCGAAGGCGCACATCAATCCTCCGACGATGTCGACCTTCGCCCGCTCCTGTGCTCCGCGGCCCTCGGGCACATACCGCGCAATCAGGAACAGGGTGGCCAGCACCAGTGGCACGTTGATCGCGAAGATCCAGCGCCAGGACGCCACGTCCACCAGCTGTCCTCCGATCAGCGGGCCTAGTACGGCGCCGATCCCGCCCCACGCCGTCCAGGAGCCGACCGCCTTGCCGCGCTCGTCCGGCTTGAAGGCCGCCACGATGACGGCCAGGGCCGCCGGGGTGAGCAGTGCCCCGGCCACCCCCTGCAGGGCCCGGGCCACCACCAGCACCTCGATGGTGGGTGCGGCCGCGCACAGGATCGAGGTCACGCCGAATCCCAGGACCCCGATCGAGAACACCCGCCGCTCACCCAGAATGTCCCCCAGGGAGCCCCCGACGAGGATCAGTGACGCCAGCGTGACCAGGTAGGCGTTTGCGGTCCACTGCTGGCCGGCGAAGCCACCGCCGAGGTCCTCCTGAATGGCGGGCAACGCGACGTTGACCACCGTCGAGTCCACGAGCACGACCATGGTCCCGAGGATGCAGGCCACGAGCACCATCTGCTTCTCGCGCTCCGACAGCGCGGCGGTCTCCTCAGCGGCCACGCGAGGAAGTATGCAGGTGGGGCTCAAGTGCCCCTCGGGGCCTGCCGATAGGGCGATCAAGCTCTGAACAGACCTCCCTCCTGTCGAGCCTAAGGCGGCCGGCCCCCCATCCCGGGGGCCGGCCGTCGCTTTTTCTGGGCGGAAGGTGAGGTCGGAGCGCTCCTTTCCCACGTAAGCACAGATGCGTAGGCTGCCGGAGGTCGCGGGGCAGCTCGACGGGCGCGTGTCGACGCGCCGAGGGGAGATCGCCTACGAGGTAGTCGGTGAGGGGCCGCCCGTGGTGCTCACCCACGGCACGCCGAGCCGTTCGGTGGTGTGGCGTCAGGTCGTGCGCGAACTCGCTCGCGATCACCAGGTCTTTGTTTGGGACCTGCTCGGCTTTGGCCAGTCAGAGCAACGGGTTCAGCAGGACGTGGGCCTCGTCGCGCACGGCGAGGTCCTCGCCGAGCTCATCCACCTGCGCGACTCGCCGCCGTGGCTTTCGCGTGAGGCGACCTCCGATGAGAGGACGGCCTCAAGGAAGCGCTCGTGCGACCACTCCTCCTCGCGTGCCCGCTTCGCGAGACCGGGCACCGCCCTCG
>Ga0136620_10000243_pt1 | contig 24558 bp, 24 predicted proteins | sample AntDrymUQ4162106_2_FD_104806 | JGI IMG/M metagenome (GOLD analysis project Ga0136620, IMG submission 104806) | Polar desert sand microbial communities from Dry Valleys, Antarctica - metaG UQ416 (21.06) | ecosystem: Environmental > Terrestrial > Soil > Desert | place: Antarctica: Dry Valley... | reverse complement strand
GCCGGCAAGACCGGGACGTCCGAGCGCTGGAACACCGAGCTCAACCGGTATGTCGACCAGTCGTGGTGGTGCGGCTACGGCCCCGAGTGGGGCGGCAAGAGCCCGATCGCCATCTGCGTCGTGATCGAGAACGGCGGCTTCGGCGGCGAGGCGGCCGCGCCGGCCGCGTTGAAGGTGCTCGAGCGGCACTACGGCGTGAGGGCGACCGTCGTCGCCGAGGTGGCTTCGGACTGATGGCGGCTCCGAGCTGATGGTCGACTACGCCTCCAATCGCGCGTACGCGCACGAAGGCTCCGGCTCCGAGGTGCTCGCGTTCGTGCGGCGGCTCGACTGGGTGCTCTTCGGTGCCGTCGCCGCGCTCGTCGCGTACGGCCTCTGGGGAGTGGCCGGGATCACCCGCTACGACGTGGCGGGAGACGAGAGCTTCCACGTCGTCCGGCAGGCGATCGCGATCGGAGTCGGCTTCGGCGGGCTGCTGGCGGCGCTGGCGATCGACCCCGACCGACTGCGCCGCGCGCAGCGCCCGCTCTACGTCCTCACGATCGTGCTGATGCTGCTCGTCTACGCGCTCGCAGACGAGACGCGCGGCGCGAAGCGATGGCTCGAGCTCGGGCCGCTCCAGTTCCAGCCCTCCGAGTTCGGCAAGCTGCTGTTCGTGCTCGCGCTCGGCGGCTTCCTGGCCGACCGCGCCCGCCGTCTGCACGAGCCACGCGTGGTGCTCGGCGCCGTCGGGCTCGCGGCAATCCCGATCCTGCTCGTGTTCAAGCAGCCCGACCTCGGCACGTCGCTCGTCTACACCGCGGCGCTCGCCGCTTGCCTGTTCGTCGCCGGTGCACGCTGGTCGCACCTGCTTGCGCTCGTGGCCGTTGGACTGGCTGTGATCGTGGCGGTGCTCGTCCTGCTCCCCAAGATCGGCGTCGAGATGCTCGAGCCGTACCAGCAGGAGCGGCTCACGGGTTTCACCAATCCCGACAGCGACCCGTCCGGCACGACGTACAACGTGACGCAGTCGATCACGGCGGTCGGGTCGGGAGGGCTCGGCGGCCGCGGAGTCGACGACGCGACGCAGACTCGGCTCGACTACCTACCCGAGCACGCCACCGACTTCGTCTTCGCCTCGTTCGCCGAGCAGCGCGGGTTTCTCGGTGCGTCGCTCCTGCTCGGCCTCTACCTGCTCGTGGTCTGGCGGGCGCTGCGCGTCGTCACGGTCGCGCGCGACGCGTTCGGAGCGATCGTCGCCGGGGGAATCGTGTTCGCGTTCCTCTTCCAGGTGTTCGTGAACGTGGGCATGACGATGGGGATCGCGCCGGTCACCGGCATTCCGCTGCCGTTCGTCACGGTCGGGGGCTCGTCGATGATCGTGAACCTGATCGCGATCGGCGTGCTGCTCTCGATCCACGTCCGCGGCCGGGCGCGCTAGAGGGATGCGGTGAAGCTGCATCCCGCCGCGGTCTGGGAGCTCGTCAAGGAGGCCCGGACGGCGCTCGAGGACGTCCGGCCGCTCCAGGTGAGTGGCGTCCTCGCGGCGACGCTCGAGCAGGAGCTCGCCCGCGGCGGCGCTCCGGGTGCCGTGCGCTCACACGGCGACGTCGCCGGCGCGGCGGCGCTCCTGCGGGTCCTCGGCGGGGACGCGATCGAGGAGGACGAGCGGGAGATTCGCGCGGCGCGGCGCGCTGGCGTGCCGACGATCGCGGTTCAGACCGACTCGGGTCGCTTCGACGTCCCCTACGTGCTCGCCACGGACGTCGTCGTCTGCCACCCCGGGTCGGGCTTCCCGGTGCAGGAGATCGCGCGTGCCCTCGCCGCGCGGCTCGGTGAGAGCGGAACTCAGCTGGCCGCGCGGCTGCCGGTGCTGCGCGACGCCGTCTGCGACGAGTTGATCGAGAGCTTCTCGCGCCGGAACGGGCTGCTCGGCGCGGCCATCTTCGTGCCGGGCGCGGACCTCCCGGTGCTGACGCTGAATCAGCTTCGCCTCGTCCTGAGACTCGCGTCCGCTCACGGCGTCGAGGTCGACCAGTCCCGCCTGCCCGAGGTGCTCGGCACCATCGCCGCCGGATTCGGCTTCCGCACTGTCGCGCGTCAACTGCTCGGAGCGATCCCCGTCGCGGGCTGGGCGGTCAAAGGTGCTGTCGCCTACAGCGGCACACGGGCGCTGGGCGAGGCTGCGCGCCGCTACTTCGCAGCCACGAGCGCGCCGACTTCCGGCGTCCGGTAGCTCTCATAGCCAACTCATCGACGGTCTCTATCTTCGTCGTTCCTCTACCGAAGGAGGCTCGATGAGCAAGCGCGTGACGAAGATCGGAGCCGGGACTGCGGCTTTGGCGGCTCTTTCGCTCGGTGGAGCAGCGCTCGCCGGCGCGACCGGCGGCGCTGACTCCGAGGGGCCCGACAGGCCCTGACCGGCGCGATCCTCGAACGGGCAAGCGCAGCCGCGCTGCGCGCGACCGGCGGCGGGATCGTGAATGAGACGGGCGCGACTCCGAGGGCGGAGCGAGCTACGAGGTCGAAGTGACGAGGGAAGACGGCTCGACGGTCGACGTCCGTCTGGACGACGGATTCGAGGTGATCGCCGTCGAAGGCGAGCAGGGCCACGAGGAGAGCGATGGCGACGACTAGCCGCTAGCTCCTCTCATCGGGCTCTCATGTGGGCAGCGACAATGCGCACATGAGAGCCCTGGTCGTGGAGGACGACGTCAAGCTGGCGGCGCTCCTGCTGGCGCGCCTGCGCGCGCTCGGCCGGCGCGGCGCGGTTGAGCGGCCGGCCGTGCTCGAGGTTGGCTCGCTGCGGCTCGACCCCGCCACGCTCCAGGTCTGGCGCTGGGAGCGCGAGCTCACGCTCTCGACGAAGGAATTCGCTCTGCTCGAGACTTTCATGAGGCGACCGGGGCAGGTTCTGTCGCGCTATGACCTCCTCGACGCCTGGGACTACAGCTACGAGAATCGCTCGAAGGTCGTCGAGGTCTATGTCCGCTATCTACGCGAGAAGATCGACCGTCCCTTCGGCGAGCGCTCGCTCGAGACGATCCGCGGAGCGGATATCGCCTGCGGCGGCCGGCGGAGAAGCGATGAGCCGGCTTCCGATCCGTCTGCGGCTCACCCTTGCGTTCACGGTCGCGATGGCGCTTGTCCTGGGCGCGACGAGCTTCGTGCTGTACGCCCAGCGGGGGTGGACGCTCGACGAGGCGATCGACGACGCCCTCGAAGCCCGCACAGCAGAGCTCGTCCCTCTGCTGGAGCGTGGCGACCTGCGCCTGGCGGAGACCGGCGACGACGAAGAGCGCTTCGCCCAGGTGCTCGGCGCCCAGGTTCCGGTGCTGGACTCGACGCCGGGATTCCGCCTCGAGCCGGTGCTCACGCCTTTCCGAACACGCGCGCGCCCGTGCGCGCGCGATCCGGCTCGAGCTCGACGCGGTTCCCGGCCAGGAAGGGGATGCGCGCGTGCTCGCGACTCCCGTGGACCAGGTCGTCCTCGTCGGCGTCTCGCTCAAGGAGCGAGACGAGGCGCTCGGCGGCCTGCTGGGCGAGCTCGCGCTCGTCGAGCCCCTGGCGCTCCTGCTGGCGACACTGCTCGCCTACGTCCTTGCGACGGCGGCGCTACGTCCCATCGAGGCGATGCGAGCCGAGGCAGCGATCATCTCTGCAGCCGAGCCGGGGAGGCGACTATCGCTGCCCGAAGCCACGGACGAGGTCTCGCGGCTCGGCGCGACGCTGAACGCAATGCTCGGCCGCCTCGAAACCGCGCTCGAGCGCGAGCGGAGCTTCGTGGCGGAGGCGAGCCACGAGCTGCGAACCCCACTAGCCCTGCTCCAGGCGAAGCTCGAGCTCGCCTCAGCCGGCCCCGCACCGAGGTGGAGCTCGAGCGGGTCGTGCGCTCGACCACGGTCGAAACCGATCGGCTCGTCCGGCTCGCGCAGGACCTGCTCGTGCTCGCACGGGCGGATGGTGGCCGCCTGCCGCTTCTGCGCACCGCCATCTCGGTGCCCGACCTGCTCGCCGCCGTGGTCCGCCGCTTCCGCGCGCGTGCCGAGCAGACAGGGCGAGCGCTCGAGCTCGACGTGCCGGACCGGCTCGTCGTTGGGGCGGATACGCTCCGTCTGGAGCAGGCGCTGGGCAATCTCGTGGAGAACGCGTTCCGCCACGGGGGCGGGGCCGTGCGGCTCGTGGCCCGGAGCGAGCCGGGCCGCGTCGAGCTGCACGTCGAGGACGAGGGCCTGGGGTTTCCGCCGGAGTTCCTCCCACGTGCGTTCGAGCGTTTCGGCCCGGGCGAAGGAAGCGCGCGCTGTCCCGGGCGCCGGGCTGGGGCTGCCGATCGCCCAGGTAATTGCGACTGCTCACGGAGGCACTGCCCACGTGTCCAATCGACCTGACGGGGGCGCGGACGTCTGGCTCTCGATTCCGGAGGTCGATCCGTCCGGTGCTGGTCCTACCATCGGCGAAACCGATGTCTTGAGGAGGCGTGATGGCAGGCAAGGAGCACGCGGAGGAGTTGCTGATGATCGAGGAGGCCGACGCCTGGTTCGAGTACCTCGAGGCGACGCGGGTGCAGTCGGAGACACGATATTCCGAGGTCGAGCCCTGGGCCTGGGCGCGGCTCTCGCAGCGGCTGCGCGGCGTCCGCGCACGCCGAGCGCGCCTCACCCCGGCGGCAGCTTAGGCCCTGCTCGGGGCTCCGCGGCCGCCGCCCGTCGCCACTGCTAGCCTGTTCGCAGGCCATGCCTACGTTTTTCATCACCCGCAGCGCGCGACCGGCCGCATCCGCGGCCGCGTCTTTGCGCGCGCCCACCCTAGGAGAAGCACTTGTCACCCTGGTTTCGAAGGAAGCGCAAGCAACCCGAAGCACCCGCGCCGGTAGAGCAGGCGCCCGTACAAGCACCGCCCGCCGCTGAGGCCGCCCCGGCCGAACCGGCCGGAACCGATCCCGCAACAGACCCGAGCAAGAGGCGCCGCCGCGGCAGCCGTGGCGGTCGGGCGCGACGGAAGCCCGGGGAGTCCGGTGAACCGTCCGCCGAGGCGACGCAGGAGCCCGAGACGAAGACGGTCGAGCCCGCGCGGCGTGAGCGCTCCCGGCCGCAGCGCGCCCAGTCGGGCGAGCGGGCCCAGAGCCAGCGGCAGGAGCGTAGGGCGAACCAGACCCGCCGCCGTGTGCCGCAGAAGCGGTCACCGCTTCCGAAGGCCAAGCGCGAGCTCCTGATCTCGGTCGACGTCGGCGAGCAGCGCGTCGCGATCCTCGAGGACGACCGCGTCGCCGAGGTCTACCTCGAGCGGCCCGAGCGCCGCTCGATCGCCGGCAACATCTACCTCGGCAGCGTCGACAACGTCCTCGCCGGGATGGAGGCGGCGTTCGTCGAGATCGGTCTCGAGAAGAACGGTTTCCTCTACGTCGACGAGATCGTCGTGCCCGAGCTCGAGGGCAAGCGCCACCACGGCAAGAAGATCACCGACCTGATCGCCCGCGGCCAGGAGATCCTCGTTCAGGCCGTCAAGGACCCGATGAAGACGAAGGGCGCGCGGCTCACCACTGAGATCTCGTTGCCGGGCCGCTTCCTCGTCTTCGTCCCGCAGGGAGAGGGTCTCGGCGTCTCGCGCCGCCTCGACGACGCCGAGCGCGCGCGCCTCAAGGAGATCATCAAGGAGCTCGACCCGCAGGACGGCGGGATCATCGTCCGCACCGCCGCCGAAGGCGCCTCGCCTGAGGACATCGAGCGCGACCTCGTCTTCCTCCAGCGGCTCTGGAAGACGATCCAGGCGAAGGCCAAGGCCGCGAAGTCGCCGACGCTCGTCTACCAGGAGGCCGAGCTGCCGCTGCGGATCGTCCGCGACCTGTTCGCCGGCGACTTCGAGGGCGCGCAGATCGACCACGAGCGCACCTACAAGCGGATCGTCGGCTACCTGAAGAAGACCTCGCCGCACATGCTCGAGCGGGTGCACCGGTACAAGGAGAAGACGCCGCTCTTCGAGGGCACGGGCGTCGACGCCGAGATCCGCTCCACACTCTCGCGCCGGGTCGAGCTGCCCTCCGGCGGCTACCTCGTGTTCGACTACGCCGAGGCGTTCACCGTCATCGACGTCAACACGGGCCGCTTCGTCGGCTCGCGCTCGAAGACGTCCGGCGCGCGGCTCGAGGACACGGTCACGAAGAACAATCTCGAGGCGGTGAAGGAGGTCGTGCGCCAGCTGCGGCTGCGTGACATCGGCGGGATCATCGTCATCGACTTCATCGACATGGCGAACCCGAAGAACCGGTCGACGGTCGAGGAGGCGCTGCGCAACGAGCTCGAGCGCGACCGGACGAAGACCTACGTCGTCGAGATCTCGCCGCTCGGGCTCGTCGAGATGACGCGACAGAACGTCACCGACGGACCGCGCGAGATCCTGACGAAGAAGTGCCCCACGTGCGCCGGCGACGGCATCGTCGTCTCCGAGGCCACGGCTGCGATGGAGGTGGAGCGGCGGTTGCGCCAGCTCGCCGCCGGGTCGCGCGCGCAGGCGTTCAAAGTTGAGGTCAGTCCGCGCACGCTGTCACTGCTCGTCGGCCCCGGCGCGACGCGGCTTGCCGAGATCGAGGCGGCGAGCAAGAAGCGCTTCTTCCTCGTCGCGAAGGAGGGCGTGCACGCCGACCACGCGGCGGTGCTCGCCGAGGGCAAGTTCGAGGAGCTGCGCTCCGAGGCTCCCGTCGAGGACGGTAAGGAAATCGAGCTGAAGCTCGTGGAGCTCGGCCTGCACGACGCTCACGCCGCCGTCGGCAAGCTCGACGGGCTCGACGTCGTCGTCGGCGGGGCCGCGAAGCTCGTGGGCAGGAAGGCGAAGGTGCGCATCGAGCGCGTGTTCGACGGCATCGCCTACGCGGCGCTGCTCGTCGGAGGGGACGATACGCCGGACCCGATCACGTTCGAGGGCGAGGCCGAGAAGCCGACGCGAGCACCGAGCCGCGCGAAGAAGGTCGCGGGGGACGCCGTCGACACGGAAGAGCCCTCGGCCGAGGACGAGGCCGAGGACGACTTGGCCGGCGACGAGGACGAGGCTGGCCTTGCGGCCACTGCGGCCACTGCCGCCACTGTGGCCGAGGCGGACGGTTCCGCAGGGAAGAAGAAGACGCGCCGCGGCTCACGCGGGGGTCGGAACCGGAAGCGCAAGTCCGTCACGGATGCCGGCGCCGACGTGCGGGCCGGGGTCGAGACCGACGCCGACCTCGTCTCCGACGGCATTGCGGCGGAGGACGCTCCTCCAGAGGCCGACGTCGAGCCAGCGGCCGAGCCCGCGCGTCGCGCGTCGCGCATCCATATGCCCACGGCCGACATCGGAGAGCCTGCCAAGGCGCCGCGCTCCCGCGCGAGGCCGAAAGCCCAAGCGCCCGGAGGCCCGGCCGAAGCTGCAGCGAGAGCCGTTGCCGCCGACGTCGAGCTCGACGCCGAGCAGCCGGTCGAGCTCGATCCGGAGACGGGCGAGCCGAAGCCGAAGAAGAAGACGCGCCGGGGCTCGCGTGGGGGCCGCAACCGGAAGCGCAAGCCCGCCGCCGTTGCAGCCGACGAGAACGGCGCAGAGCCGTTGGCCGGGGCCGACGCCGACGCTGTCGTCGCCGTCGACCTGGTCGAGCCGGTGCCCGACGGGAACGGGTATCCCGGCGAGGGGGAGGCGGGCGGCGAGCAGCAGGCGGACGACTATGTCCCGATGTCGGAATGGCTCGACGACATCGAGGCGGGCGAGCGGCGTTGAGCGGCTCCGGCTCCATCCGCTACAATCCGTCGGACTCGCGGGCGCCCGGCCCGCGTTTTCCACGCCTGAGCGCCTCCACGTCTGGAACCAGCATGAGCTACGCGATCATCTCCGTCGGCGGCAAGCAATACCGCGTCCGCGAGGGCGAGCGGCTCATGGTGGACCGGCTCGCGCACGGCGAGGGCAAGACGTTCAACCCCGCCGTGCTGCTCGTCGGCGGCGACGGGGAGACGAAGATCTCGCCGACGGACGTCACGGTTACGGCGCGCCTCGTCGCGAACACGCGTGGCGAGAAGATCCGGATCGGCAAGTACCGCCCGAAGAACGGCTACAAGAAGCACACGGGCTTCCGCGCGAGCCTCTCGCAGATCGAGATCGAGTCGATCGGTGCCTCCAAGCGGTCGGCTCCCGTGAAGACGACCGCCCCGGCTGCAAAGGCCGAGGCTCCCGCCGCGGCGGACGACCGCGTCAAGGGGATGCCCGCGGGCTACGAGGAGCTGACGGTCGCCGAGATCAAGGCGCAGGCGTCGGACTGGAACCGCCCGATGCTCGAGGCGGCGCTCGAGTACGAGCGAGCCCACGCGAAGCGCAAGGGTGCGCTCGTGGCAATCGAGTCCGCGCTGACGGAGAAGGAGGAAGGCTCCTAATGGCGCACAAGAAGGGCCTCGGTTCATCACGGAACGGTCGCGACTCGAACTCGAAGCGCCTCGGTGTGAAGATGTTCGGCGGCCAGGAGGTCAAGCCCGGCAACATCATCGTGCGGCAGCGCGGCACGAAGTTCCGTCCCGGCGCCGGTGTCGGCATCGGGCGTGACCACACGATCTTCGCGGTCACCGAAGGCACGGTCGAGTTCAGCCGCAGCGGTGAGAAGCGCACCATCTCCGTCCTGTCCGACTGACGTCGTACAGGACTAGGCGCGGGACGAGAAGTCTGCGCCGGCCGGAGCGATGACGGAGAACGAGACCGCCGGGCCCGCGCCTAGTGATTTCCGCAGGAAATCACTATTCCACGACCGCGCCCATATCACCGTCACCGCCGGCCGCGGCGGTGACGGCGGGTTGAGCTTCCGCCGCGAGAAGCACGTGCCGAAGGGCGGACCGGACGGCGGTGACGGCGGCTGCGGAGGCGACGTGGTCCTCGCGGCGCACCCTGATCTACGCGACCTCTCCGCGTTCAGGGCGAGGACGCGGTTCAGGGCCGGCCGTGGCGAGCCCGGCCGCGGCTCGCGCAAGCACGGCGCCGACGGCGCCACGATCGTGCTCGAGGTGCCCGTGGGGACGCAGGCCTACGGAGCGGGGGGCGACCTCGTCGCCGATCTCGCCAGGCCGGACGCGCGCGTCGTGCTCGCGCGTGGGGGACGCGGTGGCCGCGGGAACGCCCGCTTCGCCACCGCTGTGCGCCAGACGCCGCGTTTCGCCGAGGTCGGCGACCCGCCCGGCGAGGCCGAGATCGAGCTGCGTCTGAAGCTGCTCGCCGACGCCGCGCTCGCGGGCCTGCCGAACGCCGGCAAGTCGTCACTCCTGCGCCTGCTCTCGAACGCGAAGCCGAAGGTGGCGGAGTACCCGTTCACGACCCTCGCTCCCGTGCTCGGCACCGTCGAGTCGCCGGACGGTGCCCAGTTGACGGTGGCAGACGTTCCCGGCCTGGTCGAGGGCGCGAGCGAAGGGGTCGGCCTCGGCCACGAGTTCCTCGCGCACCTCGAGCGAGCACGCCTCCTGCTGCACGTGATCGACGCGTCGGAGGGCGACGTCGAGGAGCGGTTCCGCACGATCGACCGCGAGCTCGCCTTCTACGGCGCCGGCCTCGACGAGCGGCCGCAGGCGCTCGTCCTGAACAAGATCGATCTCGTTCCACATGTACCCGACCCCGACCTCGACGATGACCGCATCGTGCGCGCCTTCCGCGTCTCCGCCGCCACCGGCGAGGGGATCGAGGAGCTGAAGCGCTCGCTCTTCACGCTGATCCCGCCCGCGTCGCCGGACTCAGCCGCCGAGCCGCCCGAGCTCCCGGAGTTCCTCGAGTACCGGCCCCCTGCGCCCGCCCGCCGCGCGTATCGCATCTATCGGACCGAACGCGGCTACCGGATCGTCGGCGAGGCGCCCACCGGCGAGGAGCTGGAGGCGGCGCTGAAGGCGGGCGGGATCCGTAAGGGCCAGGAGGTGGAGATCGGGGACGATTCGTTCGAATGGCAGTGAACGGGATCCTGGGCGGGCGGTTCGATCCGTCGCACGTCGGCCACCTCGCGCTCGCCCGCACCGCTGTCGAGCGGTTCGAGCTCGCGACCCTTCACGTCACGGTGGTCGCAGACGCAGCGCACAAAGCGTCGGTGGCACCGGCCGAGCACCGGCTCGCGATGGCGCGGCTCACCTTCGAGCTCGACGCCGTCGTCGTCGAGCTCGAGCAGCGCCGCTACACGGTCGACGCGCTCGAGGCGGCGCGATACGACGATCCCATCTTCCTGATCGGCGCCGACGAGCTCGCCGCCTTCCGGACGTGGAAGGGGCCCGAGCGAATCCTCGAGCTGGCGCGGCTCGGCGTGGCGACGCGGTTCGGCTACGCAGCAAGGCTCGATTCCGACCGGATTGAGCCCTTCGAGCTCGATCCGCACGACGTCTCGTCGACCGAGATTCGCGCGCGTGTACGCCGCGGCGAGCCGATCGACGGGCTCGTGGTGCCCGAGGTGGTCGCCTACATCGCGGACCATGACCTCTACCGGGACTGTTGACGTCCGTCCGCCACGGCTACACTGAGGCTCTGAGCTCCCTCGAACAAGCACGCCGGACCGCCGCCCTCGCCGCGGAGAAGCTGGCAGAGGACGTCGTCATCCTCGACATGAGGCCCGCCTGCGTGTTCACGGACTTCTTCGTGATCGCGACCGGCCGCAACGCGCGGCAGACGAAGGCGATCTTCGACGAGGTGCACGCGCAGTTGAAGGCCGAGACGCGGCTCACCCCGCGTGCCGTCGACGGCACGAAGGAGGCGGACTGGATCGTCGCCGACTACCTCGACGTCGTTCTCCACGTCTTCACCCCGGAGACGCGCGCCTTCTACCGGCTCGAGGACCTCTGGGGCGACCTGCCCGCGGTGGAGCTCGAAGCGGCCGCCTCGTAGCCCTTGCCGGGCTGCACCTCCCGGCCGGCGAAGCCGGCCTCCGGCGCCGCCTCGCGCGCCTGACGGCACGCGACTTCTCCGGGTCTGTACTTCCGTACTATCCCCTCCGGTCGCGCACCGTCAGCCGCGCGCCAGGACTACGAGGCGCCGCAGCCAACGATGCGTCCTCGTGCCCCGCGCCGCTTCATTGGCGCGTCCCGCCGTCGAGGAACATCCAGCAGCTCGTGATCAACTGGGCCGCGATACGAGCTGGAGCGGCTAAACTTCGCGCCTCGTGGGGCCATAGCTCAGCTGGGAGAGCGTCTGGCTGGCAGCCAGAAGGTCGCCGGTTCGAGCCCGGCTGGCTCCACTATTTGGCGCAAGACGTGGGCATCCGCAGGAGCGGATGCCCACATCGCGCTAAGACCCCTGAAGGGGCCGCTGCGCGGGCCCGTCCTGACCCGGCACCGAGGGACCGCACCCCTGTCGTCGTTCGTTCAGCGGGCGCGGCTGCAGGTCGCCGCGTGGCCGTCGTAGACCATCTTGGCGTGACGGTACTGACGGTCGGCCTCCCAGCGGGACTGGTCAGCCTTCGGGCCTCCGTTGCGCCATGCCTCGGCGAGCTCCCAGTAGCGGACGCCCTGCTCGCACTGCGGATCCGGTTGAGTCGTGGCGCAAGGCATGACCCCATTCTACAGCGCGATCTTCCCCTCGGGAGGCAGGTCGAACGTCGTGTCGAACCCCCTCTGCATGGAGGGCGTCGTCAAACGGCGTGCGGCTGCCGTGGCCTGCTTCGTGCTCGGGACGACCGGCGCGGTCGCAGCGCTCTGGCCCGCCCTCGCCCCTGCGCGGGGCCCTGACCGCACGACCGTGCCTCCGCTGCGGCTCGACGCACCGCTGCCGCAGTGGCTCGCGCCGGGCGCGCGCGTCCGCGTCAGCGGCTGGGCCGGTGCAGGCGTCCGCGTGCGGCTGCGGTCGCGCGGAGCTGTGCTCGCGACCGCGCGTGCCGGGCGCCTGGGCCGCTTCACCCTGCGCGTGCGGGCGCCCGCACGCCGAGGCCGCTACGTCCTCGCCCTCGCCGCCGGTGACCGGCGCGCCCCGGTCCGGCCGCTGCTCGTCCGGCCGGTCGTGCTTGCGGCCGGCGGCGACGTCAACCTCGGCGACCGGATTGGAGACGCGATCGCCGCGCACGGCCCCGGACATCCGTGGACCGGCGTCGCGCCGCTCCTTCGTGGCGCCGACCTCGCGCTCGTCAACCTCGAATGCGTCGTCTCGAACCGTGGCGCGCCGGTGTCGGGCAAGCAATACGTCTTCCGCGGCTCTCCGGGCTCGCTCGCCGGGGCCGCGCGCGCGGGGGTCGATGTCGTCTCGGTCGCGAACAACCACACGCTCGACTACGGCACCGATGCCTTCCTCGACACGCTCGCGCACGCGCACCGGGCTGGACTCCGCGCGGTTGGCGGTGGCGCCGACCTGGCCGCGGCACGCAGGCCGGCGATGGTCGTCCGCGGCGGTCTCCGGATCGCCGTGCTCGGCTACTCCGACGTACGGCCGCTCGGCTTCGATGCCGCGAAAGGGAAGCCCGGAACCGCCCGCGCCGACCGGACCTGGATCGCCGAGGACGTCGTGCGCGCCCGTCGGCGTGCGGACGCCGTCGTCGTCTACTTCCACTGGGGGATCGAGCTCGCGCGCACGCCCGACTCGCGCCAGCGCACCTTCGCGGACGCAGCCCTCCGAGCGGGCGCGAGCGTCGTCCTGGGAGCGCACCCGCACGTGCTCCAGCCGCTCGAGCGCCGCGGCAGGAAGGTCGTGGCGTGGAGTCTCGGCAACTTCGTATTCGGCGCCTCCTCCCCGGGTACGAGCGCCAGCGGGATCCTGCTGGTCGGGCTCGGCGCCGACGGCGTCCGCTCCGCTGAGCTGGTTCCGGCTCGGATCGAGTCGTTCCGCCCGGTCGTGGAACCGCCGCGGGCGGCTGCCGTGCTGCGCCGGCTGGGCCTCTGAGCGTGCTTGTCCAGGCAGAGGCGCCGCTGTAGCCTCGTCCCATGGTCGATCCGGGAACGCTGACCCGGCTCTCGCTCTTCGCGGGCCTCGCGGCACCTCAGCTGGAGGCCGTTGCCTCCGCCCTCGACGAGGCGAGCTTCCCGCGAGGGGCGCGCGTGATCCGCGAAGGGTTCGAGGGAGAGGCTTTCTACGTGATCACCGCCGGAGAGGCCGCTGTGCAGATCGAGGGGCAGGAGCGCGCCCGTCTCCAGCCGGGCGACTTCTTCGGTGAGGTCTCGATCCTGACGGGAGGCGCGACCGCTGCGGACGTCGTGGCCGAGACCGAGGAGCTGCGGTGCGTGGTGCTTCCAGGGGCCGAGCTCGTGCCGCTCCTGCTGGCGCACCCGGAGCTGGCGGTTCAGATGCTGAGGACCAGCGCGCGGCGACTGCGCAACGCGAACCTGTGGTCGAGCTAGCCGGTCGCGCCCGCCCGGGCGACTACGACGTCGTCGTCGTCGGCAGCGGCCCCGGCGGTCTCCAGACGGCGTACTGGCTGCGCCGGCTCGGCGTCGACCACGCGGTGATCTCGGCCGACGAGGCACCGGGCGGGATGTTCCGTGTCTGGCCGATCTTCGGTCGCCTGCTGTCCTGGTCGAAGCCCGACGCGCCCTACCCGACGACCTCGCGCGAGTACGAGTGGCACGACCACAACAGCCTGGTTGCAGACGAGCCCCGGCTGCGCGCGTTCGTCCCGCAGGCAATGGACCGGCGCTACGCGGTCCCGACGCGCGAGGAGATGGTCGCGGGCCACGCCGCCTTCGCGGATCGCGCAGGGATCGCGATCCGCTACGGCTGCCGCTGGGAGGCGACCAGACGAGAGCCGGACGGGAGGCTGGTGCTGGAGACGACCGGCGGCGAGTACCGCTGTCGTGCGGTGGTCTTTGCGATCGGGGTGACGGAGCCATGGCGCTCTCCGATCCCGGGCATTGACACGGTCCCGCACTATGCCGAGACGCGCGACGCGGCCTCGTACCGCGGTCGGCGCGTCTTCGTGATCGGGAAGCGCAATTCCGGCTTCGAGCTGGCGGACGGGCTCCTCCCCTGGGCTCGGCAGCTCATCGTGGCCTCCCCGTCGCCCGTTCGCGCCGAGGTGCTGGCGCGCTCGACGGTCAGGGTGCGCTACTTCCAGCCGCTCGAGGATGCGAGGGTGGGCGGGGGCACGCTGGCGCTCGATGCGGCGATCGAGTCGATCGAGCGCGTCGGTGAGCGCTTCCGCATCCGCGCCCAGGGGACGACGCAGCCCGGAGAGATCCTGTTCGAGGTCGATGACGTGATCGCGGCGACGGGTTTCCGTGCGCCGCTGCTCGACCTCCCGGCGCTCGGCGTTGTAACCGTGGCACAGGGCCGCATCCCGGCGCTGACACCGTTCTTCGAGAGCACCTCGGTTCCGGGGATCTTCTTCGCCGGGAACGCAACTCAGGGCGCGTCCGGGCTGCGTCGGGACGGCGTCGTCTCGACCTCGGCCGCCGTCCAGGGCTTCCGCTACAACGCGCGGATCGTCGCGAAGGAGCTTGCGGAGCGGCTCGGCCGGCCGCGGCGCCGCGGCCGCGTCGATCCGGGGAAGCTGCCGTCGCTGCTCGGCGAGGCGCTCGCACGCTCGCCGGAGCTGTGGGCGCAGAAGGGCTATCTCGCACACGCGGTCTCGCTCGACGGCCGCGTGGAAGGAGTCGTGCCGCTCGAGCACTTCGTCGACGCTCCGGGCGAGGCGGATGGCGTCGCCGTCACCGTCGAGCTCGACCGTGACGGCGGGATCTTCCCGTCCGTCTACGTCCGTCGCCAACGCCGGCTGCGGATCGAGCGCCTCGACCCGCACCCCCTGCACGCGTTCGACGGCGAGCCGTACCAGCGGCGGCTCGCGCAGCTGCTCGGGGCCGTGTGAGCCGGTCGACCGTTCTCGGTGTTGCCGGCGCCGCGGCGCTCCCCCTGGCGCTGCTCGCGGTCGTGCGGCAACGGCCGCAGCTCGACGCGCGCTGGGAGAACCAGCCGGCGCACTTCTGGCTCGTGCTCGCCGCCGCCGCGGCCGCGGTGGCGCTCGGGTATTCGGTCTTCGCGGCCGCGACCAGGCGGCGCGATGCGCGGCTCACGCTCGTCTCGCTCGCGTTCGTCGTCAGCGCCGGGTTCCTCGGGCTGCACGCTCTCGCCACGCCGGGCGTGCTCCTCGGAGCCAATCCCGGCTTCGAGCTGGCGACTCCGATCGGACTGATGCTCGGCGGGGCGTTCGTCGCCGCTTCCGGCCTCGAGCTCGGACAAACTGCGTCCGACCGGGTCGTCCGCCGGGCGCGGCTTGCGCTCGTCGTGCTCGTCGCTGCAATGGCGCTGTGGGCCACCCTGTCGCTGGCGAGGCTCCCCCCGCTCGACGGCGAGCTCGGGGGAGAGGAGCTGAACGGCTGGCAAACCTGGCTCGGCCTCGTTGGTGTCGTGCTCTACGCGGCCGGCTCGGCTGGTTATGCCCGCCTCTACCGGCGCCGCGGGAGCCGGTTCCTCTTCGCGGTCACCTCGGGTTTCGCCCTCCTCGCAGCGGCGATGATCGTGATCGCCTTTGCCGAGAACTGGCGCATCTCGTGGTGGGAATGGCATGTGCTGATGCTGACCGCATTCCTGCTGATCGCAGGTGCCGCCCGCTCCGAATGGCACGAGGAGCGCTTCAGCGCGCTCTATCTGGAGCAGACGCTGGCCGGCACCCGCGACGCGAGCGTGCTCTTCGCGGATCTCGCGGGGTTCACGTCCTTCTCTGAGCGCACCGACCCGGCGGCCGTGGCCGAGATGCTGAACGCGTACTTCGGTCGGCTCGTGCCTGCGCTCGAGGGGAGCGGCGGCGACGTCCACCAGCTGATCGGTGACGCGATCATGGTCGTCTTCAACAAGGACGGTGACCAGCCGGAGCATGCCCTCCTCGCGGCTCGGGCCGCCCTGCTGCTCCAGGAGGAGGCGGCCGCGATCGCGGAGGCCGAGCCGGAGTGGCCGCGCTTCCGCGTCGGCGTGAACAGCGGGCTCGTGCACGCGGCCGTGCGGGGCGCGGAGCGGCCACCGCAAGCACGGCCTGGTGGGCGACACCGTCAACCTCGCCGCCCGCCTGGAGAGCGAGGCGCCGGTGGGCGAGGTCGTGATCGGCGCGGGCACGCTCGAGCGGCTTCCCGAGTCCGTCACCGTGCGACCGCTGTCGCGGCTGCGGGTGAAGGGCAAGGAGCAGCCCGTCGATGCCTACGTGCTCCACTCGCTGCCGTGAGAGGGTGGCTCGGATGAACCGGCAGATCACCCTGGCCGCGCGCCCGGTCGGCTACCCGAAGGAGTCCGATTTCGCGCTCGTCGAAGCACCGGTCCCCGAGCCCGGCCCAGGACAGGTGCTCGTTCGCTCACACTGGCTCTCGCTCGACCCGTACATGCGCGGGCGGATGAGCGAGGCACGCTCCTACGCGAAGCCCACGCAGCTCGGTGAGGTGATGACCGGCCAGGCGGTCGGCGAGGTCGTGCAGAGCAACGACGGGCGTTTCGCGGCGGGCGAGCACATCGTGGGTCAGCTCGGCTGGCAGGAGTATGCGCTCGCGCGCGGCGGGGCGCTCCGGAAGGTCGACACGACGCTCGCGCCCGCCCCCGCGTACCTGCACGTGCTCGGCACGACCGGTCTGACGGCGTACTTCGGCCTCTTCGACGTCGGGCGGCCGAGGCCGGGCGACACAGTCGTCGTCTCAGGCGCCGCGGGCGCCGTCGGACAGGTGGTCGGCCAGCTCGCGCGAATCGCGGGCTGCCGCACGGTCGGGCTCGCCGGTGGGCCGGAGAAGGTCGCCGACCTGTCAGAGTTGTACGGCTACGACGTGGGCATCGACTACAAGGTAGGCGACGTCAGCGCCGCCCTGAAGGAGGCGTGCCCGCGCGGCGCGGATGTCTACTTCGACAACGTCGGCGGCGCGCTCTCCGAGACGATCTTCCGGCGCCTCGCCGTCGGCGCTCGCGTCGCCGTGTGCGGCCAGATCTCGCAGTACAACCTCACCGAGCCGGACCTGGCTTCCCGCAACCTCGGCTTCCTGATCGTCTTCCGCGCCAGGCTCGAGGGCTTCCTCGTCAGCGACTACGCCCACCGCTTCGACGAGGGGCTGACGCGGCTCGGCGCCCTGCTCGCGGACGGGCGCCTGCGCTATCGCGAGGACGTGACCGCAGGGATCGAGCAGGCGCCACGCGCGTTCATCGGAATGCTCGGCGGCGCAAACCGGGGCAAGACGCTCGTCAAGTTGACCTAGCATCTAGGTCACACGGACGCCGGCGTCGACGAGCGCCTGGCGCAGCATCAGCGCGTTTGCGGGGGCCTGCGCGACAAGGCCCTTCTGCGGGTCGCCCGCGACCTCGTACGGGTCGAGTCCTTCGAGCCCGCCAAAGGCGGGCATCGCCGAGCGGCCGTTGTTGTTGAACATCCCGTACACATGCTCCGCCTCGCCCGCGAGCTCCCGCAGCGGCTCGACCCACCCGCGCAGCTCCTCGCCGGAGTAGAGGTAGTCGAAGCGCTCCGCGGCGCTCCCCGTGCGCTTGTTCCAGGTCGCCGCGTTGCGTCCGTGGAAGCGGACGTACGCCGTGCGGGAAGTCCGTGCCACCACCGTGGGGACGAGGTTCTTCGCCTCGGTCTTCGGTGCATCCACGATCACATACGTGAGTCCGCGACTCTCGAGGAAGGCCAGCGTCTCGGCCCGGTGCTCCTCGTCGAGCCAGCTGCGGTGGCGGAACTCGACGAGCAGCTCGTCGCCGGGCAGTTGATCCTGCGCCCACTCGAGATAGGCCAGCGAGGCCGGCTTCGCGACCACGTACGGCGGAAACTGCATCAGGACGCCACCGAGCTTGCCGGTGGCGCGCAATGGCTCGAGCGCCCGCGCGAAGCGGCGAAAGACCTCGGCGCGAAGCTCGCGCGGCGGCCGGTCCACCCGTCCGCGCTCATCGACCGGCATCGCGTCGCGCAGGTCCTCGGGCAGCGCCTCGACCTTGACGGGGTGGCGCGTCATCAGCCCGAACGCCTTGACGTGCATCGTGAAGCCGGGCGGCGTCCGCTCCGCCCAGGTGCCGACGAGCTCCCCGTCCGGGAGGCGGTAGTACGTGGAGTTCGCCTCGACCACGTCGAAGCGCGCCGCATAGTGGCGCAGCCGTGCCTCGCCCGACCGGACCCCGGGCGGGTACCAGACCTTGGTCAGCGTCTCGTCGGCCCAGGAGCAGGTGCCCACGCGCACGGTCGCGGCCATGCGCCAAGCGTACGTGGCCGTCCCGCGCGAGCGGGACGGCCACGTCGATCGACTGAACGCTAGGTCGTGAGCAGGGTGAACGTGCGTACGAGCTTCACTCCGCCGCCGCTGAAGACGTTGGCCTCGAGCTGGATCGTGTAGGTCCGCTTGCGGAGTGGAGCAAAGCCGGTCAACGGGATCCGGATCGTGGCGTCGGAGCCGAACGGGGCGTTGGTCTGGCCGGTCACGACGAGCCTGCCCTTCTCGAAGACCCGGAAGTTGACGCCCACCGCCTCGCCGGTCGCCGTGCCCGCCGCGTACTCCCGCAGCGGGACGGTGACGAGCGGGGCGCCGTTGCCGCCGCGGACGCTGACGATCGCGTTACGGATGTCGACGAGGCGGGCAGCCGCACGGAAGCGGGAAAGTGCCGGTTTCGCCTGGCCCGACCTCGTGATCAGGCCGCTCTGCCACTGGCTCGTCGGGTGATCGCGAAACACGAACCAGACGAACATGTCCACGCGAGCATCGGTGCGGGCCATCTTGAACGCCTGCAGCGCGTAGGACGCCTGCTTCGCACGCGAGATTCCCTTCCTCTCACCGTCGGGCTTCGTCTCGTGCCCGTATTCCGTGATCCAGATCTTCACGTTCTTGCGCTTGAACCACTTGTCGAGCGACTGCTCGAAGCGGGGCAGTGACGAGAGCGAGACGTTCGGCCACCTGACCTTCTGCGTCGGCGGCAGGTACTGCGGCGTGGGATAGGGGTGATGCGCCCACGCGTCGAACTTGAGCCGCGGATTGGCCTTCGCCACGAGTTCGGCGAAACGGCCGGGCGAATGCGTGTCGGACTGGCCCTTCACGTTGCGATCGCGGCCGTGTGTGGACGTCTCGCCGATCGCCACCTTCGCCCGCGCGTTGCCGCGCTTGATGCCGGCGTAGGCCGCCGCGTACAGCTTCGCGTAGAGCCTCGGGCTCACGGAGCGGCCCTTGGAGTCGAACTGCGGCGACAGGAAGAGCTGCAGGTTCGACTCGTTCCACACCGAGTAGAAGCGTACGAACGGGTAGCCCGCGTAGCGACCGGAGTAGCGCGAGGCGAGTGCGCGGGAGAAGTTCGTCAGATCTGCGTTCCGCTTGGGCAGGATGTTCGGCTTCTTGCCGCCGTTGGCCCACTTGGGCGTGCCCCAGATCGTCAGCAGCACCTCCATCCCGCGCATCTGGCTGTTACGGACGAGCTCATCGAGGTCGTCGAAGCGATAGGCCGGATCGAACGGGTTGACCGCGTTCCTCGGCCGATTGGGAGCGATGCTCGACCAGGTGACGAGGGTCCGCACGATCGTGGCGTTCGCAGCGCGCGCCTGATCGAGCACCTTCGCCCGGTTCTCCTCGAAGCGGAAGTTGGGATCGTCGTGGAATCCGACGTACATGCGCTGGCCCCCGAAGGCGAGGGCGGGCGTCACCAGGCTCACGACACAGGCTGCGACGAGGAACTGGACGAGTCGTCTCACGGGCATCTCCCTCTCTCAGGAACCCGGATCCGGCGTGAGCTGCTGGGCGGCGGGCCGCCGTGCCGAAACCGAGCTCGCAGTGACAAGGGGCCACGGTAGCGAGAGGGTATGACGGTGCTGTTAAGTGACGAGTCCTACTAAGCGGCGTCGCGGAGCGCTTCGATCTCACGCGAGACCGACAGGCGTTCGAGCGCCTGCGACTCGATCTGGCGCACGCGCTCGCGCGTGAGGCCAAGCCGGCGCCCGATCTCCTCGAGCGACTTCGGCTCCTCGCTCGTCAGGCCGTAGCGGAGCTTTAGCACCTCGCGCTCGCGCTCCGGGATCCCTTCGAGCGCCCGGTGCAGCGTGTCCTCGGTGAGGCTGACCTCCACCTCCTCCTCGACGCCGCTCTGCGCGCCTCCGACGAGATCGCCGAGCGAGGCGTCGTTCTCGTCGCCGAGCGGCTTGTCGAGGCTGGTCACCGCGCGGGCGGCCTGGCGTACCTCCCGTAGGTGCTTCAGCGAGATCTTGGCCGTCTTCGAGATCTCCTCGTCGGTCGGTGGACGCCCGAGCTTGGCGACGAGCTCTCGCTCCGCACGGCCGATCCGCTGTTCGCGCTCGGCGATGTGCACCGGGATCCGGATCGTGCGCGACTTGTTCGCCACGCCCCGCTGCACGGCCTGGCGGATCCACCACGTCGCGTAGGTGGAGAACTTGTAGCCGCGCCGCCAGTCGAACTTCTCGACCGCCCGGATCAGCCCGATCACCCCCTCCTGGATCAGGTCGAGCAGCGACAGGCCGTGGCCCTGGTAGCGCTTCGCGATCGAGACCACCAGTCGCAGATTCGAGTTGATCATCTTGTCCTTGGCCTGCACGTCGCCACGCTCGACGCGCTTGGAGAGCTCCACCTCTTCCGCCGCGGTCAGGAGCGGGTAGCGTCCCGCCTCGTTGAGGAAGAGCTGGAGGGAGTCGGTCGTGGCGGTCGCGAGATCGCCGTTCACGTAGGTCGGCAGCGGCGGCGCCTCGCGTGCGCAATCGTCCGACAGCCTGATTCCGCGTACCTCGAGGTCGGCGTAGAGCGTCTCGAGCTCGTCCTCGTCCAGGTCGAGATCCTGGACGGCGGCGCTGAACTGGGACAGGTTCAGGCATCCGACTTCCTCGCCGGCCTCGAGCAGCGGCGCAAGATCTTCGCGACTCACACCGGCAGTCTGCCCGCTTTGCGGCTCGGCCTAACCCGCGAGTTCGTGGCCCGCGGATCGCGTACACTCCGCCCGTGATCTGGGAGGTCGTCTTCATGCTCGTGATCCTGAAGATCCCCGTGCTCTACCTCTGCGCCGTCGTCTGGTGGGCGATCAGAGCGGAGCCTCGTCCCCTGGCCGGCGCGCAGCTGCGGGTACCGGATCCGCCCGGGTGCGACTGGAAGCGCCGGAGCGGGCCGGGTCGCTCTGGTCCGCACGGCAGGCGCGGCGGCGGGGTTGTCGCCGCTCGCCGCAGGGCAGCGCGTCGGACGGCCGGGGCGTGAGCGCCGTGCGCGCTGCTCCCAGCGACGCGCGCGAGGCGGTCGCGGGGCTGATCGCTTCCGCCGCGCTCTTCACGAGCCTCGTCGGGCTGGCCTACAAGCCGGCGCGTCTCGTCCCCGTCGCCGTGGTGATGGCGCTGGTCGCGGCACGGATGACGGAACGGCACTCCCGCCTCGCCGCGCTCGCGGTGGCCGCCGGCGTCGTGTGCTGGACGGTCGGCATGGCGATCGCCGTGCTCACCGAGCGCGCTCTGTACTAGAGATGGGGATGTGGAACGCTCTTGGGCCGTGGAGCGGCCCCTTTTGGGTCTTCGCGCGCCAACTGGGCAGCCTGGTAGAACACCCGGCATGAGCGCGCACGACGTCGACGGGCCGAACGCGGGCTACGCGCAGCTGCTGCTCGAGGACTATCTCGAGAACCCCGACGCCGTCCCCGCGGAGTGGCGCGAGCTCTTCGAGAGCGGCGGCAGCGACCTCGTCGCGTCCCATCCCGGGCTCCAGCGCCTGCTGGACGTCCTGGCAGACGGCAACGGGCACGCCGCGCCCGTCGCCGCGGCACCGGCTGTCGCAGCCGAGCCGGCCGTCGCAAAGCCAGGGCAGCCTTCCTCCGGCGCTCCCGTGGACGACACGCTGCTCGGCGGTGTGGCGGCCGCGATGGCCCTCGTCAAGGCGCACCGCATGCACGGCCACCTCGCGGCCCGGCTCGACCCGCTCGGCTCCGAGCCGCTCGGCGATCCGGCGCTCGACGAGTCGCGCCTGATCCCGCCGCTCACGCCGGAGCTCCAGGCGCGCATCCCGGCTTCCGTCCTCCGTGTCCACCTGCCGGGCGAGACACTCGCGGACGCGCTGCCCGCCCTGCGCGAGGTCTACTGCGGCACGATCGCGTACGAGTTGGAGCACCTCTCGGACCACGCCGAGCGTGTCTGGCTGCGGCAAGCAATCGAGTCCGGGCGCTACCGCCCGCCGCTCGAGCCGGAGCAGCGCAAGGCGCTGCTCCGGCGGCTCGGTCAGGTGGAGGGCTTCGAGCAGTACCTGCGGCGCGCGTTTCTCGGGCAGAAGCAGTTCTCGCTCGAGGGGCTCGACTCGATGGTGCCGATGCTCGACGAGGCGATCGACCTCGCCGCCGCCGCAGGCGCCCACGAGATCGTGATCGGGATGGCCCACCGCGGCCGCCTCAACGTCCTCGTCCACACCGTCGGGCGTCCGTACGAGTCCGTCCTCCGCGAGTTCGAGGGCGAGCGGACGATCGAGGCCATCGTCGTGGATAAGGAGGGCGGCACTGGCGACGTCAAGTACCACCTGGCTGCATCCGGCACGCGCGGGACCGAGTTCGGGGAGGTGACGATCTCGCTGGCGCCGAACCCAAGCCACCTCGAGGCCGTCGATCCGGTGATCGAGGGGCGCGCTCGGGCCGAGCAGACCGATCGCTCCGGAGGGGCCGGGATCCACGACCCGGCCGTCGCCCTACCGATCCTCATCCACGGCGACGCGTCCTTCGCCGGTCAGGGCGTCGTCGCCGAGACGCTGAACCTCTCGAGCCTCGACGGGTACTCCACCGGCGGAACGCTCCACCTGATCTCGAACAACCAGGTGGGCTTCACGACCGACCCCGCCGAGAGCCGCTCGACACGCTACTCGAGCGATCTGGCCAAAGGCTTCGACATCCCGATCGTGCACGTCAACGCCGACGACCCGGAGGCGGCGATCGCGGCCGTCCGGCTCGCCATGGCCTACCGGCAGGAGTTCGGCCGCGACTTCGTCGTCGATCTCGTCGGCTACCGGCGGTTCGGACACAACGAGCAGGACGAGGCCGCGTACACCCAGCCGCTGATGGTCGCACAGATCGCGGAGCAGCCGACCGCGCGCGAGAAGTACGCGGCGACGCTCGTCGACGAGGAGGTCCTCACCGCGGCGGAGGCCGACGCGGCGTTCTCCGAGACGCTGACGGAGCTGAAGGCGGCGCACGAGCGCCTGAAGGCATCGATCGCCGAGCCGCGACCCAAGCAGTCGGAAGGTCGCATTCCCGCCGACACGGGCGGCATCGTCTCGACGGCGGTCTCGGTGGAGCGGCTCGAGGCTCTGAACGAGCAGCTGCTCGCGCTACCGGAGGGGTTCGAGATGCACCCCAAGCTCGCGAGGCAGCTCGAGCGCAGGCGCGACCGCCTCCACGACGACGGAGGCATCGACTGGGGTCACGCCGAGGCACTTTCACTGGCCAGCCTGCTCGTCGAGGGAATCCCGATTCGCCTGTCCGGGCAGGACTCCGAGCGCGGCACCTTCTCGCACCGGCACATCGTGCTCCACGACCCGCGGACGGGCGAGCTGCACACGCCCATGCAGCACCTTCCCGAGGCCGGAGCCTCGTTCGAGATCTACAACTCGCCGCTTTCCGAGTACGCGGCGCTCGGCTTCGAGTACGGGTACTCGACGGCTGCACCCGACTCGCTCGTGCTCTGGGAGGCGCAGTACGGGGACTTCGTCAACGGCGCGCAGATCGTGATCGACCAGTTCATCGTCGCCGGCCTCTCGAAATGGCAGCAGACCTCACGCCTGACCCTGCTCTTGCCCCACGGCTACGAGGGCAACGGCCCCGAGCATTCCAGCGCGAAGCCGGAGCGTTTCCTCCAGCTCGCCGCGCAGGAGAACATCCGGATCGTGAACTGCACGACGGCGGCCCAGTACTTCCATCTTCTGCGCCGGCAGGCGCTCGATGCGACCGCGCGCCCACTCGTCGTGCTCACCCCGAAGGGCCTGCTGCGGCTGAAGCAAGCGTCCTCGTCGCTGCAGGAGCTCGTGGAGGGCCGGTTCCAGCCGGTCATCGACGATCCGGATGCGGACCGCGCCGCCGTGCGCCGGCTCGTGCTCTGCTCGGGCAAGCTCTACTACGACCTCGTCGGCCACGAGGAGCGCGCAGCTGCGACGGCCGTCGCGGTCGCGCGGCTCGAGCAGCTCTATCCGTTCCCCGTCGAGGCGGCGGCGCTGCTGTGCTCCTCCTACCCGAACCTGAGGGAGCTCGTCTGGGCGCAGGAGGAGCCGCAGAACATGGGCGCGTGGCGGTCGATTCGCCACCGGCTCGAAGGTGCGGCGCCGGAGGGCGTCCCGGTCCGCTTCGTCGGTCGCCCCTGGCGCGCGAGCCCGAGCGAGGGCTACCCGACCGCCCACCTGCTCCAGCAGGACCGGATCGCCCGCGAAGCGCTCTTGTCGTAGCAAGAGGCTCGAAGACTCCTGAAGGGCGGCTGCGCGGCCGGTATCTCCGAGCTGCCTCGCTTGACTTCTACCGAGGTCGGCGCTTGGCGAGCAAAGCCGCGGCGACCTTCGGGCCGTGCGTGCGCGTCACCTGCAGCAGCCGCCTGCGCTGTCTCGGCGGCAGCCGGCGCCAGAGCTCGAACATTGTGAGGGCGACACCGAGCGGGCTCGTGGGGCGAAGGCGGGCGATACCCCTATCCTCGCACAGCGACGGCGGCAGTCACGTCAGTCCTTGTCCTGCTTGTCCTTCTTGTCCTTGTCCTTGTCCTTG
>Ga0136620_10000242_pt1 | contig 24571 bp, 29 predicted proteins | sample AntDrymUQ4162106_2_FD_104806 | JGI IMG/M metagenome (GOLD analysis project Ga0136620, IMG submission 104806) | Polar desert sand microbial communities from Dry Valleys, Antarctica - metaG UQ416 (21.06) | ecosystem: Environmental > Terrestrial > Soil > Desert | place: Antarctica: Dry Valley... | reverse complement strand
CGCTCGAACGCCTGTGCCAGCACACGTCGATCGAAGCTTGCGTTGTGGGCCACCATCACCCGCCCGCGAAGCCGGTCGGCCAGCTCGGGCAGCACCTCTGCGGGCGGGCGCGCGGCATCGACCATGCCCTGCGTGATGCCGGTGATCCGCTCAATGCCACGAGAGAGCGGCACCTCCACGTGCACGAGCGACTCCCAGGAGTCGTGCAGCTCGCCGCCGCCCACCAGCACGGCGCCGACCTCGGTGAGCTCACAGCCCTCGCCGCCGCGGCCGTTGGTCTCGGTGTCCACGGCCACCAGCTCGGCGGCGGCGAGGGGTTGGTCGAGCAGTGGCGGGGAGGTGGCCGGTGCGGACACGGGCCGGCCATACCAGCGCCCGACCCGGACGCAATGAACGAACCCTTGCGCCGGGGGGCGAGAAACGTCCGCTCGCCGCCTTAGCTTCAGTGGATGGCCCGCTCCGCTACCCACTTCGTCTGCTCCGGCTGTGGCCACGAGTCCGGTAAATGGCACGGGCGGTGTCCCGGCTGCGAGCAGTGGGACACGCTTGTGGAAGAGGCCAGGCCGTCCCCGGCCACCGGCGGTCCGGCGCGCGTGGGCCGCTTCGGCTCTGGCGCCAAGGCGTTGCGCCCGGTCACCCTGGCGGAGGTCCAGGCTCCGAAGGTGGCCCGGCTTCGCACCGGCATCGGAGAGCTGGACCGGGTGCTGGGCGGCGGCCTGGTGCCCGGGTCGCTGGTACTGCTGGGCGGCTCTCCCGGCATCGGCAAGTCCACCATCATCACTGCTGCACTGGGCAACCTCGCGGCCGGCGGCCACAAGGTGCTGTACGTGTCCGGCGAGGAGTCAGCCGCGCAGGTTCGCCTGCGCGCGGAGCGGCTGGGCGCCGGCGCGCTATCGGTGCCGATCGTCGCGGAGATCGACTTGGAGACGGTGGTGGCCACGCTGGAAGCCGAGCTTCCCGAAGTGTGCGTGGTGGACTCGGTGCAGGTGCTGCACGCCGCCTCGCTGACCGGGGCGCCCGGGTCGGTGGGGCAGGTACGCGAGGTGGCGGGCCGGCTGATGCGGGTCGCGAAGGAGCGCGGTATCGCAATCGTGCTCGTGGGGCACGTGACCAAGGAGGGCGCGCTTGCGGGACCGCGAGTGCTCGAGCACCTCGTGGACTGCGTACTGAGCTTCGAGGGCGAGCGCGAGCGCACTTACCGCACGCTGAGGGCGCTGAAGAACCGTTTCGGCTCGACCAACGAAGCGGGGGTGTTCGAGATGCGTGAGGAGGGCCTGGTAGAGGTCGAGGACGCGTCGGCGCGATTCGTGGCCGAGGCCACGCGCGAGCCGGGCTCGGTGGTGCTGTGCGCGATGGAGGGGTCCCGGCCGCTGTTGGTCGAGGTACAGGCTCTGGTGGCGCCCACCGAGCTGGTTCCGCCCAGGCGGATGGCCAATGGGGTGGACCGCAACCGCTTGGCCCTGGTCCTTGCCGTGCTCGCCCGCCATGCCGGGGTGGCCGTGGGCTCGGCAGACGTCTTCGTATCGGTAGCGGGTGGAGTGAGGGTGGACGAGCCGGGGGCCGATCTGGCGATAGGGCTGGCCGTGGCATCGGCGACCCGGGGGATCGCTCTGGGCTGCGGAGACAGGCCCCTGGCCGCCTTCGGCGAGCTCGGCCTCACCGGCGAGCTGCGGCACGCCGCCCATCCCGATCGCCGCCTGGCCGAGGCGCACAAGTTCGGCCTCGAGGGCGTACTGCACCCCGGAGACCGCCTGCCCCACCTGCGCTCCGCCGTGGCGGCGGGTATGGGATCCGCGCCTAAGGCGGCGCGCGACCGCGCCGCCTAGTGCTTCACTTCGAGCCATGTCACTGCCTCCTGGCATCGCCCTGCTCGCCGTCGCGGCCCTGCTCGTGCCTGTAGCCAGCGCGGGATCGGCTCCCGACGGCCAGCCCGAAGCCCGCGCCGCCAAGCCGTGCGGGGCGGTCAGAGCCCTAAACGGTGGCCGCGCCCGCTCGATCGCCGCGACCGGCGGCACCAGCTGCCGCGCGGCCCGCCGGGTGGCCCGCCGCGCCAACGGCCGGCGCTATTCAGCATTCGGATATCGCTGCGTTCCGACCAAGGTGTCGGGCCAGTTCAACCGCCTCTACGGGTGCTCCAAAGCGGGCACCGGCCGCGGCATCGGCTTCTTCTACAGGCGGGCGTAGAGCCACACTGCGGCGTTTTCCCCATCGCGAAGCCAAAACGGAGACCGGTTGCGGCGGCTTTGCCGTACAATCGGTGCGGTGGACTTTGCTGGGGATGAAGTAACGGAGCTCGAAGCTCGGCAAGAGCCCCGGTTGGTTCGTGCCCTCGAGATGATCGCGCCCGGCACGGCCGTACGCGAAGGCGTCGATGCCGTGCTGCAGGGCCGCACCGGTGCGCTGATCTGCATCGGAGACACCGAGGAGCTGTCGTTCCTCTACTCGGGTGGCCTGAAGCTCGACGTGGACTATGCCCCGGCGCTGCTGTTCCAGCTGGCGAAGATGGACGGCGCAATCATCCTCTCCTCCAACGGGACGAAGATCGGCTGGGCCAACGTCCAGCTCATGCCCGATCCCACCATCCTGTCTCTGGAGACCGGCACCCGCCACCGCACGGCCGAGCGAGTGTCCAAGCAGACCGGCGCGCTCGTGATCGCCATCTCCGCCGCTCGCAACGTGGTCTCCCTCTATCTGGACGGCGCCAAGTACGTCCTCGAGGACATCCCCGTGGTGCTGGCCAAGGCCAACCAGGCACTTGCCACACTCGACAAGTACCGCAGCCGCCTCGACCAAGTCTCCACGCGGCTCACCGCGCTGGAGTTCGAGGGCGGCGTGACGCTTCACGACGTCCTCACCGTAGTCCAGCGCTCCGAGCTGGTCACGCGCATGGCGGTGGAGATCGAGCGCTTCATCGTCGAGCTGGGCGCGGAGGGGCGCCTGATCGAGATGCAGCTGGAAGAGACGATGGTGGGCGTGGCCGGCGACAAGGCCGCGCTCGTGCGTGACTACATCTCCGAGCCGGGGGACGAGAGCCACGCCGGCGTGCTCGATTCGCTCGCGCGGCTGCCACACCAGGATCTGCTGGACTTCGGTCGGCTGGCCGAGCTGCTCGGACACGACCGCAAGCTCAACACCCTCGACCATCCCGCGTCTCCCCGAGGACATCGCGTGCTGGGCCGCATTCCCAGGCTGCCCAAGCTGGTGGTGCAGGACATCGTGGCCGAGTTCGGCGGGCTCGACGAGATTCTCGCCGCGAGCGATGGCGAGCTCGAGGCCATCAGCGGCGTGGGCGACATGAGGGCGAAGGACATCCGCGAGGGCCTCCGGCGGCTGCAGGAGGTCAACCTCGTGGACCGGTACCTACAAACGTGACAAGGCGCCCGGGGCACGATGCCCGTGGGCTTTCAACTAGGAGGAAGTCATTTCCGAAACCGTGGAGCAAGAGATCGAGGACCTCGAGATCACCCGTGAGATCCCCAACATCGACTACGAGGTAGGGGATCACGTCGTATATCCGCACCACGGGGCGGGCAAGGTTCTCAAGAAGGAGCCGAAGATGATGCTGGGCGAGAGGCGGGACTACCTAACGATCCAGATCCTTCACAACGACATGACGGTGATGGTTCCCTGTGAGAACGCCGGCCGGGCAGGACTGCGGCGCGTCATCGGGGAGGAAGCGGTTGCCAAGGTGCTGTCCGTGCTCCGCGACGAGGTGAGCCAGATGCCCAAGAACTGGAACCGTCGCTTCAAGCACAACCGTGAGAAGATCAAGACCGGCGACGTGTACGAGCTGGCCGAGGTCGTCCGCAACCTCGCCATCCGGGAGTCTGAGAAGGGGCTCTCCACCGGCGAGAAGCAGATGTACACGCGCGCCAAGAAGATCCTCGCCTCCGAGCTGATGTACGCACTGGAGATGGAGGAGGACGGTGCCGAGGAACACCTGGACTCACTCATCGAGGAGGCCCACGCGGGGCGGATGGCCGAGCCCGCAACGGCGTAAAGGGCCCTCAGCGCACTCGCGGCCGGTCGCTCCGTCTGGCTAGGAAGCAGGGTCGAAGCCTTACTGGGGCAATGCGAGACCCGATGACAACGCCGGACGGAGGCGAGCGGCCGCGAGTCGTCGGCATCATTGCCGCCGGCGGCAGTGGCGAACGCCTTGGGGCAGATGGCCCCAAGGCGTTCGTCTTTCTGGCCGGCCGCCCGATGGTGGATTGGAGCCACGATGTGCTCGCCGCTGTGTGCGACCGTGTGGTCGTGGCAGTACCGGCCGGGTACGAGGACGATGGGCCCGACCGCATCGTGGGTGGCGTGTCGCGGTCGGCGTCTGTCCGCAATGCGGTTGTGACCGCGCCCGAGGCAACGGTCTTCGTGGTTCACGATGCGGCGCGGCCGCTCATCGACCACGATCTGATCGAGCGGTGTCTCGAGCCGCTCCAAGCGTTCGACGGCGCCGTGGCGGCGGTGCGGTTGACGGACACGGTGAAGCAGGCGGACGGTGCAGGGCGGGTCATGGCAACGCTTGATCGCTCAACGCTGTGGACCGTGCAGACCCCGCAGGCTTTCAGGGCGGTGGCTCTGCGCGCCGCGCTCGAGGTGGACGAGGCGCTGCTGGCGTCCGCGTCCGACGATGCGTCCCTCGTCGAGCGCGCCGGGGGGAGAGTGGCAATCGTGGAGGGCCACCCCTCGAATCTGAAAATCACGTCTCCCCTCGACCTCGCGATCGCGCACAGGTTGATTGAGGAGGTGCCTCGAGGTGTATAGTGGTGTACGTGGCTCGGACCAACATCGATATCGATGAAGCAGTAATCGGTCGCGTGATGGACCGGTACCAACTGGCCACCAAGCGCGAGGCCGTGGACTACGCGCTGCGACAGCTCGACGTCGAGCCGATGTCGCTGGAAGAGGCCTTGGCGATGGAGGGCTCCGGCTGGGGCGGCAATCTCGACGAGATGCGCTCCGGCGGCGAGGCGCCGGACCTCTCGGATGTCGAGCTGGACGATTGATCCTCGCGGATACCTCGGCCTGGGTCGAGTATCTGCGCAAGACCGGCACTGACGCGAACCTGCGCATGCGTGGCCTGTTCGAGGGTCGCGACTTGGCGATCACCGACGTCGTCCTCATGGAAGTGCTCGCCGGCGCCCGTGACCACCGTGATCGTCGGAACCTGCATCGTCTCCTGGGTCGCTGCCCGTACCTGCGCACCGAAGCTCCGCTGGACTTCGAGCGAGCCGCCGATATCGGAGCGGCCTGCCGCCGCGGTGGCTCCGCCGTACGCCAGCTGACCGACTGCCTCATCGCCGCCGTGGCCATTAGGACCGGCGCCCGCGTCCTCCATGCCGATCGGGACTTCGAAACGATCGCCCGCTTCACGGCCCTTCAGCTGGACTGACCGGTGCTGACCGACTATCACGTACATCTGCGCCCCGACGAGGACGGCACCACCGCTGCCGAATACTTCACCGCCGCCAACGCCGAGCGCTACCGCGAGACCGCAGGCGAGCGGGGGATCACAGAGCTCGGGGTCGCCGAGCACGTGCACCGTTTCGCGCAGTCCCTGGAGGTGTGGACCCACCCGTCATGGCGCCAGAATGCCCACGACGACCTCGACGCGTACTGCGAGTTCGTCCGCGAGCAGACCGACCTGCGCCTGGGCATCGAGGCCGACTTCATCCCCGGGCGCGAGGACCGCATGGCCTCGCTGCTGGAGGCGCGCGAGTGGGACTACGTGCTGGGCTCGGTGCACTTCCTGCGCGACGAGGCAGTGGACATGCGCGGCGACTGGGACGTGTGGCGCTCGGCCGACCCTGACAAGGTCTGGCGGCGCTACTTCGAGACTCTCGGCGAGGCCGCCCGCTCGGGCATGTTCGACATCCTCGCCCACCCGGACCTGGTGAAGGTGTGGGGCGCTGACGCGCCTCAGCCGGAGGGCGACCTGCGCCGCTTCTACGAGCTGGCCATGGATGGCATTGCAGACTCCGACGTGGCGATAGAGGTCTCCACCGCAGGCCTGCGCAAGCCGGTCGGCGAGATCTACCCCGCGGCGGCGTTGCTGGAGATGTGCCTCGAGGCCGGGCGGCCCGTGGCGCTGTCGAGTGACGCCCACGTGCCCGAGGACCTCGGCCATGCCTACGACCAGGCGGTGGCGTGGCTGGCCGACGTGGGCGTGACCGAGCTGGCGGTGTTCGAGCGCCGCGAGCGCAGGCTGGAGCCGATCTGATGAGCGCGCGCTCGGGCATCGGCTACGACTCGCACCGTTTCGGCGAGGGCCGCCGCCTGATGCTGGGCGGGGTGGAGGTGCCCGAGGCCGAGCGTGGCCTGACCGGACATTCCGACGCCGACGTGCTCACCCACGCGGTGATCGACTCGCTCCTCGGCGCCGCGGGGCTCGGTGACATCGGGCTGCACTACCCCGACACCGACGAGCGGTGGCGCGATGCCGACTCGATCGCGCTTCTGCGGGAGGTCTGCCGGTTCCTGGGGGAGCACGGGTGGACAGTGCGCCACATCGACGCCAGCGTCATCTGCGAGGCCCCAAAGCTGGGCGTCCACCGTGACGCCATGCGAGCGAGCTTGGCCGACGCGGTCGGCGCTGCCCCACTCGAGGTGAACGTCAAGTTCACGACCAACGAGGGCATGGGCTTCGTGGGCCGCGGCGAGGGCATCGCCGCGCTGGCCGTGGCCACCGTCGAGCGCGAGGACTAGCTACGCCCAGGTCTGGCGGCGATTCACCTCCCAGCGCTCCGATTGTGCCGCCGCCTTGGCCAGCGTGTCCCGGCCCTGGTCGCTGCGGTGGGTGAACACCAAGCGGGAGGGGCCCAGCCAGCGCTGCCAGGCGCGGGCGAAGGCCTCGGCGCGCTCTTTGCGCCGGCCGAGCTCTGCAGGAACCGCATGCCAGTGCTCGAGGTAGCCGCCGCGCGTCAGCCGCTGAGGCGAAAGGGGCGCCACGCGGCGGGCGGCCAGCCGCGAGACGAGGTAACGGGGAGCGGCCACCTCGCCCAGCAGCTCGTCCATCGCGGCGGCGAAGCGGGCGCTTTCCTCGCGATCGGCCGTCCGGAGCCGGCAGCGCAGGTATCCGGACGGACGCGGCTCGATGCTGAGCGACGCGGCGGCGGCGGTGCTCAGATCGCCGACATCGACCATGGCCTCGCATACGGCATGAGCGGCCAGGTCGAGCGGCGCCACCTGCGGGAGCCGCGCGCGCGCCCTGGCTGACCTGACGCCAGCCCATGCGAGCGTGAGGGGAGACATGATTGCGCCCGTCGCCACCAGGACTGGCGCGCCGGCGAAGGCGCCCACGCCCGCGGCGAGGCCACCGGCGGCGGTCAGCCCGAACAGGGGGCGCTGGTTCAGGGGATAGCTCGGCGGCGTGGGCGCCGCTGAGCTTGCGGCGGCCTGAGAGCCGCCGGCCACGGGCCGGACCAGCAGCACCTCGCGCTCCGTGCCGTCGTAGGGCAGCCCGATGGACCATCGCTCGCGCGCCAGCTCGTGGTTCGTTGCGCGAGCGGCCATCGCGACATTGATCTCGGAGAAGATCGCGGCGGGCGGCGGCGAGAACGGGCCAAGGCCCGGGTGCACGTGAGACGGTCCCGCCTCGATCGTCCCGTCCTCGCACGGGGCGAACAGGTGCAGGTGCTTGCGCACGAAGCGGTGGTAGTCGGCGGATCCCCGGGCCAGGTCTGGGGCCACGCACACCACGTCCCAGTTGGAGGCGATCTTCTCGGGGTCGTCGGGGTCCAGGCGCAGCGACCGCCCGCGCATCTGGCGCACCGAGACGGCCGTGGTGGACGAGGTGAGGTCCACGAGGCAGTTCACGCACGGCGCGTCCCAGCCCTCGCCCAGCATGGCGCGGGTGCCGACCAGCGCCTGCGTGTAGCCACGGTCGAAGATCGTCGTTGCCAGCCGTACCCAGAGACGCGCCTCCCACGCGGTGCCCGCGGCGGTCAGGCGCATCAGCTCGTCGCCTTCCTCGGCCCTCCAGCCTGTCACCCCCGCTTCCGGGCCGGCGGCGTCGCGCAGCGCGGCGAGCAGGTGGCCGGCGTCCCCTGACGCGCAGCGCAACCCGCGACCCGAGACGAGCAGCGGCCGCAGCGGGGCCGTGCGCAGGTCACCGGCGATGGTGGTGACCGCCCTGGGGGCCGTCCCGGCGGACAGGTCGAGCACGGTGGCCAGATCGCCCTCGGGCTTCACCCTGCTCAGGGCCTCGGCGTCGGTGAGCACCAGCGCGCGCAGGCTGTCGCCGCGCGCCTCATGCTCCACCGCGAGGACCTCGGCGAGGGCAATCGGCTTCGAGGCCGATGTGGTGAGCAGACGGTCGACTTCCGAGGCGCCGCGGCGCACTCCCTGGCGGGTGAGTGAGAAGCCGAGGTCGCCCAGCGCGCTGCCGATCGCCTCGTAGCGATTGGCGGCGGCCTGCGACGGATCGGCCGTAAGGCATCCGAGTGCGTAGTCCTCGAGCAGCACGATCCAGTCCTCGAGGTCGGGCGGCTGGCGGTAGCCCTCTCCGCGGGGAGCGTCGGGCGGGAGGGCAAGCCCGCCCTCGTGCAGAAACCGCACACCCGCCCGCGCGAGCGCCGGATGGCGCTTCTGAAAGCGTGCCCAGGAAAGCTCTCCGTCCCCCTCAGTGCGCTCCCTGTGGCGTGTCCGCGTGATCACCCACTCGGCCAGCCCCATCGGGGGACCGTTGCCGGCCGGGTCGTGGAGGCGGGTGATCAGCTCCTGGAAGCGCTCGTTGTGCTCGGACAGCCACTGCTCCTCGGAGCTCAGCGGCTCGGTGAGCCAGGCCAGCTCCTGGAACGGGGCGAGGTAGCCGTCTCGGACCACGGCAGGGGTTGGAATCGTGAAGTCCACCGGCCCGAGCAGCTCCTCGTAGAGGGCTCGCTCGTCGGCCGTGAGCCGGTCCGGAGGGGTGGCGGTCAGGCCGATCACGTGAGGGGAGTGAAGGCGCGCCATCGCCGCCCTCACCACGTAGCCCCACATCGAGGCAAGGTGGTGGCACTCGTCGAGCACCAGCGTGCCCACGTCGGCGAGCCCCGCCAGGCGCTCGATGACCGACGCGGAGAAGAGGTCGGCCAGGTCGACGTCCGACTCCTCTCCGCGGGCGATCTCGGCCTTGATTCGGGCGCGCACCCGCGCCAGTTCTCGCTCGCGGCGTCGCTCGGCCTCGCCCGTCCAGGCGGCGGCGTCGACCGCCACGGCCTCCGGGCTGTGGCCCGTGGCCTCCGCGCGGTCGCGCGCCCAGCGAGCCTTCGCAGCGTCGCCTATTGCCCGGTCTGGATCGTCAAGGCGGCAGAGCGACTGGTAGGTGAGGCAGGCAATGAGCGCACGTGCGTCGGGCCGCGCCGCTGGCGCGCCATCGTCCTCCTGGAATAGCGCCACCGACGCGAGCCACTGGGACTGCACGGCGGAGTTGGGGGCCAGCACGAGCGCCCGCCGGCCCATGCGCCGGACCATCTCCACGCCCATCAGCGTCTTTCCGCTCCCCGGCGGCGCCACGATGTGCGTGTTCAGGCGCCCAGCGTCGCGATCGCGCTCGAACGCCTTGATCGCCATCTGCTGATAGCGCCGCCAGGTACCCCTGAACTCGAGCGGCGGAAGCTCGGACACGCCACCACGGTATCCCGACCATTAAGTTCCCGGCCTTGGACGCCGCCGATCTAGCCTTCGCCGGACCGTCGCGCCAGGCCGAGCTGGTGCGCTCCGGCGAGGTGAGCGCGCGAGAGCTGACCGAGCTCTATCTGGAGCGCATCGAGAGGCTCGACCCGGAGATCAACGCCTACCGCACGGTGATGGCCGAGAGAGCGCTGATCGAGGCCGATCAGGCCGACCAGCGCCGCAAGGCCGGCGATGACCGCCCCCTCCTCGGCGTGCCGCTGGCGGTCAAGGACAACGTGGACGTGGCCGGCGAGCTGACCACCCACGGAACATCGGCTCACGACGGACGCCCTGCCACAGAGGACGCCGAGTTGGTGCGGCGGCTGCGTGGCGCCGGGGCGGTGATCATCGGCAAGACCAACATGCCCGAGCTGGCGATCATCGGGGACACGGAGTCGCCGACCTTCGGCGTGACGCGCAATCCGTGGGACCTGGAACGCTCAGTGGGCGGATCCAGCGGCGGCAGCGCGGCGGCGGTGGCAGCCGGCCTCGCAGCGGCGGCCCACGCAACCGACGGCGCGGGTTCGATCCGCATACCGGCCGCCAACTGCGGACTGTTCGGGCTAAAGCCCCAACGTGGTCGTGTGTCGCTGATGCCCGACGCCCGCCACTGGCACGGCCTCAGCGTCGCGGGTGCCCACACCAGGTCGGTGCTTGACAACGCCCTGCTGCTCGACGTGATGAGCGGCCCCGCGCCGGGGGACGAGCACAACGCGCAGCAACCCGAACGCCCCTTCGCCGACGTTGCCCGTCAGAAGCCCGGCCAGCTCCGCGTAGCGGTGTCTACCCGGCCGTTCGCGCCGAGCAGGCTGCACGGAGAGGTCCGACGGGTGGTCGAAGAGACCGCCGACCTGCTGCGCTCGCTGGGCCACGACGTGTCGAGGCGCGATCCCGCCTACAACGAGCTGGGCACCGTCTTCATGCCGCGCTTCCTCAAGGGGATGCAGGAGGAGGGGGAGGCCATGCCGCGCCCCCGGCGCCTCGCTCGGCGCACGCGGGGCTTCGTGCGCCTCGGGCGGGGGATCCACCCGGCCGCGCTGCGGCTCGCCATGCGCGACGAGGCTCGGCAGACCGCGCGCATCGGCCGCCTGTTCGAGGACTGCGACGTCCTGCTCACTCCCCTCACCGCTCGCCCCCCGGTCCGGGCGGGCCGGTGGGAGGGGATGAGCGCCCTTCGGACGCTGGCCGAGATGAGCGCCACCTATCCCTACACCGCGCCCTGGAACGTCACGGGGCAGCCCGCGGCGTCGCTGCCGGCCGGCTTCACGCCGGACGGCCTGCCCCTCGCGATTCAACTCGTGGGGCGCGCGCACGACGAGGCCACGCTGTATGCGCTCGCCGCCCAGATCGAGTCCGAGCGCCCCTGGGCGGACCGCCGGCCGCCACTGGTGTAGGAGATCGTGCGCAGCCGGCCAAGCCGGCTGCTTCGCAATAGCCTCCCCGCCGTGCGCGAGATCCGCCTGCACGACACGCTCAGCGGCGAATTGCTGCCACTCAAGCCGCGCGACCCCGGCCGCGTGGGCATCTACGCCTGTGGACCCACCGTGTACGCGCGGATCCACGTGGGCAACGCGCGTCCGTTCGTGGTGTTCGCGCTGCTCAAGCGATTCCTCGAGCGGGAGGGCCTCGAGGTGACGCTCGTGATCAACGTGACCGACGTGAACGACAAGATCTACGACGCGGCGCGCCAAGCCGGGGTGGCCAGCGTCGATCTGGCCCGCGAGATGACCGCGAGCTACGTAGAGGACACGGGACGCCTGGGCTTGGGCCGTCCCGACCACGAGCCGCTGGCGGCCGCGACCATCGAGCCGATCGTGGACCTGATCCAGACGCTTATCGACTCGGGCCACGCCTACGCCGCGGCCGGCGACGTCTACTTCCGCGTGGCCGGCTTTCCGGGCTACGGCAAGCTCTCCAACCGCCCGCAGGAGGAGATGGAGCAGGGCGAGGGCGACGACGCCGCTGAGATCAAGCAGAGTCCGCGCGATTTCGCGCTGTGGAAGGCGCACAAGGGCGGCGAGGACACCTCCTGGCCCGCGCCGTGGGGCGACGGGCGGCCCGGCTGGCACATCGAGTGCTCGGCGATGGCCGAGCAGCTGCTGGGCACCGACTTCGAGATTCACGGCGGCGGCTCGGACCTGGTGTTCCCCCATCACGAGAACGAGATCGCGCAGACCGAGGCCGCACGCGGGCAGCCACTCGCACGCATCTGGATGCACAACGGCATGGTCCGCATCGGTAGCGAGAAGATGGCCAAGTCGGTGGGCACCATCCACCTGCTCCATGCCGCGCTGGACGAGTTCGGTCGCGACGCGCTGATCATGTACTTCGTGGCGGGGCACTACCGTCAGCCGCTGGCGTTCTCGGCCGAGGGGCTGGAGGAGGCCTCCCGGGCGGTGGATCGCGTGCGTGAGCTGGTGCGGCGCCTCGAGGCGGACGGGGCGCAGCCGCAGGCCCTGGACGCCCACGCCGAGCGGTTGTTGGACTCCCTCGCCGACGACTTCAACACCCCGGCGGCTCGCGCTGCCCTGTTCGACTGGGTTGGCGAGGCCAACCGCAGGATCGATGCCGGCGAGCGGATCGCACCGGGCAGGATGCCCGAGATGCTCCACCTCCTGGGGCTCGACACCCTCCTCGAGACCGACGACCAAGTGACAGATCAGGAGGCCGAGCAGCTCATGGACGAGCGCGAGCGAGCCCGCGCCGAGCGCGACTTCGCTCGCGCCGACCAATTGCGCGACGAATTGGCCGCGCGGGGCTGGGAGGTGCGCGACACGCCGGAGGGACAGCGCCTGGTGCGGCGCCAGGCGTGATCCTGTACGGCCGTAACCCCGTCCGCGAAGCGCTGCGCGGGAGGCGCCGGGTGCAGCGCATCTGGGCCACGGAGGCGGCCGCGAGGGAGAGGTGGCTCGCTGATCGCGAGCATGCGGTGACCGCCTCGGCGGAGATTGAGGCGCTCTGCAGCTCGCCGGACCACCAGGGGGTCTGCGCGGAGGCCGGCCCGTACCCCTACGCCGATCCCGACACGCTGCTCGGACCGCAGGACGCTCTGGTGTTGTGCCTCGACGAGGTGACCGATCCGCACAACCTCGGGGCGGTGGCGCGGGTCGCGGAGTCGGCCGGTGCGGCCGGAATGGTCATCCCCCAGCGGCGCTCGGCCGAGGTTACCCCGGCGGCGTGCAAGGCATCGGCGGGGGCGCTGGAGCACCTCGATGTGGCGATGGTGCGCAACCTGGCGGATTGGCTGGCAGAGGCCAAGGGCGCCAGCGCGTGGGTCTACGGCGCCGCTGCCGAGGGTGAGACGGTGCCCTACGACAGCCCCGACTACCGCGGGCGGGTGGTGCTGGTGCTTGGATCGGAGGGCCGCGGCCTGCGACCGCGGGTGGCGGCCGCATGCGATCAGCTCGTCTCACTTCCCCAGCGCGGGCGAGTGGGCTCGCTCAACGTCTCCACCGCCGCCGCGGCCCTGGTGTACGGGATCTTGCAACTGCGAGATGCCGGACTTGACAGGGATCCATAACTTCGGACATACTCGAGTCCACATAAAGCTGGAGTCGAGCTTGATGGTTCGATGTCCAGGTGAGCGCGGCGCCAGGGGAGGTAGCGCGCCACTGAGCTTCAAGGGGTCCTAAGGGAGTCCGGAGGGAGCATTCGTGGCTGCACCTATCTCATTGCCGCCAATCGGCAAGTCTCAGGCTCATGTAGAGCTAGAGGACAACTATCTCATCGCACTGGCCAAGCAGGGCAGGCCGGACGCATACGACAGGATCGTCAAGCGCTACCACGGCTTCGTGCGGCTGAAGGCCAGCTCGTACTTCCTGATCGGTGGCGACTCGGACGATCTGATTCAGGAGGGCCTCGTCGGCCTCTACAAGGCCGTGCGCGACTTCCGTACCGACCGCGAATCGAGCTTCCGCAACTTCGCGGAGCTGTGCATCACCCGCCAGATCATCACGGCGGTCAAGACCTCCACGCGCAACAAGCACACCCCGCTCAACGAGTACGTGTCCTTCTCCCAGACGCCGGCAGCGTCCGGCGGGGACTCAGATCCCACCCTTGACGAGCTGCTGCCGGGGCCGACCGCGCACAACCCGGTGAACCAGGTGATCTCTACCGAGGAGCTGCAGAGCCTGGTGGCGTGCCTTTCAAGCGTTCTGAGCGAGCTCGAGAGCTCGGTGCTCTCCCTCTACCTGGACGGGCGCTCCTACGAGACGATCGCGGAGTACCTGGAATGTGACACCAAGACCGTGGACAACGCCCTCCAGCGGGTCAAGCGCAAAGTCGGTGCCCACCTGGATTCACGGGCCGTCCCGGCCTGAACGGCGTTTTCACAGTCGAGGTCAGGGGTACTTTGACCCTGCACCTCAACCGGAGGAGACACAATGAGCATCGTCGGACTGATCATCACCCTGTTGGTGGCCGCGCTGGCCTACCTGTTGCTAGTCGCGCTCGGCCTACCCACGATCGTGGGAATCATCGCTGCGGTCCTGATCCTGCTCGCGGGCATACCGAGCGGAGGCTTCGGCCTTGGTGGCCGCTTCAGCGGCGGCGGCGGAAGGGCGGGACCCGGACGCTGAGCCCCCTGGTGAGTCGCGGCGGCGTGCGCCGTCGCGACGCACTTCGGGCGCTGAGCACACTGGTGAGTTGCCCGCCTAGCTCAATTGGTAGAGCACTTCACTTGTAATGAAGAGGTTCTCGGTTCGAGTCCGAGGGCGGGCTTCCGTGGCCGATCTAAGCCGCGCCCACGGCCGATTCGATGTTTCCGTGGCCGTTGGAAGATGCAGGCACTTCGGGCGGCTCGTCGGCGCCCTCGACGTTCAGGCGGCGCTCGACCTCACCCAGCACCAGACCGAAGAGCAGATGCCGCCAAACGGCCTGGGCGAAGGCCCGGCCGTTGCCGCTAAGCGGCGTGAGGTCCTTACGCGCCGGGTGATAGCGGTCCACCAGCTGCCCCAGCGGCCACGACGCCAGATGCTCGGCCAGTGCCATGCTCACCGCCCTGACCTGTAGCGGCCCGAGCAGGAACGGCCGCAGCTGGGAGTAGACCGCTCCGAACAGCGCCCCGTTGGCTGCGTGCAGAGCGATTCCCGCGATGGGCCAGGCGTCGCCGCGCGTTACGGCCTTGCCGAGCAGTTCCACATCGTCGTAGCCGGTTCCGAACGCGCGCTTGTCGGCAGGCTGCTGGGCGGCCCAGACTGTGGCGGCCAGACTGCCCGCAATGGCGCCGTTGAGGCTGCGCTTGAGATTCACGCGAAGCAGCGTAACGGGGTGCGGGCAGCCGGGTAGCTGGGATGTGCCGTCCCGCCAGGACGATCGACTTTCACAGCATCACGCCCGCACTCGCGCGCGCGGCGTCAACCCCTACGTCTACTGGCCCATCCGGGCGGTCCTTCAGCCGGCCCTCCAGGTCTTTTTCAGGCTTCGCCGTGGGGGTCGGCACCACGTGCCCCAGGGCGGTGTCCTTCTTGCGTCCAAGCTGGCTCTGGAAAGCGGCGCTGCGGTGGTGCCGATCGCCGTGTCGGGCACAGAGCGCGCGGGTCGCGGGCTGCTGTTCCGGCCGGTGCGCGTGGACATCCGCTGCGGGCGCCCGCTGACCTACCCGCGCGTGCAGATGCCCTCTCGGCACCTGGCCAACGAGGTGACAGCGCGAATTTGGCCATGTGTGGAGTTGCAGTGGGCGTGGCTGGGTGGCCCCATGCCTGCGGGACCGGACCCGAAGGTGCTCGAGCCCCAACGGCGGGCTGCCTGAGCGCGGGTCTGCGGGGGTACGCTGGTCGTGAGTGCACGAAGTGGGCGACAAGCAGCGGATCGACCGCGATTTCACCGAGCTGTATCGCGCCCATCTGCGCGACGTCTACAGCTATTCGTATTACCGGATCGGCAACCACCACGACGCCGAGGACATCACCGAGCAGACCTTCCTCCAGGCCTACCGGCACTTCGAGCGCGCCCAGCGAGAGTCCGACGGGCGCCCGCTGCGCCCTTGGCTGATCCGCATCGCCCACAACCTGGCGGCCAACTACTACCGCGACCGCGCGCGCCGTCCCCAGACCCAGCTGGAGGACGCCGCGGTGGTCTCCGACCCTCACGGCACGGAGGAGCTGGCAGCGGGCCGGCAGGAGCTCAAGGACGTTCTGGAGGGGGTCTCGAACCTGCCGGACGACCGGCGGGAGGCGCTCATCATGCGCTTCGCGCTCGGAATGGACAACCGCGAGATTGCGCGGGCGCTGGACCGAACCGAAGGCGCCACCAAAGTGTTGATACATCGAGCGATACGCCAGCTCGAGCAGGGGCTTCAGGAGAGCGAATGACGCGGGAGATGCGATGACACCGGTACACGACGTCGAGGCACTGCTGCGCTCCGCTCTGATCCCCGTGGAGCCCTCCGAGGCCATGAGCGATCGTCTGGAGCGCGGCCTCTCCGAGCTCACCGATGCAGCGGTGGAGGAGTTGGCGGACTGGGAGCTTTCGGCCATGCGCGACCCGCGAAACTGGGGCCGCCCCGTGGCTGCGGTCCTGGTGGGGGGCACCGCCGCCGGGGCGCTCGTCCTCGTGCGCGCGCGCCAGCAGCACAAGCGCCGCCAAAGCACTGGCCTGCGCGCGCTGGAGCGCGGCCTGCGTGACGTGGCCGCGGATCTGCGGCTACGCCGCGGCTAGAACCCGCTTCAGGCGTGGCCCAGGGCCACGCCCACCGCCGCCACTACGACGCCGCCCAGGGTGACCTGCAGGAGCGATCCTGTCAGCGACACGCCGAGGTAGCGCTTGCGCACCCAGGCGATCGCCAGCAGCTCCAGTGCCACGACGACGTAGGCCACCGTCAGCGCCTGGGTGCGATCGGCGATCAGGAAGGGGAGAGCGTGGAAGGTGCCGCCAACGAACGTGGCCAGGCCCGTTATCAGCCCACGCGCGAGCGACCCGCCGCGGCCGGTGAGGCTGCCGTCGTCGGATAGACCCTCGGACATCCCCATGCTGATCGCCGCGCCGAGCGCCGCCGCCATCCCGATCAGCAGCGCCGCGCGCGAACCCGAGACGTAGGCCGCGGCGAAGATCGGAGCCAGGGTGGAGATCGTGCCGTCGATGAGGCCGATCAGCGCCGGCTGGACGAACTGCAGCAGGCGCTCGCGCTCGTCCGCCGCCCGCCACGACGACAGCGCCCTCGCCGCGCCGGTCATCTATGTCTCGCACTTGCGCGAACATGCTGGTCACTATAACAAGTGACTTATGATAAGGTCACCTTAACTCATGACGACCGTCGAGACGGACACCCCGTTGACAGATGCGCTGCGAAGGAGCGGGCACCGTGTGACCTCCCAGCGCGTGATCCTGCACCGGGCTCTGCGCGAGCTCGACCGCCACACCAGCGCCGAGGATGTGCGCCGAGCCGCGAGCGACCGCCTGCCTCATCTCTCACTGCCGACCGTGTACGCGGCGCTGGAGCTGTTCGAGCGCCTCGGCTTGGTGCGCCGCATCGACGCCGGCACCGGCACCGTGCTCTACGACGCTCGCCGGGAGGAGCACCATCATTTCGCCTGTCGTGGCTGTGGCCGCGTGATCGACGTGGACGCCAGCCCCGACCTGGCGGTGGCAGCGGATGCGGCCCGCAGCGCCGGCTTGACCGTCGAGGGGGCGCAGGTTCTGCTGACCGGGCTCTGCGATCGCTGCGCCGAGGGGTGATCCGGTGATGCGGCACGCCCGCACACCCTTCACGCCTTGAGCCGATCGCGGAACATCCACAGCCTGGCTGACGAGGAGGTCATGCACCTCGTGCAGGAGGGGGATCCGGCTGCCTTCGAGCAGCTCTACGACCGCCACGGGGGCGCGTCGTTTGCTCTCGCATACCGGATGGTGGGCGACCGCGTGACGGCCGAGGACATCTCGCAGGAGGCCTTCCTGTCGATCTGGCGCAGCCGCGCCCGATACCAGGCCGATCGCGGCAGCGTGCGGACGTGGGTGCTCGGGATCGTGCATCACCGCGCGATCGACGCCCTGCGACGCAACCTCGTGCACGAGAAGCGCCGCAGCAGCGCCGACGGCATCGAGGAGCGCTTCGAGGCGCCCGAGAGCACACCCGTGGAGGCCGGTCGCCGAGAGGAGGCCCGCGCGGTGAGGGCCGCCCTGGAGGACCTTCCTGACGAGCAGACCCGGGTGATCGAGCTGGCCTACTTCGGTGGCTTCAGCCACAGCCAGATCGCGGAGATGCTCCAGATGCCGATCGGGACCGTCAAGGGCAGGATGCGCCTGGGACTGGACAAGCTGCGACGCAGCCTGGCGGCGGTGGCGGCATGAGCGTCGAGCGCCACCACTCCCAGGAGGAGAACGTCGGGGCATACCTGCTCAGCGCCCTGACCGAGATCGAAACGCGCGCCTTCGAGAAGCATCTCGAGGAGTGTCCGGTGTGCCGCGACGAGATCGACCGCCTGCGTCCTGCGGTGGATGCCCTGCCGCGCTCGGTCTCTCCGGTCAGCGCACCGCCGAGCCTGAAGCAGTCGCTCATGGCGGTCGTGTCCGAAGAGGCGCGCGAGGCGCGAGGCGAGCCCCGCGGCGAGGGCTTCGCCCGCCGTATGCGCGAGAAGCTGGCCGGGCTGAGCGGCTCGATGGCCGGCATGCAGCCCGGCGTTGCTGGGGCGGTGGCCTCGGTGGTCCTGCTGGCGGGGATCGTCGCCGGTGGCGCCGGGGTCTATGCAGTCACGCAGGCCTCCGATGACGGCGGGTCGGGCGGGGGGTCGCGCATCGTGGCCGCCAAGGTGGACAAGACCGAGGTTCCACTTGCCAGCGGGAGCCTCGTGCTCTCCGACCGGACGAAGGACGGCGCGGTGCTGCGAGTGCACGGGTTGCCGACGCTCGACAGCAAGTCCACCTACCAGGTGTGGCTGCACCGCGACGGCGAGGTCATCTCCCAATCTCTCTTCAGCGTGGGCGAGGACGGTGAGGGGGCGGCAGCCGTGACGGATGACGTCGAGAACGCCCAGGCCGTGATGATCACCCGCGAGCCGGCGGGCGGCGCCAGGGCTCCCTCGGAAAAGCCCGTGCTCAGCGTCCGTCTCTGACTAGTCTGGTCTCCGCGATGGAGACCTGTTACCGCCACCCGGGGCGCGAGACCGGGGTGTCCTGCTCCAACTGCGGGCGCCCCATCTGTCCCGACTGCATGACCACCACGTCGGTGGGCATGCGCTGCCCGGAGTGCGCGAGCCAGAAGACCAAGGTCAAGACGATGGGGTCGATCACCGACCCGCGACTGACCTACATCCTGATCGGTGTCAACGCGGTCATCGCGCTCGGCCTGATGGCGGGCGGCACTGGCGGGCACTTCGGGGGCAACCCCCTCTACGAGGCGGCAGCGCTGATCGGCTCGCGTACCGGGCTCGACGGGACCACCATCGGCGTGGCTCACGGCGAGTACTGGCGGCTGCTCACATCGGGCTTCATCCACGGCTCGGGTACTCCCGGCTCCGGCGTGGTGATCCACCTGCTGTTCAACATGTTCGCGCTGTACGTGCTCGGCGGCATGCTGGAGCCCACCCTCGGCCGGCTGCGCTTCGCGGTGATCTACCTGGTGTCCATCCTCAGCGGCGCCTTCGGTGCCCTGCTGCTCACCCCCGGGGGCTTCACCGCCGGCGCCTCGGGTGGGGTGTTCGGCCTGATGGCGGCGGCGGTCATCGTCATGCGAAGCCGCGGCATCAGCCTCATGGAGAGCGGCCTGGGGCTCTGGATCGGCCTCAACCTGTTCATCACCTTCACGATTCCCAACATCTCGATCGGCGGCCACATCGGCGGCCTGGTCGGAGGGGGGCTGGCGGCACTCGCCATGTTCGAGCTGCGCGGCCGCGCGAACCTGCCCCGACACGTGCCCACACTGCTCGCGGTCGCCGTTGGTGCGGCGGCCACGGTGGGCTCGGTCGCCGTTGCGGGTTCCGCCGGTCTCTAGCCCGCCAGCTCGTCATACAGCTGCTGGAGCTCGTCGAGCATCCGCTCGAGCCCGAAGCGCTCCTGCACGCGCCGCCGGCCCGCCTCGCCCATGCGCGCGGCCGTCTCGTGATCGTCGGTCAGAACGCGCACGGCCGCGGCCAGCGCCGCCGGGTCCCCGGGAGGCACCAGCAGGCCGGTCTGGCCGTCGCTCACCACCTCCGCGACGCCTCCATGGGCGGCTGCCACGACCGGCAGCCCCGCGGCGGCGGCCTCCATGGCCACCAGCCCCAGCGGCTCGGGGCGCGTGGAGGGCACCACGGCCACGTCGGCCGCCGCCCACACTTCGTCCACCTCGAGGCGAAAGCCCAGCCAGCGCACCCGCTCGGCCACTCCAAGGCGTCCCGCCAGCTTCTCCAGCTGGCGCCGGTGCCCCTCCGCTCCGGGAGCGGCGTCGCCGGCCATCAGCGCCACGGCGCCCCGCTCGACCAGGGGAACCTCAGCAAGCGCTCGGATGAGGACGTCCTGGCCCTTCCAGTCGCGCACCCTTCCCACCAGGGCAATGGCCGAGCGCTCCGGCGGGATGCCCAGCTGCGCGCGGGCCGTCTCGCGGTCCAGCGGTCGCGGCGCTCGCGGGAGGCCGTCGCGGATCACGCGCGCGCGGCTGGAGCCCGAGAACTGACGCGCCACGGCGCTGGAGATGCAGGCCAGGGCGTCCGCGCGCAGCAACCGGGCTCTCAGCAGCGGCCACAGGCTCGCGGCCACGCGCCCGCCGGCTCCGGCGTAGATCTCGCGCACATGCACCAAGTGCGGCGTGCCGGCCTCTTTGGCCACGGCGCTCCCGGACATGACCACCGACGTGTTGTCGTGCACCAGGGCCACGCCGCGGCTGCGGGCGAGCGCACCCAGAACGCGGCGGTCACTGGCCACCGCGTGGGCGAGGTGCAGGCCGCCCGCCGGGTGAAACAGCGCGCGGCGCAAGACGGCGAGGGGGTGCACGCACACCTCCGCACCGGCCTGCTCGAGCCGGTCCCCCAGCTCCCCTCGCTCGGGCAGCACGCACAGGGCTCGCCAGCGCTCGGGGTCGAGCCCGCGCGCGATCGCCTCGAGCTGCAGGTCGGCGCCGTACAGGCCTGCCGACGAGTGCAGGATCAAGACCGTGCGGCTCGCTCTCAGGCCCCGTTCTCCACTCGCGCCTTGAGGTCCTCCACCGACCGCCGCATGACCTGGTCGTTCAGGACCTTGGCGATCGGTCCCGGGAGCCACACGCCGGGATCGATCCGAAGGGTGTAGGTGGCGAGCGTGGAGCCTGCCTGGGCGTCCTCGAGCACGTACTCGCCCTCGAGCTCGCGGACGTCGCCCTCGACGTAGTCCCAGCTGATGAGGTGCGGCTCTTCGTAGGAGTAGTCGAGCATGTAGGCCACGGATCTGACCTTGGCGTCGATGAGGAAGGAGACACGGCGTGCGCGACCCTCCGAGTCGCGCGTGTGGATCTCGCACTCCTTTACGGCGTCCTGCCAGTCGGGATAGGTCTTGAAGTCGGTGAGCGCGGCGAAGCAGTCCTCCGGGGGCCCCTCGACGAGGATCTGCCGCTCAGCGGTTCGGGAGCCCATCGATGGCTATGAAAGCGGGGCGGAGCTGCGCAGGTCAAGCCATTGGAACCGCCCGGGCGGCGGCGAGTCCATACGTTCGGGGTGCAGCAGGTGGCCCAGCAGCTCGATGCCGTCCACCAGCCGGGGACCCGGCCGGGAAAAGTAGGCGGAGGCGTCCACCGCTGCCACGCGCGCGTCCAGCCGGGCCAGACGCTCGGCCTCGCCGGCGGCCTCCTGGGCCGAGCGCTCCGCGTCGTAGCCGCAGGGCATGGCCACCACCACATCGGGATCAGAGGCCTCCACTTCCGCCCACCCCACGGTGCGCGACCTCTCGCCCGGTAGGCCGAGCACGTCCTCCCCGCCCGCCAGTTCGATCATCTGGGGCACCCAGTGACCACCGGCGAACACCGGGTCCAGCCACTCGAGCGCGGCCACGCGCGGCCGCCCATCGCCCTCGACTGCCTCCACCACGGCCTCGATGCGCCGGCCGGCCTCCTCGCCGAGGTCCTCACCGGCCTCCGGCACCCCGGCGGCCTGAGCCAGGCGGGCCACGTCGGCCAGCACCTCCCCCAGGGTGGAGGGGTCCAGCGAGAGCACCTGCGGCTCCGTCGGGAGGCGCCGGGCTGCGGCCAGCACGTCCTCGTAGGAGACCGCGCATACCTCACAGACCGCCTGGGTCACGATCAGATCCACGTCGAGCTCGGCCAGCAGCGCTTCGTCGAGCTCGTACAGCGCCAGCCCCTCTGCGGTTCGCTCGCGCACCGCAGCGTCGATCTGGGGGGCGCTGAGCCCGTCAGCGATCACGCTGCGCGTGAGCGGCTCGCATTCTTCCGCGTCGGGTGGGTAATCGCACTCATGGGTGACTGCGACCACGCTGTCGCCCAGCCCGAGGGCGAACAGCATCTCGGTCGACGAGGGCACCAGCGAAGCGATTCGCATCAGAGAGGAGAACCATGGCACGTCTTGACGAAGGACAGATAGAGGAGCGGCTTCAGGGCCTGGAGGGATGGTCCCGCGACGGTGACGCCATAGCGCGCGAGCTCGATCGCGGGGACTTCATGGGGTCCGTGGAGCTGGTCAACCAGATCGCTCCGGTAGCCGAGGACATGGGCCATCACCCCGACCTGTCCATCTCCTGGTCGACCGTGACGGTGACCATCACCACCCACTCCGAGGGCGGGCTAACCGAGAACGACTTCGAGCTGGCGGGGAAGATCGATGCGCTCGCCTGAGAAACGCGAGCGCTCTGCTAGCTTTCCGGCGTCTCCGGATGAGCGACGACGAACCTCGAAGTAGGCCTTTCATAGGGCTCGCCATGGTGCCGGGAGGCGTCCCATGATTGAGCTCCTCCTGCTATTCGGCGTCGCGGTACTGGTGGCCGCCAATGGCTTCTTCGTCGCCGCCGAGTTCGCGCTCGTGCGAGCTCGCGACGCCAAGCTCGAGCAGATGGAGAACGAGGGCGCTCGTGGGGCGGCGCTCGCCGGCCACCAGCTCGAGAACATCGCCGAGTACCTGTCCGCCTGCCAGCTCGGAATCACCATGGCCTCGCTGGGCATCGGGTTCATGGGGGAGCCGGCCATCGCGAGCTTGCTCGAGGGGGCGATCGGGGACTCGCTGCCGCACGGAGTCACGCTCGCCATCTCCCTGGCGATCGCCTACCTGATCACGACCGCCCTTCACATCACGATCGGTGAGCAGGTGCCCAAGATCTACGCGATCTCGCACGCGGAGGGTGTGGCTCGCAATGCGGCGCGCCTGCTCGAGGCCTTCCGGGTCACCTTCAAGCCGCTGATCTGGGCTCTGAATACGGTATCCAACGCGATCCTGCGCGTGGTCGGCGTCAACGCCCAGGACGAGTTCGAAGAGGTTTCCTCCTCCGATGACCTCAAGCTGATCATCGCCCGCAGCCGCAGCGGCGGGAAGATCGACTCGGGCGAGGCCGGGATGCTCTCCGGCGTCTTTCACCTTCACGAGCAGCAGGCGCGCCAGGTGATGACGCCGATACCGGCCGTGGTCACCGTAGATGTCTCCGAGACCGCGGAGGCGGCCCTGCGCAAGTGCGTCGATTCCGGGCATACCCGCCTGGTGGTCACCGAGCACGACAACACCGACAGGATCAAGGGCGTCGTGCACAACAACTCTCTGGCCCGGAGGCTGATGAACGAGGGGCCGGACGCATCCATCGGGCCGAGCGTCAAGGACGCGCTGATCGTGCCCGAGACCAAACCGCTGGACGACCTGCTCGCCGACCTACAGCGCGAGCGGGCCTCGGTCGCCGTGGTGGTTGACGAGTACGGGCGCACCGCGGGCATCGTGTCCGTGGAGGACATCGTGGAGGAGGTGGTGGGGGAGATCGCCGACGAGACCGACCCCGCCGTTGCGGGCGTACGCCGCCTGGCCAACGGCGACTGGTGGGTGCGCGGCCACGTGCCCATCACCGACCTCGAGGACTACAAGATCGACCTGCCGGTCGACTCGGACGCCTACAACTCGGTCGGCGGCTTCGTGTTCGGCGAGCTCGGCCGCCTCCCCAAGCGCGGCGACATGGTGCGCGCCAACGGCTACTCGCTGCGGGTGGAGTCGGTGCGGGAGAACCGGATCGAGGCCGTGCGCATCCGCGACCACAGCGCGGTGGAGGGGCCGCAGGAGCGCGAGGCCACCGAGGGCGCGTAGCTCTTCCGTCCGCGTGCGCGCCTAGCTTGGTAGGGCAAGCGATGTGGTGCGTCAAGCTCAGCGATTCGCAGCGTGACGCGATCCGCGCCCTGCTTGGCGCGCAGGGCGAGCTCGGCCCCTCGCTCACCGGAGCGCTCGAGGCGCTGGACTACGCGCGGTGGGATGAGCTGCCCGACGCCGAGCTGCCGTGGGAGAGCGTGACCATCATGGCCGCTGCCCAGGGCGTGGACGAGGCCGACGTGGTCTGGGATCTGGCGTCGGGGATGGTGACGCCCCACGAGCGCCGTCAAGCAGCCTGAGGTCGGCCGGTGCCGCGGGAAGGATTGGCACGGATGCCGAATCCTTCTGACTACGAGTAGTTGTAGAAGCCGGAGCCGCTCTTGCGGCCCAGCCTGCCCTCGGCCACCATCTCGCGCACGCGCGCAGGCACCTCGACGTGGATCGACTCTCCGATGGCCACGGCCACGTCCAGCCCCACGAGATCGAGCAACGCAAGTGGGCCGAGCGGGTGGGCGGCTCCGAGCTTCATGCAGCTGTCTATCGCCGTGGGCTCGAGGCCCGTCTCCTCGGCCAGCCGAACGGCCTCGAACGCGAACGGGAACAGCAGCCTGTTGACCACGAAGCCGGGGACGTCGGGCACCTCGATGGCGGTCTTGCCGAGCGCGTCACAGAGCTGATGGAACTGCTCGCGCACCGATTGCCCCGTGGCGTCGGGAAAGGCCAGCTCCACGAGGTCCATCCTCTCCACCGGG
>Ga0136620_10000241_pt1 | contig 24591 bp, 21 predicted proteins | sample AntDrymUQ4162106_2_FD_104806 | JGI IMG/M metagenome (GOLD analysis project Ga0136620, IMG submission 104806) | Polar desert sand microbial communities from Dry Valleys, Antarctica - metaG UQ416 (21.06) | ecosystem: Environmental > Terrestrial > Soil > Desert | place: Antarctica: Dry Valley... | reverse complement strand
CTTCGCGGCTTCCTTCGCCGAGGCGGACGCGCTGCGGCTCTACCTCGAGGGCTCGTCGTACGAGGAGATGGCCGAGGGCCTCGAGTGCGACACGAAGGCGATCGACAACGCCCTCCAGCGCGTCAAGCGGAAGATCCTCGCGCACAAGCAGTCACGCGAGGTCCTCCAGTAGACCTTGCGGTCGCCGCTTCGGCGCCCTAGTCTGGCGCGTGCTGCCGCCCAACCGCTTCGTCCCGAAGGAGAGCTCATGGGCCCATCGCGCCGTCGCCGTACCCGCACCGTCTTCGTACCCGCGCTCGCGCTCGCCGCTGCGCTCTGCCTCGCGCAGGCCGCGGCCTCGGGGGCGTCCGGCCCGCCCTCGCCCGTCGTCCGGGGGCCGGCCGCCGGGCCACCGCCACCGCCGGCGCCCGCCGCGCCGAGCGTCGTGCTCTACGACCAGTACGACAGCGACGTGAACGATGCGGTCGTCTCGACGAATCGCACCGACGAGCCGAGCCTGACGGCGCAGGCGGCCGACGACTTCGTCGTGCCGTCGGGGCAGTCGTGGTCGATCACGCAGGTCGACGTGCGCGGCTACCCCGGCCTCCGCTGCGCCGGGACGATGAACGTCTTCTTCTACGCGAACGCGGCGGGCCTGCCGGGCGGGCTCGTCACCTCGCAGCCCGACCGTCCGCTCTCGGGGACGGAGCCGGACCTGAGCGTCGTGCTCAGTCCCGCCGTCTCCCTGAACCCGGGCACCTACTGGCTCTCCGTGCAGTGCAACCTGACGGGGGCGAGCTGGTTCTGGGGGATGCGCACCGTGCAGTCGAACGCGCCCGCCGCCTGGAAAGAGAACGGCGGCTACGCGACCGCTTGCACGGCGTGGGGCAACCGCGGCACCTGCACGAACACGACGAGCTCCCCCGACCAGATGTTCCGCCTCCAGGGGTCGACGGGGGCCCCCACGGCGGTGCGGCTGGCGCGCTTCGAGGCCCGCTCGACCCCGAGCGGGGTCGTCGTGCGCTGGCGTCTCGGCTCGGCGTCCGACGTGCTCGGTTTCGAGGTCTGGCGCGAGCGGGCAGGCGGCCCGCTGCGGAAGCTGAACTCGCGGCTGGTCGCGGCGCAGCCGGGCGGGCGCGCGAGCGGCTACGCCTTCGTCGACGCGTACGCCTCCCCGGGTACGCTCTACCGGTACCGGCTCCGGGTGGTGACGCTCTCGGGTGCCCGCTACTGGGCCGGCTGGACGACGGTCAGGACGTGACCGCCGCGTGAGATCCGGGCGGCGGCGGCTCGCTGCCGCTCCGGCTCATCCTCGACGGCCCGCATCGTCTCCTTGATGATCTGCCAGGCGCGCGTCTCCCGCGTGCCAGGTCGGTATGGCGGTCAGGAAGGCTGCCGGGTCGGCGGCTTCGCCGTCCTCGAGCAGGAGGAGGAACCGGAAGCCGTAAGGACGCGCCAACACTACTCGCGACGCAATGTCAGTCGTGCGGGAACATGCCGCCTCAGAAGATCCGGACGCCCGCCGTTTGGGCCAGGTTTGGGCCAGTCAGGAGCCGCAAATGGCTATGCGGATGAGAGGACTTGAACCTCCACGGGGTCTCCCCCACACGGACCTGAACCGTGCGCGTCTACCAATTCCGCCACATCCGCGCGGAGGGCCAGTCTAGCCGCGAGCTTCGCGCCCCCCCGCGCGTCCGCAGTCGACCGCAGCGGGAGGATGCTCGGCGCCTGCCCAGGTACCATCCACGCGGGTGTCCCGGCGTCGGCTCCTCCTCGCGGCGCTCGCCGCACCACTCCTGCTCCCGACCCCGTCGCAGGCGGCGGCTGGCACACCTCGCACCCCCGGCCCGGTCGAGGTCGTGGCGGCGCTCGACGCTCCGCCGCTCTCCCGGGCGATCGCCTCCAGTCGCGTGCTCACAGCCCGGGCTCGGCGCGCGCGGCTCGACCTCGCCTCGGCGACGAGCGCGGCCTACCTTGCGGGCCTCGACCGCGCGCAGAGAGCTCTCGCGCGCAGGATCGAGGTCGCGCTCCCGGGCGCCGAGGTGCGGTGGCGCTACGGGGTCGTCCTGAACGGCCTGGCTGTCGTCGTCGGGCGAGATCAGGTTCAGCGGCTCGCGTCGCTCCCGGGCGTCGCTCACGTCTATCCGAGCGTGCGGTACCGCGCTCTGCTCGACCGCAGCCCGGGCCTGATCGGGGCGCCGGCGCTCTGGGGGGCCGACCTCTCCACCGCCGGGCAGGGCCTGAAGATCGGCATCATCGACGACGGCCTGGATCAATCGCACCCGTTCCTCCGGGGAGCCGGGTTCTCGATGCCGCCGGGGTTCCCGAAGGGTCAGCGGACGTTCACGACCGCGAAGGTGATCGCCGCCCGGGCCTTCCCGCCGCCGACGCCGGCGTGGCGGCACGCCTCGAAGCCGTTCGATCCGGAGTTCTCGGAGCACGCGACACATGTTGCGGGGATCGCCGCCGGGAACAACGGCTTCGCCGCAAGCCCAGCGAGGACGCTCTCAGGCGTGGCGCCGCGCGCGTACCTCGGCAACTACAAGGTCCTGACGATCCCCACGGTCTCGGGCGTCGGCCTCGACGGGAACTCGGCCGAGATCGTCGCCGGGATCGAGGCTGCCGTACGGGATGGGATGGACGTGATCAATCTCTCGCTCGGCGAGCCGGAGATCGAGCAGAGCCGGGACATCGTCGTCGCCGCGATCGCCGGCGCCGCCGACGCGGGGGTGGTGCCGGTGATCGCAGCGGGGAACGACTTCGACACGTTCGGTCGAGGCTCGGTCGGCTCTCCCGGCAGCGCGCCCAGAGCGATCACCGCCGCGGCGGTGACGAAGCGCAGCGAGATCGCCTCGTTCTCGTCCAGCGGCCCCACCCCCGTCTCACAGCAGCTGAAGCCGGACGTGAGCGCGCCGGGAGTGGGAATCCTCTCGTCGATCCCCGAGGACAAGGGCCTCTTCGCGGAGTTCAACGGTACGAGCATGGCCGCGCCGCACGTGGCCGGGGCCGTCGCACTCCTGCTCCAGCGCCATCCCTCGTGGACGGTCGCGCAGGTCAAGTCGGCGCTCGTCACGACGGGAGACCCGGTGGTCGGCGATTCGGGCCGGGAGGTCTCCACGACGCGGGAGGGCGGCGGGCTCGTCGATCTCGCGGCCGCCAACGATCCCCTCCTCTTCGCAGCGCCGGCGAGCCTCTCCTTCGGCGTGCTCAGGCGCGGGACGAGGCTCTCGCGCACCGTCTCCCTGGAGGACGCCGGAGCCGGCGGGGGCCTCTGGGAGGTCTCGATCGCCCCGCAGAGGGCCGATCCGGGCGTCGTCCTCACCATGCCTCGCACCGTGAGCGTGCCGGGCTCGCTCGCGGTCTCGGTGCGGGTTTCCCGGACCGCCGCAGAGAAGGAACTGACGGGGTTCATCGTCCTGAAGCTCTTCGACCAGACCAGGCGGATCCCGTACTGGCTGCGCGTCTCGGTGCCGACGCTTGCGCGCGAGGCGCACAGGACGCTGCGCCGGCCCGGGCTCTACGATGGGAACACGCGCGGGAAGGCCTCGCTCGTGCGGAACTACCGGTACCCCGAGGCGGGAGGCACCTTCGCCGGGCCCGAGCAGGTCTTCCGCCTCACCCTGACCCGGCTGGTCGCGAACTTCGGCGTCGCCGTCACGAGCCAGGGCCCGGGGGTCTCCGTGGAGCCGCGCGTCGTCTTCGCCGGGGACGAAGATCACCTGACGGGCTACCCGGCGCTGCCGCTCAACCTCAATCCGTACGTCACGGGATTCCTCCGCCGGCAGCTCGTCGTGGGCGCGATCCGCCCCGCACCGGGCTCCTACGACGTGGTCTTCGAGACGCGGAGCGCGCGGCAGGCCGGACCCTACGGGTTCCGGTTCTGGATCGACGACACGACGCCACCCCGCGTGCGACTGCACTCGCGCACGCTGGTCGCGGGAGCGCCGCTCCGTCTAACCGTCACCGACGCCGGCGCCGGGGTCGACGCGGCTTCACTCCTCGCCCTCGTCGACGGCGAGCCCTTCCAGATCGAGTACGAGCCCAAAACCGGCGAGGTGGAGATCGACCTCGACTCGCTCGGCCCCGGCCGGCACTCCCTGCTGTTCCAGGTCTCCGACTACCAGGAGGCCAAGAACATGGAGAACGTGGCAGCGATCCTGCCGAACACGCGCGAGCTCCGCGCGGTCGTCGCCGTCCAGCGCTGACGAGCCCTGCTCAGCGCGGCCCGGGCGGCTCGCGCAGCTCGAGGACGAACTCCTCGACCCCACCCGCCTCGGCCTCGCCGACGAGCGAGAACCCGCACTTCTCCAGCACGCGGATCGAGCCGACGTTGTGCTTCGCGACCCGGGCTCGTAGCGGGCGCGCCGCCTCCCGGCTCAGGAACTCCGAGAGCGCTCTGGTGGCGATGCCCTTACCCCAGTAGTCCCTCCCGATCCAGTACCCGACCAGGCGCTCACCGTCCCCGTCGAAGCCGATGATGTTTCCCGCGACCAGTCCGTCGTACAGGATCGTCTGCAACGCGACCGTCTCGTCGCTCAGGATCCTCGCCCAGTGCGCCTCGAAGGTCGCCCGGTCCCGGGGCGGAAGGGCCGCCATCCGGAGTGCGAGCGGGTCCAGCTGCTGCTCGAAGAAGGTCGCGAGGTCCGCCTCCCTGACGTCGCGCAGGAGAACCTCGCCCGTTACGGCCCGTCCGGAAAGGGGCGTGTCGCTCATGCCGTTCGAGAAGCAAGCGATGCTTGACAGGCCCTTAACGCTTGCGGTCTCGCTCCTCGATCGTCGGAAGGCTCGCGAGGTCCCGCTCGACACTGGCGACGAAGTCGTCGCTCTCGGTGGGCTCCGAGCGGACGACGCGAAGGTCGGGTCGGCGGCGGGAGCGCAGCCGCGGACGGGTCACGGGTTGCCGCCGCGGGCGCGTGCGGCGCGAGCCACGGTCGAGCCCGAGCCGCGACGCCAGTCTCGGCCACTCCGCTCCGATCACCGCGGCGACCGCGAGTCCGAGCAGGGCGCCCATCAGCCAGCTCACACCACCCATTCTAGTGACAGCGCAGCGAGGAACCCGGAGCTCGCCGTGGTACCTTCGACGGGTGAGCGTACTCCGGCTGGGAGCCGTCGTAGCCGCCCTCGGGACGGCCTTCGCCCTGGCCGGCGTCGCCCGGGCCGGCGAGCAAACGCTGACCTTTCGCTCGGCGAGCGTGACGGTGGCGCCCTACGGGGTGCACCAGACGGCGATGCTGATCCCCTCGCCCGGGGTCGATGGCTACGTGGTCGGCGTCAGCGCCGACGTCGTCGACCGCAGCGGTGCGCCGGAGCCGATCACGAACGTGATGCTCCACCACGTCGTCTTCGCCAAGCTGGGCTACCCCGACGCTACGTGCTCGCAGGTACGCGGCTACGACGGGCGGCAGCTCGGGCTCGGCGCCGAGCGCTTCTTCGCCGAGGGGGAGGAGCGAACCGAGGTCGTGCTGCCGGCCGGCTACGGCTACCCCAACAAGGGCACCGACCGCTGGGCGATGGTGTTCATGCTGATGAACCACCGCAAGCTGGCCGAGACCGTGTCGGTGCAGTACACGGTTCGCTACGTCACCGACGAGACGCTCGTCTCGGTGAGGCCGTACTGGTTCGACGTCCGAAACTGCAGCGCCGACCCGATCTTCAGCGTGCCCGGGACGGGCAAGCAGTTCTCGACCTTCGCCCGCAGCTCGGAGCTCGTCATGCCCGAGAGCGGCAGGTTCGTCGCCGGCGGCGCTCACCTCCACGGCGGCGGCCTGAAGCTGGAGCTCTCGAGCGGGACCTGCGGGGTCCCCCTCTTCACGTCGGAGCCCACCTGGGGCCTGCCCCTCGTCCGGCCGGTCATGCACGAGCCCGGGCCGAAGCACATGACGACGTTCTCGGCCGCACCGGGGATCCCGGTCTCTGCCGGCGACCGCGTCCGGCTCCGCGCGACCTACGACAACAGCCTGCCCCACACGCGAGTGATGGGGATCATGCTGCTCTACCTCGCGCCGGGGCCCGTCACCGCCTGCGAGCGCGTGCCGACACTACCCGCGGATCCCCTGAGCAGCCCCTCGGCGCCGCCGCGCGTCGTCCTGCCGCTCCTGAAGCAGCCTCGCGGCCCGGCGCGGCTCGTCCTCAGCACCTTCGTCTCCGACTTCCAGTACGGGGCCGACCGCGTGTCGCTGAAGCGCGGAAGCACGTTCCGTTGGCAGTTCGCCGGCCCTTCTCGGCACGACGTCACGCTCGCGAGCGGCCCGGTCGGGTTCGCCTCCGAGTCGCTGGCGCAGGGCTCGTTCCGGTTCCGGTTCACGAAGGCAGGCACATACCGCCTCTTCTGCTCTCTGCACCCGACGCAGATGACGCAGATCATCACCGTGCGCTAGCTCGCTCATCCCCGGAAGCCGCCGCTTTACCTGGTCGGGGGAGATCGGTCGCGGACAACCGCGCCGATGACCTTCAGATGAAGCTTGTGGCGGGCAGATCGAACGGGCGGCAGCGTGGGCTGGCCCTGGCACTGACCCTGGCCGTCGCGTTGGCCGCCGTCGCACTCGCGTCGCTCGGCAGCGCCCCGGGCGCCTCGGGACGCCCCCTCGGCGCGCTCGTCGTCGGCGTGGCGACGGAGGAGATGAAGGGCACCTCGGACAACGGTGCCGGCTTCTACGGCCTGATGCGGAGCGCCAACCTCTCGATGAGTCGCATCGTCGTCACCTGGGATCCGTCGAACCCGATGGACATCCGCGAGCACGCGGCGATTGCCGGCGCCGCGGACCAGGCGATCGCGCGCGGCATCACCGTCCTGTTCGTCGTCACCGGCGTCAACCCGCGCGTCTTCGGCCCGGCGGAGAACCGGATGATGTTTCCCGCGTACCTCCAGCACCTCGCGCGTCAGTTCCCGCAGGTGAAGAACTACGTCGTCGGCAACGAGCCGAACGTGACCTACTTCTGGCGACCGCAGTTCGACGAGGCCGGGCAGCCCGTATCGCCCGCCGCGTTCGTCGACCTGCTCGCGCGCTCGTACGACGCCCTGAAGGCGATCGACCCCTCGATCCGGGTCAGCGGCGGGGGCCTGGACGCCCGCGGGAACGACGACCCGAACGCGGTCAGCAACATCTCGATCTCCCCCACCCGTTTCATCCATTACATGGGGGTGGCCTACCGCCAGAGCGGCCGCACCACGCCGATCATGGACGAGCTCTCCTTCCATCCCTACCCCGCCTCGGCGAAGGATGCCGTCGGCCGGAGCTACGCCTGGCCGAATGCGGGGATCGCCGACCTCGACCGTCTGAAGCAGGCGCTCTGGGACGCCTTCCGGGGCACCGGGCAGCCGACCGTCGAGGAGGGGCTGCGATTCAACCTCAACGAGACCGGCTGGCAGGTCGAGATCTCCTCTGCGAACACGCCCGCCTACTACGGCCGCGAGGTCTCGGACGTGACCGACGAGGCGACCCAGGCCGGCAACTACGCCGAGATGATCCGCTATCTGGCCTGCGACCCGAGCGTCCGGAGCGTGCTCATCTACCGTTTCATGGACGACGCGAACCTCGCCCAGTGGCAGTCGGGGATGATCCGCGCCGACGGGTCGCGCCGGCAGTCCTTCGACACGGTGCGGGACACGGTCGCGCAGACCGGCGGCATGTGCGCCGGCCAGGAGCGCGCCTTCCGCCACGAGACCGGCGTCGTCGGCGCCGCCGCGACGTTCAGGCTCGGACGCAAGCCGGTCCGCGGGACGTCCTTCAACTTCTCCGTCACCGCCGAGGAGAGCGCGACCTCCGAGAGCAAGATCATGCGGGTCCCGACGAAGGCAGGGCTCAGCCGCAGCCAGCGCGCGAATGTCGGGGCCTATTTCGGGCAGACGTCGGTCGCCGGGGCGACGGGTTCCGTCCAGGCCCGCTGGGTGCCCCTCGTCCAGTTCCCGGCGAAGCGGCAGAAGGCCGGCTGGTACGTCTACGCCGTCAGGCTCTCCGCCGAGCTGAACCCCGAGCGCACGACCACGTTCGTCAGCGGCGCGTTCCGCATCGGCTAAAAACTCGTTTCAGAATGACGACTCGCCGACGGGGTGCGCTGGATACGGGCGAGGCTAGGACGCAGGGAGCCCCGGTAGCAGCGCTACTGGGCTGAGGACGACGGGCTCGGGCGTCTCCAGCGTGCCACGGCGGCTCAGTGCTTCATTTTGAAACGAGTTCTAAGGCCGCCAGGTCGACCGCTCGCGCCTCGCGAGCTCGCGGAGCACCGCCTCTGCGTCGAGCGGGAGGACCGTGAGCTCGGGCGGCGGCCGGTTCAGGAACCCCGCGATGACGAGCAGCTCGTCGACGGACTCCGGCGCGAGGGCCTCTGAGGCCGCAGCGTGCGCCGCCGCCAGCCCCGCCTCGACCTCGACGCGCGCACCGGCCCCGGGCGGGAGCGTCCGGACCGCCCGAAGCTCGCCGCCGGCAACGAAGAATCCGCGCGCCCAGCGCGGCTCGACCGCCGGCGCCAGCACGCAGAGCGCGCGGGACCGGTGTTGGGCGAGCCTCCGCAGGTGGCCGAGCACCTGCTCGAGCGCCGCGATCCGGTCTCGGAGCCGGGCCGCGTCCTCGTAGCGCCTGCAGTCGGAGAGGTTCCCGAGCCTGGCCCGCAGGTGTGGGAGCGGCCCTTCCCCGACCGGGAGGGCGTCGAGCTCCTCGACGGTCGCGGTGCTCAGCGCGCGCGCCGCAAGGTGGGCTCGGCGACGGCTCCGCAGCGGGCCGAGGGGGGTCGGAGCTGCGGAGACGACGATGCCGTCGCCGCGCCGGCGAAGATAGACGTAGCGATCGGGCCGCAGCCCGCGCGCGTTCGCCGGGGGGCGGAGCTCACGGATCAGGCGAAGCTCGTCCAGCGCCGCTTCGAGCTCCGAGCCGTGGATGCGCCACTCGATCCGGTCGACGGCGGCGAGCGCCGCCTCGACGGCCGGCCTCTGCCTGTCGCTCCGGAAGTAGGAGCGCAGACGGGCCCTCAAGTCTCTCGCCTTGCCCACGTAGAGCACCTGGTCGCCGGGGCCGTGGAAGAGGTAGACGCCAGGTCGGGTCGGAGCCCCGTGCGCTAGCGAGCGCTTTCCGTACACGCGGCGCTTCCGCGGCGCCGCCAGGGCATGCAGCTCCCCGAGGGTTCGGGCACCCCGCTCCTGGGCGAGCCCGATCAGTTGCACGAGGACCTCGGCGGTCGCCTGCGCGTCGGGCAGCGCACGATGGCACGGCCGCGCCGTCGTCCCGAAGAAGTGCGACAGCGAGGCAAGGCTCGTGCGGCGGACCCGGCCGGCCAGGAGCCGGCGCGCCAGTGCCACTGTGTCGAGGGCGGGCGCGACCCGTCTGCGACCGTAGAGGCGCTCCAGCTGCCGATCGAGAAACGACAGGTCGAAGCGCGCGTTGTGCGCGACGAGCGTCGTGTCCCCCGCGAAGGCGACGAAGCCCCGAACGGCGGTCGCAACGCGTGGGGCCTGCCGCAGCTCCGGATCGTGGAGTCCCGTCAGGCGGGAGATCGGGGCGGGCATCGCCACACGCGGGTCGACGAGCGTCTGGAACTCGTCCACCGACTCGAGCGCGCGGACCCGCACGGCGCCGATCTCGCAGATGCGCCCGGTGGCGGCCGACAGCCCCGTCGTCTCCAGGTCGAAGACGACGAACTCGGCCTGCTCGAGCGGTTGGTCGCATTCGAGCCCGGCGAGCGCGACAGTGCCTCCGACGATCCGGAGCCGAGCGTCCCCGGCAACCACGTCGCCGACGAGGGTGGAGGCGAGGGCCACCGGCATCGACCTCGTCGCGAACAGGACCCGAGCCGCCCCGACCGGATCGAGCGGCGCCGCCCGTTCCTCGAGCGCGTCCACGAGGCGATCGACAGCGTCCAGCGAGAGCTGCACAGAAGGATCTAAGCGAACATATGTTCGCAACGCAAGGTGGCGCCCTCAGGCTTGCCGCTCGACAGCCGGTAGTTCAGGGCCGAGCCGGCCGGGCCCGGCTGCTCAGGAAGCGGCGACCGCGAGCCGGGCGAGGAAGCCACGGCGGGCGCGCTCGAGCGCGGCCGGGTCGCCCTGCAGCACGAAGACCGCGTTCCCCATCGCGCACATGGCGTTCAACTCGAAGGCGACCTGGCCGGCGTCCTCGGCGGGATCGAGCTCTCCGGCCTCCTGAGCCGCGCGAACGCGGCGCTCGAGGAGGCCGAGCCAGGCGCGCTGCAGCTCCCGCAGCTTCTCCTTGACGGCGCCGGGGTGGGAGTCGAGCTCGGCCGAGACGGCGGCGAAGAAGCAGCCGCCGGGGAAGACCTCCCGCTCGACGTACGAGAGGAACGAGTCGCACAGTGCCTCGAGCCGGGCGAGCGCCCCGTCAGCGGCGCGAGCAGGGTCGATCACCTCGGCAGTGAAGATCGAGGCGGCCGTGTCGATGGCCGCGAGCTGCAGCTCCTCCTTCGAGCCGAAGTGCGCGTAGAGGCCGCTCTTACTCATGCCGATGTAGTCCGCGAGCCGGCCGATCGAAAGCCCCTCGAGCCCCTCGACCGTTGCGAGCCGCGCGGCCGCGTCGAGGATCGCCGCCCTGCTCCGGTCGCCGTCGGAACGCCTCGCCCGAACCGGGGTAGCAACCACGCTTGACAAGTTAGCACGACCGTTCGTAGTATGTCGAGAAGGAACGACCGATCGTGCTATCTAGGAGGAGCCACTTGCAAGACCTCGAACCCAGATCGACGGCCGAGCTCGCGGCTGAGTGGCGCCGAGAAAGGCTGTCGCCGTTGCCGCTGTGGGGAACCCTGAGGGCGCTGCTCGCACTGGGCCGCCGGACCGGCCGCTCGCAGGTGCACACGGGCGACCCCATCCGTCCGGTCGGCGACGTATGCTCACGGCACGCTAGGGCTCAGCTGCCCACCGGGCTGGACTCGAACCAGCAGACCTCGGGTTAGCGCGTCCTCGGGCCTCTGGGCTCGAGGCGCTCAGGCGCGCGCGATCGCCGGGCCGTGCCAGGTCGTGGAGCCGTCGAGGTGGACGGCCCGGATCCAGTAGCGGAGCTCCCGTCCTCGCGGTGCGGAGCGGTCGACGAAGCTGTAGCTGCTTCCGGCTACGGCGCCACGTGCCCGGAGCAGGCTCGGGCCGATGCCCACCCGCTTCGACCCGGCCTGCCGGTAAACACGGAAACCGAGCAGCGCGTTGTCGGAGCCCGTGTTCCAGCGGACGCTGACACCGCGGCGTGTCCGCAGCGCGGAGGTCGATCCGACCGTGACCGCCGAAGGACCGCAGTAACTGAGAGCTACGTCGTCGACGGAGAAGTTGGCGGTGTCGCCGCCCGGGCCGACGTAGGAGAACAGGAGCGTGTGCGACCCCCCATCCGCGAAAGCGCTCACGTCGATCGTGCGCAAGGTGTAGCCCGACTCGGCGGTCGCGGGCTCAGTGTAGGTCTGCAGGGTCGTACCATCGATGCTGACGGTCAGCGTGTCCGTGAAGGGTGGCGAAACCGCACCGATCCGCATCTGAAACGTGAGCGTCGCCGACGTCGCCGTGGTCGGAATCGTCACAGCCTGCCCCAGCGTCGCTGTCTCCGCAGCTGCGGTGCCTCCGAACCACGCCCAGTTGGCGCCGGCAAAGGGAGGTGCGGTTCCACCCCCCGTTCCACATGTTGTCTCGATGCAGAGCGGTGTGTCGAAACCCGTCGAGGTCTGGATCGTCCACGCGGGCCACGGCGAGCCGGCCTCGAACCCGCCATCGATGATCGGATTGATGCAGCCTGCGGGCAGAGGCGGCTGCGCGGGAGCCATGCGGCGGAGCGGGATCCGGTTGGCGACAGTCGCCGGCCCGCTCTTGGCCGCGCAGGCGGTCGAGCGCTGCGGGGCGGAACGGTCTGCCTGAGCCGGCGCGACGGCCGCGGTGGCGACCGACGTGCAGAGCGGGAAAACGATGATGCTGGTGGCGAGCAGACGCCACTTCGCCCATGCAGAGAACCTCATCCGCGGGAACTCTAGAACTTCGACGGGTCGCGGCCGCTGAGCGTCGGGTCCCACGAGGGCGTTGAGCAGGAAGTGGGTGAACTCGCCTCCGAGAACGTCCTCGAGTCGGGCCGAGCGCGCCGGAGAGGCGGGAAGACGGAGCTCACGGGCGCTCGCGGGCTCGCGCTCCGGAGTGTTTTCCGGAGGCTCAAAGGAGGGGTGAAGGGGGGACATGACCTGGCTCCTTTACCAGTGGGGGGAGTGACTGCTCCTCTATCGGCCCGAACGGGCTCGAGGCACGATCCCTCCTAGGAGTGAATGCCCGGCGTCAAGCCGCTGAGGGTGGTCGCGGGGCGACTCGCGTCTCGTCTTCCGCCCCTGGGGGCTCCGGGGAGAGCACGGTCGTCTCGGGCTCGGGAGCGGCGCTCCGCCGCTCGCCTACGCCGACAGCGCGACTCCCCGCCGCGTCGGGAAACTGACTGCCAGCGTTGACGTTGCGGCTGGTGCGCCCGACACACTCGGACGGGCGTGCGATCGGTAGATCTCAGGTCGCCCGCGATTCTCCCGGCCGGCGGTAGCCAATGCCCTTCCCCTTCGCGAGTGCCTCGAGCGTCTCTTCCACGGTCATCAGGACCGTTGTCTCGACCGAGGCTAGGGCGCCGCCTCCCGCGATCGCGAGCACGGCGCCGGCCATCGAGACGTTGTCAGGCGCCTCGAAGATCGCGTAGCCGTCGTATTCGCCGAAGCCATACCAGAAGCCGTGTAGGGCGCCGCCCACCTGTTCGATGTACGCGCGCGCTGCATCGCGGCGATCTTCAGGGTTCTGAATTAGCCGCGACCACGTCTCTGGCGTATAGCTGAAGCGCATGAGATAGACAGACATCGCACCTTCTGATTCGAGCGTTGCGAAAACCTAATTGCGCCAGCCCCCGTGCGACGCGGAGCTTGAGGGGCGGCCGTGCGGCCGCCCCTCCGGGAGCCGACTAGGCCCGAACCTGGATGTTCCCCTGGACGTCCCAGGGCCCGAAACGGGGGAGCGCCGGGCTGTTGCAGAACGCTTCGTTCGCGGCCTCGTTGCCGAAGCCGATGAGGCTCGACCGGTCGGGCGGCGCCTTCGCGCCCTCGCCGTTGTCGAAGACCTGGAACCACGCGAACGTGCCGGGCGGCAGCGTCGGGTCGTTGCTCACGACGATCACGCCGCCGATCTTGGCGCGATTCCCGCCGTAGACGTTCATGCAGGTCACGTCGACGTTGAACCTGAACGCGTCTCCCTCCACGACCTGGTGGTACTCGAACCGGCCGGTGGCGCTCCCGTCGACGAGCTTCCGCGCGTTGAAGGACAGTGTGCGATTCTCGACCACGACACCGAACGGATTCGGTAGCGGGATCGTCCAGTGGGCGCTGCCGTTCGCGGACGCCACGGGAGCACCGCCGGTAGCGACGGCGGGAACGGCGAGCATGACGGCGACGGCGATCGACAGCAGCATGGTGCGCAGGTGCACGGCTGAAGGCGCGTGTGGTGAGGGCGGAAGGCGCTCGCGTCCAGGACTCTTTGCTACTCCCCGGGTTGGACTCGAACCAACAACCCTCCGGTTAACAGCCGGATGCTCTGCCAATTGAGCTACCGGGGAACGGGCGCTCGGCCGGCGGCAATTGTAGCCGCGGGGTCAGGGGAGCTCAGCGCCACCTCGTGGCCCGCCTGCTCGATCACCGCCGGGTCGTGTGTGGCGCAGACTACGGTCGTCCCCCCTTCGGTCGCCGCTGCGAGGAGGAGCCCCATCGCCCGCGCGTTCGCCTGGTCGAGGCGCGCCGTCGGCTCGTCGGCGAGCAGCACTCGAGGTCGCGCCGCGAGGGCACGGGCGAGCGTGACCCGCTGGGACTCGCCGGCCGAGAGTCGCTCGACGCGCTGTCCGGCGAGCTCCTCGAGCCCGACCGAGGCGAGCGCGCGGTCGGCCGCCCCGGGCTCCCGGATCCCGCGGATTGCGAGTGCCAGCACCACGTTCTCCCGGGCCGACAAGGAGGGCACGAGCAGAGTCCCCTGCTCGACCACGGCCACGATCCGCCTGCGGAGCTCCGCCCGCCGGGAGCGATCGAGGCCGGAGACGAGCTCCCCGCCGACGATGACCTCGCCGGCGTCCGGCAGCTCCAGGCCCGCTAGCAGGCGTAGCACGGTCGTCTTGCCCGAGCCCGACGGCCCCGTCAGCGCCGTGAGGCAGCCCTCCGGGAATCCGAGCTCCAGCCCGCCGAGCACCTCGCGCCGGGCCCGACCGGTGCCGAATCCCTTCGTCACCGCGCGAAGCTCGGCCGCGAGGCCGGAAATGCCAGGCCGCCGCACGGGCTCCGGCCGCAGCGCCGGCTCGGGGCCGACGCCGTCGCCGGCCAGGAGCACGCCGCGCCCCTCCATTCGCGCGCGGGCCCGATCGCGGATCCCCGCGCGACGCAGGAGCTCCTCCGGCAGGCGCAGCCAGCCGCCGCGGGCGACGACGATCGCCGCCGCGCCCTTCTCCCCGCTCGCGACCTCGTCGCTGACCCGGCCGTCCCGGACGTGGACGACCCGGTCGGCGATGGCGGTCGAGGTGGGGTCGTGGCTGACCACGACCGCGGTGCATCCCTCCTCGCGCACGAGCTCCTCGACGAGCCGGTAGATCTCACGAGCGGTCGTCGCGTCGAGCTCGCCCGTCGGCTCGTCGGCAAGCAGCAGCCTCGGCCGCCGCACGAGCGCCGCGCACAGCGCGACCCGCTGTTGCTCGCCTCCGGAGAGCTCGCCCGGGCGGGCGCTCGCGCGCGTCCAGAGGCCGACCCGCTCGAGCAGGTGGTGGGCGCGGGCCCGACGCTCCGACTCGCCGACACCGGCGAGCGCCAGCGGCAGGCCGACGATCTCTCGGAGCGTCAGTTCCGGCGGTAGCGCCCGCGCGTAGTGCTGGTCGAGGTAGCCAACGCTCCGGGCGCGGAAGGCAGCGGCCTGTCGCTCCCCGAGCCGCCCGACATCGACCCCGAGCACAACCGCCGAGCCAGCGGCCGGCCGGTCGTAGGCCGCGAGCAGGCGCAGGAGGGTCGTCTTCCCCGAGCCGCTCGGGCCGAGCACGACGACCACCTCTCCGGCGACGACGTCCAGGCTGAGCCCTTGCAGGGCGGCCGTGCCGCCGGCTCCCGAGCCGTGGAGCGCGAACACATCGTGGAGCGAGAGCGCGAGCGTCACTGGCCTCCCGCCGCCGGTCTCGCCACCTCCGTCCCGGCGAAGGCCCGGCGGGTCAGCACGCAGACGAGGCCCACGGTCACCGCGGTCACCGCCGCGGCCGCCAGGCCGATCACCACCCAGTCGATCGAGAGCACGAGCGGAGGCACCGGCTCCGTGGCGTTCGCGGTCAGGGTCACGAACCCGACCACGAGCGCGGAGAGGAGAGCACCGGCCACCAGCCCGCCCAGGGCACCCGCGAGGGCGATCGCGGCGGCACGCAGACGGAGCTGGCGCCGCAGCGCGGCCGGATCGAGCCCCTGAGCCTCGAGGTCCGCGAGCTCACCCGCCCGGTCTCGCTGCTCGGAGAAGACGACGAGCGCGAGTCCGATCAGGGCCAGCGCGAGCGCGACGAGCGCCGTGAGCGTCAGGACGACGAGGGTGCCCCGCGCGAGTGGGTCTGCGCGAAGGCCGGCCTCAACCGACCGGCGCGACGCCGCCTCGAGCACGTCGAACGGCGGGCGGGCCAGCAGGCCCGCGACTTCCGGCCCGCCGCGAACCCAGACCTCGCCGGGCACCCCGACCGGCGGCGCCTGGACGTCGAGGGCCGTCTCCAGCCAGGTCACGTCCCCCACGATCACGTCGCCCTCGACCACGGTGGGAAAGCGCCGGATCGTCCCCACGACGCGAACGGTCAGCGGCTCGCCGACCACCCGCAGGGGAAGCGTCCCGTCACGCCCCACGGCTGCGGCCAGGCCCGGCGATGCGAGCACCGGCGGCGGCTGGCCACCGTCAGGACGAGGCGGATGGAGCCGGACGGCTCGCTCGCGGGAAATCGCGTAGCGGATTGCCAGCGAGCTCGCCCCGGCGGAGACGAGGTCGGCCGGTCCCGCGACCTCCCAGCCGCCGAGACTCCCCCGGGGCGTGAGCGCGGTGCCCCCGCCACCCTCACGGAGTCTCCCGAGGCGAAGCAGCCCGTCGGCGCGGGCCTGCTGGCCGGGCTTGTCGCCGGTCTCGCGGTGTCCGCCGCCGAACCGGCCGAGCTGCGTCAGGTCGACCGTCAGCCCCACGACGAGCCCTCCGCGCGCGCTCGACGGGATCGCAGCGCGGAGCGTCCGCCGTCCAGCGAGTGGCTCGCCGAGGTCGACCGTCTCGAAGTCTCCGCGCGGAGTCTGGATCGACGCCTCGAGCGCGACCCGGTCCCCCTCGATCCTCGTCTCGAGAACGAGCTCGCGGGCCTCCCGGGAGAGGCGCAGGCCACCGAGCGCGAGCGCGTGATCCGGTCGAATCCGGCGGGCGAGCTCGGATCGCGGCTCGTCGGCGAAGTCGGCTCGCCAGCCGCGCAACCGTGGGATCGCCTCGGCCGGCACGCCGAGAACGGTCAGCCCGGCGCTCGACTCCAGCCGGGCGACGTCGCCGCTCGCCCGGAGCACGGGGTAGCTCTCCCCCAGCGCCCGGTAGCTCTCCGGAGGCGCGGCGCGTTGCACCGACACGAGGCGTCCGAGATCCTCGCGGAGCACGTAGTCCAGCGGAACGGCGAACGCGGCCTGGTCGGAGAGGTTCTGGCCCAGCGTCGCGCGGTAGGTCTCCGCGAAGAGGCCGATCCCGACGCTCGTCACCCCGAAGACGACCGCGACCGAGGCCCGGCCCGGATTCCGGACGAGCGAGAGGAGCGCGAGGCGCGGCACCGGGCCGGCACGGCGGAGCAGCCGCTCGCAGGCGCGCAGTGCTGGGCCAACGAGCCGGACGCAGGCCGCCGCGACCGCCAGCGAGACGAGGGAGGGGAGCAGTAGCAGCTCGATCCCGGACCCTCGCTCGCCCGCGAGCGCCTCGGGATCGGCGGCGCCCTGCGCCAGCGCGAGCCCGACGGTTCCGGCCGCTGCGAGGCCGGCGAGATCGAGCAGGGTGACGGACCGCCCGTTCGTGCGCCAGGCCCCGGCGCGGGCGCCCGCGAGCACGACGGCGGTCGCTGCGAGCGCGAGACCCGCGGCTGCCAGCAGCCCCGGCGCCGAGAGCACCGAGCGTGTCAGAACGGGAGCCGCCGGGGTGTCGAGGAGCGCCGCCAGTCCGAAAGAGACGAGCACTCCCCCGGCCCAGCCGGCCGCGGTCGCGAACATGGCGAGCGCACCGACCTCGAGCGATGCCTCGGCGAACACCTGCATGCGGGTCGCACCGAAGCCGAGCAGGCGGGAGGCGGCTGCATCGAAATCGTTCCGGAGGCCCGCCGCGACCAGCAGCGCGAACACGAGCAGCAGCGAGACCCCCTGACCTGCCACCAGCAACAGCCTCCGTCCCGAGATGCGCGCCGACTGGCGGATCCCGTCGAGCTCGACCTCGGGCGCGGCCACCCTGAAGACGTCCGAGCGGAGCTGGAGCGCGACGCGCGCCTCGCCCAGGCGTCGGTCGAGGTCGCCGAGCTCCCAGACATGGAGGCTCCGCCCGTCGAGTGGAGACGTCCAGGCGTAGGTGCGGTAGAAGAGGTCGAGATCAGGTTGTTGCGTCAGGCCCTCGGCGCCGTTCGCGAGGAGGAGCGCAGGCGCCTGGGCGCCGGTCTCGTCGCCGACTCCGGTTGCGGGCACGGGTGCCTCGGCGTCGAGCTCGGCCGTCCCGACGACGGGCAGATGGAGGAATGAGCGAATCCGGCGCCCACCCCCGATCTGGAGGAGCTCGCACCGGCCCCGGCGGCAGTGAGCCGGCAGCCGGCCGCTCCGGAGCCGTACCTGCTTCGGCAGACCGTCGAGGGCCCCGAGCAACGCGAGGTTGCCGTTTTCCCGCAGCTCGGTGAACACGACCCCGGCGGTCGGCTCCGCGCCGAGCGCGCGTCCGAGCGCCTCACGGGCAACACGGTCGAGGCTACCGAAGGGCTCTTCCGTAGGGCCGCCGAAGCCTCCCCAGAAAGCGCGGGCAGTGCGCTCCGAAACGGGCAGGTCGCCGATCGCGCGCTGGACTGCGCGATCCTCGGTCAGAAGGCTGCCTGCAAGCGAAGCGGCGAGCATCAGCGCGGCCGCCCCGATCCCGATCATGACGAGCAGCGAGCGAAGCGGCCGATGCGCGATCCGCGCACAGGCGAGGCGAGCCAGTGAGTAGAGGGCGATCACCCCCCGGTCCCCCTGCGGCGTCTGTAGGCCCTCGTCTTCGCGCGATTGCCGCAGATGGACATCGAGCACCACTGCGCCGAGCGGTTCCGCGAGTAGTCGTAGAAGGCCCAGCGACACTGCCGGCACGCCTTCAGGCGATCCCAGCTCCCGTCTCGCTGGGCGGAGACGACGATGCCGAGCAGGCGGCCGAGCGGGTGGCCTGCGCGTGCCGACTCCAGCTCGGCCCGGCCGGCCCGGTCGAAGCACGTGCGGAGCGGGAGAGCTGCCGCAAGCCGGTTCAGAAGCGCGAGCCGCTCCTCCTCGAGCGGTGTCTCGAGCAGCGAGCGCAGCGACTCGCGCAGCGCCTTCGCGCGCGCCACGTCGGCGCTCGCTCCCGCCAGCCCGTGCTCGCGCAGCCACGGTCCGTCGAGCCAGTCCAGGCCATGCGCGAGATCGACGGTGTTGACGAAGACCTGCACGAGGCGAAGCGGCGCAGGCGCGGCCTTCGGGACGTCGTAGCGGGCCACCGAGACACCAGTGTACGACCTACGCCGGTGTCGATGCTCAGTGCAGGAAGGCCTCGCGGATCTTTCCGAGCGCCGTCTGCAGCTCCTTCATCCGGCCAAGGTCTGCGGAGGCCAACTCGCGCAGCAGCCAGCGCTCCCGCAGCCGTAGGAGCAACTCCCGCCCCGTGCGGACGTCGAGGGCGCCCGAGGCCCCTCGCGCGTCCAGCTCGGCGCGCAGCCCGACGAGGTCGTCCCCGGCCGGCTCGCCGTCGAGCAGGTGGGCCCGGAGGCGGCGGTGGGACTCCTCGTCGAAGTGCTCGGGAGCGAGCTCTGCGAGCAGCGGGCGGAGCTCGGGGTACGCCATGCAGGCGGCCAGGGCGTCCCGTTCCCGGCGCAGGCCCGCGTCCAGGGCCTTGGCCGAGACCGTGCCCGTCACGGAGCCCGGCCCGCGCGGCACGAGCCCGGCCTGCATCTCCCGTGGCAGGTCCAGCCGGTCGGCGGCGAGCCTTGCTGCGTCCTGGCGCTCCGGAGACTCCTCGAACCGGCCCAGCAGCTCCCGAACCCGTACGAAGCCCTCCTGCCGGTCGGCGGCGCGGTCGAGCTCGAGCCGCACGCGGTAGACGAGGTAGCTCACCGCGCCGCCGAGGACGTCCTCGAAGCGCTCGGCCATGTCGGCGGGATCCTGCCCGGGCGGCAGCGGCACGATGCGCACGTCGAGACCCTGGGCGGCGGCGAGATCCATGCCTCGCAGGGTCGCCGCTTCCCCGGCCTGGTCGCCGTCGAAGCAGAGGAAGATGCGCCTCGTCGTCCTGGCGAGCTCCTTGAGTTGCCGCTCCGTGAGCGCGGTGCCCATCGACGCAACGACCGGCTCGACGCCCGCCTGCCGCAGGGCGAGCACGTCCGTGTTGCCCTCCACGACGAGAGCCCGCTCCTGCTTCGCGATCGCCCCGCGCGCTCGATCGAGCCCGTAGAGGAGGTCTCCCTTCCGAAACAGGTCGCTCTCCGGCGAGTTGACGTACTTCGCGCGCAGGGGGTCGTCCTCTCGCAGCCTGCGCGCCTGGAAGCCGAGTACGCGGCCGCGGGCATCGGCGAGCGGGAAGAGAAGCCGGCCAGAGAAGTAATCGCTCCCGCGCCGGCCGGCGAGCCCGGCGGCGGCGAGCTCCTCACGGCTGAAGCCCTGCTCAAGCGCCTTCGTGACGAGCGTCGAGCCGCCGGGCGCGAGACCGAGGCGAAACTCCCGGCACACCTCCTCGTGCAGGCCGCGTCCCACGAGGTACTCGCGCGCGGGGCCTCCGCCCGGCGACTCCCAGAGATGGCGTTCGTAGAACACCGTCGCCTGCTCGAGCAGCGAGACGAGTCGCTCGCGCCGGCGCCGTCGCTCGTCCTCCCGGCCCGAGGACTCCTCGTACTCGACCTGGACGTGGAAGCGGTCCGCGAGCCACTCGATCGCGCCGGTGAAGTCGAGCTGCTCCGTCTCGCGCACGAACGTGATCAGGTCTCCCTTGGCGGCGCAGCCGAAGCAGTAGTAGAGCCCCTTGTCCGGGCTGAGCGAGAAACTCGGTGTCCGCTCTTCGTGGAAGGGGCAGCGGCCGGTGTAGCGGCCGCCGACCTTGCGGAGCTGGGTGCGCGCACCCACGACGTCGACGATGTTCGCCGCTGCCTTGATCTCCTCGACGGAGGAGTCCTTGATCCGGCTCACGCGAGCTCCTCCGCGTAGGTGAGCGCGAACCGATCGGTCATGCCCGCGACAAACGCCGTGATCTCGTCCGGTCCCGACCCCGCGTCGGCGAGGTGGTCGAAGATTCGCCGCACCGTCTCCCGGGCCCGCTCGTGCTCGCGCTTGGCGTGCGGCCCGAGGTAGACCCGCTCGAACATGAACGCCCGCAGGGAGAGCATCGCCGCGCCGACCTCCGCGGACTGGACGATGTCCCCGGCCAACGCCGAGGTCTCGACCAGATCGTGCACGAGCCCGTCGATGCGCTCGCCGCCCGTCGACCCGAGGAGGTCGAGCTCGGCGCGAGGCAGGTCGTCCTCGGAGAGGATGCCGTAGCGAATCGCGTCGTCGATGTCGTGGTTGATGTAGGCGACCCGGTCGACCAGGCGGACGATTCGGGCCTCCAGGGTCTCAGGCTCGGCCGGGCCCGTGTGCGTAAGGATCCCGTGCCTGACCTCGGCCGTGAGGTTCAAATCCTCCGCGACGCGAAGCGACTGCTCGTTGTGCCGGAAGCGGCGGCCGAAGCGCTGGCTCAGCGCCGCGTCGAGCGCCGCCTCCCCGGCATGCCCGAAGGGGGGGTGGCCGAGGTCGTGGCCGAGCCCGATCGCCTCGGTGAGGTCCTCGTTCAGGCGGAGCGCCCGGGCCACGACGCGCGAGATCGCGGTCGTCTCGAGCGTGTGCGTCATCCGCGTGCGGTAGTGATCGCCGGCCGGGTCGATGAAGACCTGCGTCTTCTGCTTCAGCCTCCGGAAAGCCTTCGAGTGGACGATGCGGTCACGGTCCCGCTGAAAGGCCGTCCGAACCCTGCACTCCTCGATTGGCCGCAGCCGCCCTCTCGTGTCGTGCGAGCGAACCGCCAGAGGCGAGAGCCAGCTTTCCTCGACCCTGCGCACCCGCTCTGCGAACGCGTCAGCCGCTTGTCCGGCCAGCTCGGGCATACGCTGAGAGTACTCGCGTGGTCGGGGCGTCGGAAGCCGCGCAGCCACCGTGCCGACGCGCAGCTCAGACGATGATCGGCACCGTGCCGCCGTCGGCGCTCCAGGCTGCCCCGGTGACGTAGGCAGCTCGGTCGGAGCAGAGGAAGGCGACGACCGACGCGATCTCCTCCGGCTCCGCGAGCCGGCCGAGCGGCCGTCCGGAGCCGACGGCCGCGAGGACCTGCTCTCGCGTCCTTCCTGAACGTGCAGCCTGCTGATCTGCGAGCCCGTCCGGCGCCAGCCAGGCGCCGGTCGCGGTCGGGCCGGGTGCGACGGCGTTGCAGCGGATGCCGTCCCCGGCATACAGGTCGGCCACGAGCCGCGAGAGCGAGAGCACCGCAGCCTTCGTGACCGAGTAGTTGGGCATGCCGGTCGAAGGGCGCTTCCCCGCCGTCGAGGAGACGTTGACGATCACCCCTCGACCCAGCTCGCGCATGCCCGGGAGAACGGCCCGGATCGCGCGGACATAGCTCATCACGTTCAGCTGCCACATCTCCTCCCAGGACCGGTCGGAGAGCTCTTCGAAGGACGCCTGGTAGGCGATCCCGACGTTGTTGACCAGCACCTCGACCGGGCCGAGCTCCCGTGCGGCCTCCGCCACGAGCGCCTCGGGCGCACCGGGCTCGGCGAGGTCGCAGACGACACCGAACGCGCTCTCGGTTGCGGCGCGCGCGCGCTCGACTCGCTCGCCGTCGCGTCCCGAGACGACGACTCTGGCCCCCTCCGCGGCGAGGAGCCGTGCGGTCTCCAAACCAATCCCCCCCGTCGAGCCGGTGACCACGCAGACGCGTCCTTCGAGACCGAGATCCACGGCCGGCTAGCGTACAGACGGTGCGGACGATCCTCCTGCTGGCCCGCCACGGGGAGAGCGACTGGAACCGCGAGGTGCGCTGGCAGGGACACGCCGATCGCCCCCTGACCGAGCGCGGGCGCGAGCAGGCCCTAGCGCTCGCCGAGCGGCTCGACCGGGTCCCGCTCGACTCCGTCTACTCGAGCGACCTGCGCCGCGCGCGCGACACCGCGCGCGCGGTCGCAAGCCGACAGGGCCTCGGCGTGTGCGTCGTGCCGGAACTCCGCGAGGTCGACGTCGGCGCCTGGTCCGGCTTGACACGCGCGGAGGCCGCCGAGCGCTTTCCCGACGGGCATCAACGCTGGCAGACGGGGACGGCCGGCTGGGACGATGGGGAGAGCTACGAGCGCATGAGCGACCGGGTGCTGGCGGCCCTGCGCGGGATCGCGGGCTCGCACCCCGGGGGGCGCATCCTCGTCGTCTCCCACGGCGGCCCGATCAGGGCGGCCCACGCCGCAGCGCTGGGTCTGCACGTCCACGACTACCGCCGCCTCCGGCCCGTCGAGCCGAACGCGCGTCTGTCGGCGGTCTGCGTCGAGGGCGACGTCTTCAGCGAGCTGTGCCCCGCGAGCGGGATCGACGATCTGATCGCCCGAGACGAGGAGTTGCGGCGCGAGGCTGCCCGACAGCCTCCCTCGCCTGCCGGCTGAGCGGAACGACAGACAAGACACAAGACCCCGCCGGGCCGGCGAAGCCGCAGGCGCGGCGCCGGCTCAGCGCGCTGCCCGCATGGCCTTGGAGCGATTCCCGGCGGCGGCCGAGGCTCGCATCAGGCCTCTAGACTTGGTCGGGTGGAGGACTACACCAGCAAGTACAAGGGCGAGCAGATCGAGGTGGCACTCTTCGGCGGCGACTACCAGGACGGGGTACTGACGGCGTACTGCGTCGTCGACGACGTCGCCCACATCGAGCTGAACGGCCACATCCTGATTCCGCTGCAGAACATCGCGTCGCTGCACTGCTCGAGCCGCTGCGACGCGCCCGAGCCCGACTGGCCGCCGCGAGGGCTCGCCGAGGACGAGCGCGACGAGGACACCTAGATGCCCGGCGGAGACCCGCCGCCGCCTCCCCCACGCTCGCTGCTCGTCATCCGGAACGTGCTCAAGCTTTGGCTCCTGCTCACGGGGCTGTGCGGGCTGCTGGGCGCTGCAGGCTGGGCGCTCGGCGGCTACCGCCTGCTCTCGGTCTTCGCCTTCGGAGGAGCCCTGCTCGCAGCTGCCGTCTACTGGTCGGCCGACCGCGTCGTCACCGGAATGGTGGGTGCACGCGAGCTGCTGCCGGCCGAGGCGCCCGCGCTCCATTCCACCGTCGAGCGCCTCGCCATGCGCGCCCAGGTCGTAAAGCCCCGGATCTACCTGCTCCCCGACGGCTTCCCGCGGGCGCTCGGGGGCGGGCGCGGCGGCGCCGGCGCGGTCGTGGCCCTCAGCGCCGGATTCCTGGCCGCAGCGAGCCCCGCCGAGCTCGAGGGGGTGCTCGCCCACGAGATCGCCCACCTACGCCACCGCGATGTGCTGCTTCAGACGATGGCCGTCGTTCTGGCGGCGACCCTGGTCGAGCTCACCCGGCTCGGGGGGTGGCTCCAGCGGGCGCTGCTCTTCGTCGTCGGCCCGGTCGCGGCGGCGTTCGTGCACCTCCTGCTCTCACCCGCGCGGGAGTTCGCAGCCGACCGCCTCGCGGCCTCCCTCTGCGAGTCCCCGCACGGCCTGGCCGACGCCCTGCTCCGACTGGAGCAGGCCAGCGACCTCGTCGAGTTTCGCGCTAACGCGATGACCGAGCCGCTGTACACGGTCAACCCGTTTGCGGAGGAGGGCGTGAGCAAGCTCTTCGCCACCCACCCACCCGTGGCGGAGCGCGTCCGGCGCCTACGAGGACTCGACCCCGGCTGGCACGAGAAGCTTCGCGCCGCCTGAGTCTCTCGCCCTCGTGAGGTCGTGCCGATCAGTTCCGGGAAAGAAAATGGCCCGAAGTCCGCAGGACTCCGGGCCAGACTAATTCGGCGGCTACCTACTCTCCCGGGAGGTTGCCCTCCGAGTACCATCGGCGCAAGCGGGCTTAACTTCTCTGTTCGGAATGGGAAGAGGTGTACCCCCGCCGCTATGACCGCCGAAAGTTATAAATCTCGTGCCAGACTTCAGTCTGGCTTGAGCGTGCAAACGTAGTCGCTCGAGCCGCTGGAACCTGGCTCACGGACCGCGCAACCGCACGCGCACCCTCAAAACTCCATAGCGGCTAGCACCTGTTCAAAATCAAGACCTCGGGCAATTAGTACGGGTCCGCTGAACGCGTTGCCACGCTTGCACGTCCCGCCTATCAACGTGGTGGTCTCCCACGGCCCTTACTCCCTCGAGGGGATGGGAAGCCTCATCTCGAGGTGGGCTTCCCGCTTAGATGCTTTCAGCG